>Ga0310810_10001479_pt1 | contig 24681 bp, 8 predicted proteins | sample NCmetagenome_FD_207641 | JGI IMG/M metagenome (GOLD analysis project Ga0310810, IMG submission 207641) | Soil microbial communities from experimental microcosm in Duke University, North Carolina, United States - NC | ecosystem: Engineered > Artificial ecosystem > Soil microcosm > Unclassified ...
CCGGGTTTTTGGAGAGACCTTAAAGGAATCCTCCACGGGATGACCGAGGCCGAAGATATCGACCAGAAAATAAACCCGATGCGGGCCGCGCTGCACGACGAACTCAACCGCCAGGCCGGTTCCGCGGAAACGCCGGCAACTGTCGACGATGCGCTCTGGCTTGCGGGCACGGAAGAAGGGAAAAGTGAATTGAGAACGGGGGAAGTCAATGCCTTCACAGGCAAAACCCCGCGGCAGATGCTGGAGTTTTATATTAAAAGTATGCCGGAAAGCGATGCGAAATTTCTGGAAAGATTTGCAGGCGCCTTTTCTTCGGCTGTCTATCGTCCCGGCCATCCGGAATCTTCCGCTTCCGCGGCCGAGATCCTGGAAATTTATGAAGCGGTTTTGGACGGGCTGCGCGTGGGAGATATCGACATGCCTTGGCGGCTCGCCCGCTGGGCCCGGGCGCTGGCGGCGATCCAGGGCGTGGACATGGAGTTTCCCGGGCTCTTGGAGCTTCTTCGCAAGGCTTTTGACAAGGCCCACGGCGACGCGTCCGCGCAGCTGGAAGTCCTGGCTGCCCTAAACAAACTCGGAGATTCGCGGCTTCCGGAAGGCGATCTGGACAAGGCCCTGGATTTTCTCCTGCAAAAAGTGACGCCGCCGGAAGCGGAATCTCTGTCGCACATGGTGGCCTATGTCGGATGGTACCGGATGTCGCCGGCCGCTACGAAAAAACTCGTGGATGCCCTGCTTGGATACATGCAAAAAATCAAACGTCCGGGATATGTGCCTGATCACAGGATGGACCAGGCCGGCTTCCTTTTGAAGGATTTGATCAAGGGGCCGCGGTTCGGTCCGGCGAACCGGGCCGCGCTGGTACCGGCTTTGACGGACCTGCTTGAAAACGTCAAGGGAACAGGGACGGGAACCCAGGCCTTGCGGAATCATCTCGGCCTTGCGCTTGCCCGCGCCTTTGTCGAAGCCGAAGGCGTCAAGGAAGAGGCCGACGAATACGACGACACGAAGCGCCTTGTTTTGCTGGCCGGCATCTTCAGCCTTGCCTCCGGCGACGGCCAGAAAACACCGTTGGCGGCCGAGGGCTTCTGGCGGGGTCTCAAAGGCATTCTTCATGGGTCCGGGAACCCGGAGATCCGGGACAGAAATCTCGAGCAGATGAAGAGCACGATGCAAGACGAACTCAACCGCCAGTCCGGCAAGGCGGAAGCGCCGGGAACTGTCGACGAAACGGTATGGCTCGGGACGCAGAAAAGCGAACTGAGGACCGAAGAGAACAATCCTTTTGCCGGCAAAACGCCGCGGCAAATGATGGAGATGTACATGCAGGGCCGGCAGGGCGTGCCGGTGACTGAGGACGTGGAATATTTACTCGCGGAAGCCTTGTATCAAGCGGCTTATGAAAGCGAGGATCCCGATCCTGTAAAGTTCGGCGCGGCGTTCGTCAAAGATTACGAGGCCATTCTCGATTCCATCTCCGGCCGCGATTCTTTCCGTGAGGGCGCCAGGGACATCGGCCGCTGGGGGAATGTGCTCGACGCCATGGCGAAAGCAAACCTGCTTTATCACGGCAGCGTCGTGGACGGCTCGAACCTGGAATATCCCGGGCTCCTCGCGGTCATTCGCAAGGCGTTTGGCAAAATCGAAGGCGACTCCGCGCCCTACACCCGGCAGCGTTGGCTGCGTGCGCTTGTCGAGCTTGGAAAGCGGAGCCTGCCGGAATCCGATCTGAGCGGGGCCCTGGATTTTCTTCTGGAACAAATCAAACTCGCGCCGGCGAACATGAACCGCACGAAAGAATTGATCGCGTTCACGGCCGACATGTCGATCCGGATGTCGGGCGCCGATCTCAAAAAGCTCGCCGATGCCCATGTCGAATTCCTGCAGGCGGTAAAGGGGACCGGCTATGACGAGCTCACCCTGCGTCAGGCCGCTCAAGGGCTGGGAAAGATCGTGGCGCGGCCGGCATTCAGACGCGAGGACCGGATCGCGATGATGGCGGAGCTCAAAGACCTGCTTGAAAGTGTCCGGGGGACGACCAAGGATGCCCAGCTCATGCGCGTCGGGCTTGCGACCGCCTACATGCAGGCTTTCGTGGACGAGCAGAATCTGCGCGAGGGCGGTGAAGGAGATAAAATTCTTGAGCAGCTGGCTTTGATTTTCGCCGTGACTTCGGATGACGGCAAGAAAACGCCTTTCGCGATGGATAACTTCATGCCGAACCTTATCGCGATTTTTAAGGGAGCCAGCACCGCCCAGGTGCGCGGTCAAAGGCTTGCGGAACTTCCCGGGACGCTGCGCGACGAACTCAACCGCCAGACCGGCAAGGCCGAAGAAAAGCCGGCGCCTGATGACGGCGTCTGGCTGCACGCCGAAATGCGCGCTGCGGAAATCGTCCGGAGCCTGCGCGAAGCGGGGGCCGGAAAGGTCGAGCAGCAAAACGCGCTGCTGCGGGAACTGCTCAACCTGGTGCCGCAGCTGCCCGGCGAAAAGTATGAAGCGTTCCTGGATGACCTCCTGCTAAATCCTCCGGCGCTTGACGCGTCCTTGCATCCTACGCTGCTCAGCGTCGTGCGGCAGCTCGCAAGCCGCGCGCACGATCTGAATGCGCAGAGTTTGGCAAGGCGGAAAATCGGCGCCCTGCAAGCCCTCGATGCGAAGGCTGCCGGCTATGCCGGGCAATCGGAGCTGACCGTGGAATATGTGAATGGCCTGGTGATGAACCTTGGGGATCATGACCTGGCCCTCCTCGCCTCCGACACAGCGCTTACGGCCGTGGAACAGGCCGCGGCAAAAGGCGACTGGAAGGAAGAGGAGAAGCTCGGCCTTCTTGCGGGGTTTGTGAACCTGGGATTGCGTTATGCGGGAAATCATCCGTCCATTCCGGGGCTTACGGCGCGCATGATCAGCCTCCTCGAAAAAATGTCCGCGGACCGGTCCAAGGCCGAAATCGCCCGTGCGGAAATCGCGAACGGACTCTCTTATGCGCTTACGCTTACGGACAGGGACCCGGAGGTGCTGCGCCGCGCCGGAAATTGGGCCCTGGCGCAGATGCGGCAGATCATGACGGACCTGGACAAGCAGCTCGCTTCTCCGGACATGGTCATGATCGTCGATATCCTGGGGTATGCTTACGCCTCCATGGGCAAAGACGAGCGGCTTCTCGCGCGCGGTTTCATGCTCGACGCGTCGCGGAAAAATGCCGAGGCCTTGAAAAGCGGCATCCCGGAAACGCTGGCGCGCATGCTTGCCGCCGATCTCGGCCTGGATGAAGTGCAGGAAGACGAGATTTTGCCTTCCGCGCGCTCCCTCTTTTCGAAAGTCGCCGCGCCGCCGGACACGGACAAGGCTGTCGGCCTGTTTGCTTATGCCGGAAAATGGGAAGATTTGCTGCATGAAATGGGGCCCGCGGCGGATGCGGAGTCGCGCGGACGGAAGTTGGGCGACTATCTGAAAAAGCTGCAGGACGACATGGCCCGGCTGTCCGGCAAATCCGGAGGTGTCTCCGAAGATGCCGTGCCCGATGACGGTATTTGGACTCGGAGAAGAAACGAGCTCAGGGCCGCAATTTTTGGAGATGAGGACGAAGACGTCAAGGCCACGCCCTACTCGCGCATGGATGCTTCGCAGCTCGTGCTCGCGCTGGAAGCGGTTACGAAAGAGGACAAGGAATCGCACCGCACGCGTCTCGCAATCGCGTTTGAATTGTCCCTCCGGGCCGAAGAGGCTGTCGAGGCTCTCAAGGAGCACCCCGGACAGACGGGCACGGCCGTCCGGGAAAAGGATCTGCAGGCGCAGACTACGCTGCGCCAGGCGATCGCGGCGGCCACGGCGCAGTTAAAACGCATGCAGGACCGCAGCGAGCTTTCTTTCCGGGCGCGGTCCGGCCTTCTGCGCGTGCTGAAAGAGTCCGGAAAGACGACGAAACTCATTCCCGAAATTTACAATGTAACGAGCCGGGTGCTGGTGGAGGACCTCGAGACTTACAAAGGAGCTTCTCCCGCCGAAGCCGCGTTCCGGCGCGAAACGGCCCAGGCCCTGCCGCTGATTTTGGGCCGGAGCCTGAGCGGCGAAGGAAAGCGGGACGCATATCAACGGCTTCTCGCGCTGCTCGCGGAAGCGCCTGCCGACCTTGTCGTTGTGGAAGGCATTGCGGAAGCGCTCGAAGCCGGAGCGCATGCCTTCGGGCCCAGCGACGAAGTGAAGGGCGAGCCCGGGCGTATTTTTGCCGAGGCCCTTGGAAGAACCGATGCCAAAACACCCGAAGGGTTGAAAGCACTGGCCGCCCTGGGCGATGCCCTGTATCAATCGCTGTCGAGCCTTCCGTTCGCAAGCGTGGATTTGTCGGCAAGTATTTTGAAAAAACTGGAAGAGCTCGACGGTGGATCGGTGGAGGCGGCTGAGGCGGGCCGCGGGCTCGCATTCGCGCTGTCGGAAAGCGTGAAGGCGCTCGGGAAGGACGCCTATGCGGACTATGCCGCGGCCCTGGGGCGCGTGCTTTTCCGGATGCGCGGAGAGACCGAAGCGCATTTCGGATTTTACGAAGCGGCGCATGAGGTTCTCAAAAATCTTATGACGGATCCGCCGATCGACGGAGACGCGGAAGTCCGTTTCCGCGAAGCGATGGCCGGCTTGGCCCCGGTCCTGAAAGATCTTCTGACGTCCATTGACGGGATTGCGGCGCCAGCCCACAAGGCCCGCAGCGCTTTGGTTTTCGTGCTGGGCCGCGCCCTCTCCATCGCCGAACTGTCGGATCTGCAGCCGTACGTCGACGCCATTTTCGAAGCCTGGCGGAAGATGGAAGGTTCGCCCACCGGAAAGCAGGAGAACAAAGCGCGGCGTTACATGGTCCACGTCCTTGCCGGCATTCTCATGCAAAAGGGCAAAATCGAGAAAAGCATGGCGAATCGTTTCGTGGAGCTCATGCTGGCCGAAGCTCTTTTCCCGGCTTTGGAAGGCGCGAAGACCAACACGGCGGAAATGCCCGCGCGTTTTGCCCAGTTTCTGGCCTTTGCGGAAAGCTCGGCGACGCCGGAAATTTTCCGCGGAAAAGTCGCGGAATTCGTGGGAGGACAAAACGATTCCGTCACGCGCGGGCAGCCGGCGGCCGAGACCAAGCCCGGACCCGGAGAAGGCACGGTTGACGAAACGCTTTGGCTGTGGGCGGCGGATGCCGAGCCGCAGCATTCGGAGATGCGGACCCGGACCGCCGACGATGCTTTGGCGGAGCTCGACAAAATGTTCCAAGACATGGTCAGAGACCTCGAGCCCGGAGAACCCGTATCGACGATCGCCAGCAACTTCAGCCAGGAGACGGAAGCCGTTTTTCACCAGATCCTGCCGGAACATGTCCCGGCCGCGATGGCGGGAATCCGCGAACGGTTCGGCCGCCCCTGGACGTCGGAAGACCAGCTCAACGCTTACTGGTACGGACTTGCCTACGCCCTGGTCGGGCTGCCGGATGACGAGGGCGGTGAAGAACGCGCGGCCACGACGGAAACGCTGATGGCTTCCTGGCAGGCGGTCAAAGGAAACGATTGGCTGTCCGAGCAGGTCCGCGATCTGATCATGGTTGCGATGGGCCGCATTTTCCAAAGCCTGGACGAGGACGGTCTCAAAAATGCCGTGCGCCGCTGGACGGAAGGTTATGCCGCGATACAAGCGGCGAATGCGGGAAAGCTGGCGGGCGCCAAAAGCCTGGTCTCGGGCTTGGCTTATCTCATTCCCCGGATTTCCTTGTCGGAGTTTCCGGAACTCGTGCGCCTTTTGCAGGGTCTCGCCAATGAGATGGCCGCTAAAGGAGCGCGGGTCGAGAATTGGGCGTATGTCATCGACGAGTTTGGAGAAATGGCCAGACGGGCAGGGCCGGAAGATCTGGGCCTTATCCAGGACGCCGCTTATGACGCCTACGAAAAGGGCGAGAAGGTATGGAAGAGCGATACGAATTTCGACAACGCCTTCGGGCGTTTTCTCGCCGTCCTCCACTATCGCGTGCAAGGCCTCGAAACTCCGCGCGATACGAGCGACGACGTGAACCATAATCTTGCCCTGATTTATGAAGCTGCCTTGAAGACGAATCTGGCGCGTCCGGCGCGGGAACGCATTGCGCCGGTGATGCGGCAGGCCGTCGCTTTCATGGAGCAAACTCAGGACGATAGAGCGCTGCGAATCCAGAGACTCGGGGAATACGCGAGGGGATTGAGGCACGACGCCGAACGCCTGCAGCCGGGCAAAGCCGAAAAACCCGCGCCCGCGGACGATCTCTGGACGGCGGTGGAAGCCGGGGCAAAACCTTCCGAACTGCGGTCGATCGAAGATTTCAAGAGAGTCGTGGCCCGGGCTCGCGAAAATTTGGATAAAAATTCGACCGTGCCGGTTTTGTGGGGGCTGGATGGAACGATTAGTTCGGCGCCTGCGTCGATGCTTGATGCCATGTGGGACGAAGCCGTGAATGTCCTGTACGCGGGGCCTTCCCGGCAGGTCGAGCATTGGACGGACATTCCCGTGGCTTTTGCCGGACGGATTCCTCGGGCACAAGCCGTGGACAAAGCCGCGCAGGTTGCCGGCGTTCTGGCCGCGCTCGATCACTCCGATCCCAACAGCGCGGGGAAAAGCGATTTTTACCGCGCGTTTCTTCTGGAATTGATGGTGGAATACGAAAAGCCGGGCGGGCAGAAGGATTTCTCTCTCTATCCGGCCTTTGCCGAAACGTGGCTCAAGGCGCTGGAGAAGGCCGCGGCTTCCTTGACGGAAAGAGGCCTGGAACAGAGCGCTCTGTCGGACCTTCTTTACCGCGCCGTGATCAACGCGAAAGACGACGCGGCCGTCCGCGTCCTGGCGCCGCGCGTCCTGCAGCTTCTGGAAAACGCGAAAGGCGAAACGCCGGGGGCCCAGAATGCGCGGGCCTTCCTGATGAAAGCCTTTAGCCACCTAACCACCTTGCAGCCGGAAAACGCGGCCGAGCTTAAGCGTCGCGCCGCGGCCTGGGTGAGGGATTATCTTTCGAGCGCGAAAACTTTCGATGTGGAAGAGCTCGCCGCGTATGGCCAATTTATGCTGTCTATCCGCGGTTTGCCGCAGGGGGAACCGGGCGCGGCTTTCCGGGACAATTATCTCCGGGCGCTGAAGGCGGCGCAGCCGACCGTTTCGGAAGTGCCGGCGCAAGTCCTGTCGGAATTGCTTCTCCAGGATCTCGGCATCGACGGAGAAAATCGTGACGCGGCGAAAAATGTTTTCGAGGGTTTCTTCGGCAGGCAAAGCGCAAGTTTCTTCCGGGGTTACGGCGAGAAGCCGTTGTTTATCCGGGCCGGGCGGTGGAACGAGCTGCTTACAAGACTCAAAGAAGTCACCGATCCCGATAAGATGAGCGGTCTTCTGAATGGATACCTGGACATCCTGGCCGATGTCGAAACCCGTCAAACCGCTCCTGCCGGGGAAACTCCCGCCGCCGCTGAGCCGGATGAGACGCTTTGGCTCAAAGGCGAGCTCCGTGTGCAGCCGGAGGAAGGCGAGCGGGCGGCTTACGATGAATTTGTAAAGCTTGTCGCCGAATTCATGACTCAGGAAGCTCCGCCGGGAGAAGTGGGCTCTTATTTCGCCTCGGACGCTTTTAGGAACAAGCTCGAAGGACCGGTCCGTAAATTGAAACCTAGCTCGATTGTGGCGGGGCTGCGGCAAGCCTTCGAACGCGTTGATACGGCCACGCCGGAAGGCCGCAGCGCTTTCCGCCAATGGGTCCTCACGTTCCAGGTCCTGGAACGTTCGATGCCCAGCGGCCAGATCTTCGGCGTTGAGATTCTCGATCTGTTCCGGGAAGCGTTAAGCAAAATCCCGGAAAAAGAAAAAGGATCGAAGAACCCGCTTTGGGCCAGCATTATGGCCGCGTATTCCGTGATCGCCAGCAAGTTCGATTTGTCGATTATCGCGGGCACCGTGGACCTTTTGCTTGAAGAAAGCAGGGCCGGCGGAAATTATGCCTATGCGGGGCTTGCCATGCAGTCCCTGCCGCGCCACAAAATGCTTCCGGCCGATCTTTCGCGTCTCGGGCTGGCGCTGGCGCAGCGGGCGGTGCCGGTTGCGCGCGCTCTGGCCGCGCCCGCGGACAAGGTGACGCAGAAGGAACTTAACGAAGAGCTCGTCGATATTTTAGACGGCCTTTGGCGCGTCGCCGGTGCCGAAGGATTTCCCGCCGGGCAGGCCGCCGGCATCTTGGACTCTTTGAATCCTCTTGCCGGAGAAGAGGCTCTTTTCCAGACGGTTCGCGCCAACCCCAACAATAAGCTTATCGATGTCCTGTATTCGCTTGTTTTGATTCTCTCTACGGGAAATGCGAACGGGAAACCGTCCGTGAATCTGCAATTGATGGGAGCGCTGCGCAGCGCCTTCTCCGGCGAGTCCGCGCAGCGCGCGAAAATTTGGGGCGGGATCGCGCAAGCGCTGCAGGCCGCTCCGGATGTGCGGCTCGGAAAACTGGAAAGTTATCTGGCGGGCTTCGAAGATGAGCAGGCCCGGCAGAAGCCCGCGGAAGAATCGGCCGCGCCGGAAAATCAGGCGCCGGACGACGGAGTGTGGCTGCGCGGAGAATTGCGCACGTACAACGAGCAGCAGGCCCCCCTCAACAAACAAAAGCGGCCGGCCTACGATGAATTTGTGAAGCTTGTTTCCAGCTTCATAGCGCAGGAGCCCCCAGCGTCAGAGGCGGCATTCCGGGAGAGCACCAAGGCTTTAGGCAAAAGGTTGGGGGTCCCTGTCAGAAACCTGGGATCCGAGGAACTGATCTCGGGAGCGCGTCAAATACTCCGCGAAATCGATCCTTCAACGCCGCAAGGTTTTAAAGCTTTAAGGCAATGGGCCCTGGCGCTCTATGCTTTGGAAGAGGCCCTGCCCAGAGGGCTGAAATTCGGCCCAGGCATGGTGGAAGTGTTCCGGGAAGCTTTCGATAAAATCTCGGAGAAAGGAAGGCTCAATCCGCTTTGGAACGAAATGACCCTTGCTTTCACCGTCATCGGGCGCAATGTCCAATCCGCGGTTTTGGGGAGTGCCGTGGATTTGTTTCTCGATGAAAGCCGATCCGCCGGAGATTATTCCGGCGTTGGCAGTTCCACGCAATCGTGGCCTCTTGAGGAAATCCCTTTGGAAGTCCGGGCGCGCTTTGCTTTGTCGCTTGCCGGACGGATCGCTCCGCTTGCATCGTCCCTGACCGCCGCGCCGGATGCGTCGCGGAACTATCTTTCTTCAGAAATGGGTAATGTTCTATTCGGCCTTGGGAATGTATTGCGGACGAAAGATTTTCCTGCCGGCCAAGCCGCCAAGGTTTTAGATGTTTTGTCGCCGCTTGTGGAAGACGATGCCGCGCTCCAGGCCTTCAGCGGCCAGAATGAAACCACTTTTATCCACGTCCTGGGAACTCTGGTTTTCTTTCTGAGCACCGGCAAGCCCGATCTGCCTGTGCTGGAGGAGCGGCCGGTGATCCAAGCGATTCAAAACGCGTTCTTCGGAAAACCCGTGCGGCGGAAGGAAATCTGGCGGGAAATCTTGCAGGCGCTGCAGGCTCCTCAGGGCGAACGGTTCCCGAAGATCGAACGCTATCTGGCGGCTTCCGAAGATGAGCAGGCCCGGCAGCGGCCGGGAGAAAGCGCGGCGGAGCCTCCGGCGCACGACGAGCTGTGGATGCGGACGCAGACGAAACGGCCGGAACTCCGCGCCGAGCCGATGCCCGCGAACCTCTTGCTGGACATGTTCCTGGTCAAAGGACAAATCGGCGAGCGCGCCTTGAAGGAACTTTTCGACAGCCTGGATAAGCAAGAGCCGAAAGAACTCGAAGAGCTTGGGGGCCGGCTCAAAAAGATTTTCGAAAATCCCGCGTCAATCGCAGACACGCCGTTTTATCAGAACCGCAAGCTTGAAGCGCTTTTGAAAGCCATGCAGCCGCGTGCATCGACGGGATTCAAACTCCCGGCGGCGCTGCATCCGGCTTTCGTCGCGGCCGCGGGCGTCATTAAATCGCAGTCGCTGCTCGAAGACCGCCAGAATATCGAGCTGGCTTTGAAAGGGCTTTTTAATGACTGGCGCCGGTACAAAAAAACTTTCTCCACCCAAACACGCCTTGCCATCGCTGCCCAATGGGCCGACGCGTTCACGGAGTTTTCCGGGTCGGCCGAAGGCCTCAAAAACTTCGCGAGCTTCTTCGGCATGATCGACGAATGGCAGCCGTACGAAGATTACGAAGCGGCGTCCGTGCCCCTCCAGGAAATGATCCGCAAGGATTCGGAAAGACTTCTTGGGTATCTGGAGCTTCTGCCGGCCGCGAAGGAAGGCTATGCGGCTGTCGCGGGCCTGGCGGCCCCGGAGCTGTTCAGCCATATGCCGGACCTCGGGGCATTTTACCGGGTCCTCGTCGGGCGCCTCGAAGCGGCCGCGGGTAAAACTCCCGACGCCATGAAAAGCGTGATCTATCTTTCTGTTCTCTACGAGGTGATCGAGGCGCACGCGGAACGCGGCATCAAAGACGATTTTACGCAGGAAGACTTCACGCGCCTCGACGGCATTCTCGAGAAATTGCAAGTGGTCTCTCCCGGCACGCCGGAAGGACTGATCCTTTGGAGAGAGAGCGCCGCCGTTCAATCCGTTCTGGTCGACCTGCTGCCGTCGAGCAGGATGGAAGCGCTGAACCGGCGCATGGCGGCTGCGATTCCCGAGCTGCAGCGTCATTATACGTCTCCCGAGTCTCTGCCTTCGAGTGATGACTCTACCTTCCACCTGATGGCGACCGCGCTTGGAGAAGCATGGGCGAAATCGCTGTGGCGGATTCTGGGGAATGAAAAGGAGCCCAAGCCGGCGGGGTATGGTAAAGGAGCTTCTTTGATTTCAGTCTTCGGAGGCGCCTATGCGTCGCTGGTCATCTGGCTGCGCGGTCCCGGCGGGCGTGAGGTCACGACGGGCATGCTGAACCAGCTGGCCTCCCTCGCCGCCCGGAAAGATCTGGATAAAAAGCAAATGGCCGGTCTCGTCGACGAATTTAAAAAAGCCACGTTCGAGCATTTGAAACGGTTTGGCCCATCGGCCGCGGCTGAGTCCTCAAAGGAACCTCCGCCGGACGATCTTTGGCTGACAGCGGAAGTTGGGGGTGCCAGCCGGCCTGAATTGCGCACCGACACGCCGGCTGCGACCACGCTGCTCAATCAATTCCTGGCGCTCAAAGGCCGCCCCAATCACCGCGCCATGAGAGAGACCGCCAAACAGCTTTACGAAACTCTGGACCAGCAGACGCCCGAGGAGCTCGGCCGGCTCGCGGAACGGCTCAAGGCGATTTTCGAAAATCCCGCGTCGATCGAAGACGACGATCTTTTCCAGCGCATCAAGCTCGAGGAACTCTTGAACGTCCTGCGCCCGCAGCGCCTGGCCTTGCTGGGCGGGCCCGCTCACTTGGTAAAACCTCTGGAACCCGCGCTCGTGGCGGCCGCGGGCGTGCTCAAGACCCAGTGGCAGCTGAAAGATACCCGGAACGCCACAGGGACCCTCGATAACATTTTCGACACCTGGCGCGGCTACGCGAAATCTTTGTCGCCGCAGACGCGTCTTGCCTTCGTGTCCGCGTGGCTGGACGCGCTTCCGGATCTTGCCGGAGCCGCGCCCGAGAGAGCGCGCGCGGCCCAGATCGCCTTGAAGCTTGCCGCGTCCTGGTATTCTTACGCGCAGGACGAAGAAACAAGGGAAGGTTACCGGGACATGATGCGCGGCGCGGGCGGAAAAATCCTGACGTATCTGGACAACATGCCGGCCGACGCCCAGAGTTTGAGCGGGATTTCGGCCCTCGATTTCGCGTCGACGCTCATCCGGGTCGAAGATCTCGGGGCGGTTTACAGGCTCCTCGTCGGCCGTTTGGAGCCGACGGAAGGCGGGGCGCTCAGTCCGGAAAAAATTTCGACGTATCTTACCGTGATCAGCGCCGTCCTGCGCGTGCATGACGACCGCAGCTACAAAGCCGATTTCAAGGCGGAGGATTTCGTGAAGCTGGACGGCATTCTCCAAAGGCTTCTAGCCGCAACGGCTCCCAACACGCCGGCAGGAATTCTCGTTTGGAGAGATGCCGCCGCGGTCTTCGCCCGCCTTGCCGACGCGCTGCCCGCGGATCAGCTGAAAGATTTCAATAAGCGCATAGGCGCTTTTATTCCGGAACTCAAGCGCTTCTTTTCGCCGGGGACCACCCTCGACAACAACTTCAATGATATTTATCCGGTCATGGCCAGCGAGATGGGGAAAGCCTGGGCAAAATCGCTGTGGCGGGCCTTGGGCAGGGAAAAGGAATATTCGGAATTCGTCAGCGATCCCACCGTCACCGGGAAACTCGGAAGCGCTTATCAGCTTTTGGCCCTTTCACTGCTTCGCCGCGGGGGTGCGGCGATCACGGAGGGCGCGCTGAATGATCTCGAGGCCATTGGCATCCGCAGCGGAGACAAAAAGGAAATCCTCGGACTTATCGCCGGTTTCGAAAAAACGACGATGGAAAATGTCCAACGCTTCGACGGAACCGCGGCGCAGGAGCCGCCGAAGGAAGCGCCCGCGGACGAACTCTGGCTGGGGAAATCGGAACTCCGAAGCCTGACCCAGGCGTTGACCGGAGCCGCCGCGATTGATGCGGGGAAGGCCGCCCGGGACTTGGAGGCGCTGAGGGCCGGGGGACAGACGGCGCCCGCTGTGGCCGATGCGGTGAGGAAAGGCGTGATGCGCGGCATCGATGAAGCCGAACAGGAAGCGGTGCAGAACGCCGCGGTCCTGACGGACAACCTGCTCGGGCTCAAAGAATCCGAAAGAGGCGCGCCGCTGGGCGTTTTTGGAAACTTGTTTGGAAGGTTCGGCGCGTTCCGCACGGCGCGCCTGGACGCGGACGTCACGCGTTTCGGAGAACGCCTCGCGCTGATCCTGCAGACTGCGTCGGGACTCCTGGGCGTGCCGCAGGGGTATGCCGCTCCCGAAACGCCGCAGTTCAGCCAGGAAGACACCGCGGCCGCGGAAACTTATCTTGCCGCTCTGCGTTCGATCCAGCAAAGCGCGATGCTCGAGTATCAAGTGGGCGATGCGTGGCGCGAGCATGCCGACAGGTCCGCGCTTTATCAGGGACTCATCGATGCGGCCATCAATACGGCCATCGTGAACCGGAACGTGCGCGTGCGGCTCGTCGTGAATTCGCGCGACGACAAGAAAGAACTGATCCGCCTGCTGAACGGCGTTTCGGGAAATCTGGCGCGCAAACTCATTTCTTCCGGCAGCCTTGCGGTTCTTACCGCGCCCGAACGCGATTCCAAATTGCGCGTGGAAGGCCCGGCGGATCTGGTGATCGCGCCCAATCCCGAAGACATGCTGCGCCGGTCGCAGGCCCGCGAATCGCTCGATGCCGCGCGCTTCGGCGACGAAAAGCCGATCGCGAAGGCGGCTTCCGCCACTCCCGCGCAGCTGCTTCTTGCCGGCGTGACTGCGCTTTCGAACAAAACCGTCCATGGCCTGCAGCGCCTCGAAAACGGAGTGATCCGCATCGAAAACGAAGGCGCGCTCAACGCTTTCGAGTACATGGCCAGCCGTCTTGCCCTCGAGGCCGAGACCGCCGCGCAGCTCAAGGCCGCGGCTTAAGCTTTCTTGTTGTCCCGTAACTCTTTTAAAGCAAATGGGTTAGCCTTGGAATGGGCTTGGGGCGAGGTCAGGCTTTTGGCCGCGTGAGATGGGCGGGCGATAAAACTTTTTCGAGTTCCGCAGGCTTCATGAGTTTTTTCCGCAGCACGACTTCCCGCAGCGTTTCGCCGGTCTTCAGCGCTTCTTTCACGCACGCCGCGGCCTGCGAATATCCGATGACGGGATTGAGCGCCGCGGCAATGCCGAAACTTGTTTCCGCGTAATGCTCGCAGCGCGCCGCGTCCGCGGTGATGCCGTCGATGCAATGGATTTTCAAAAGGCGCGTGATGTTCTTCAGGATTTCAAGCGACTGCAGCAGGTTGTGCGCGATCACCGGACGCATGACGTTCAATTCGAGCTGGCCCGCGCCCGCGGCCATGGCGACCGCCGCGTCGTTGCCGATGACCTGGAACGCGCATTGCGCCGCGGCTTCCGGCATCACCGGATTGATTTTTCCCGGCATGATGGACGAGCCGGGCTGGCGCGGCGGCAGCCGGATTTCCGCGAGGCCCGTCAAAGGGCCGGAGCTCAGAAGACGCAGGTCATTGGAAACCTGGAGCAGGGAAAGCGAATAATCCCGCAGCGTTCCGGAAACCGCGGCGAGGTCCGCGTCGGACTGCATGACTTCGAAAAGGTCGGCGGCGCTGCGCAAGCGGAAACCGGTCTGGGATTTCAGGAAGCCGATGACTTTGCGGCGGTAGGCGAGCGTGGTGTTGAGCCCTGTGCCCACGGCCGAGCCGCCGAGGCCGAGCTCCAGGAGGTTTTCCGCCAGTGTTTCCACGCGGCCGCGGGCTTTTTCAAACTGGCGTGCCCAGCCTCCGAATTCCTGTCCGAGCGTGACGGGCGCCGCGTCCTGCAGGTGCGTTCTTCCGGCCTTCACGATTTTTTGGAAAGCCGCGGCTTTGCGCTTCAGAGACGTTTCGAGAACGCGCGACGACTCGCCGAAAGAACGCGCGAGCTTGTAAGCGGCAAGCCGCATCGCGGTCGGCACCACGTCATTGGTGGACTGGCCCATATTCACGTGATCGTGCGGGTTCAGAAAAGCGTAATCGCCTTTTTTGCGGCCGAGGATTTCAAGGGTGCGGTTGGCCGCGACTTCGTTGAAATTCATATGCGCGGAAACGCCGGCCCCGGACTGCAGCACGTCGGTGGGGAACTGATCCGCGAGCCTGCCGGCCAGGATTTCGTCGCAGGCGCGGACAATGGCGCGGGCGCGCCGGGCATCGAGGCGCCGCAGCGCGAGATTGGCGCGGGCCGAGGCCTTTTTGATCATGGCCAGCGCCCAGATGAAATCCGGGTGGAAGCGCAGTCCCGTCACGGGAAAGTTTTCAAGCGCGCGCGCGGTTTCCGCGCCGTAATAAACGGAGGCGGGCACGCTTTTCCTGCCGAGAGAATCTTCTTCGACGCGTGTTTTCATGGCAAAAGGATTATAGCAAAAGGAAAGGAGCGGCTATAATCCTTTGTTCCTTTCCCGCTGCATGGACGGGGACAGGTCTTTAGACCTGTCCCCATGGGTTTGAATGCATGAGGCTGATTGAAGGCTAGTTAACCTTTGCTGGACAAATATGAGAACAAGAATTTTAGGAAAAACCGACCTCAAAGTCACCGAACTGGGACTGGGCTGCCAGTCGCTGGGGGGCAGCTTCCATTATAAGGACGACAAGGAAGCGCTGGCCGTGCTTTCGGCCGCCCTCGATGCCGGCATCAATTTCTTCGACACGGCCGACTCTTATGCGCTCGGTCACAGCGAGCGGCTGATCGGGAAGGCCCTGAAAGGCCGCCGGGACAAAGCCGTCATCACGACCAAGGCGGGCTACGTTTACACGCGGCTCGGAACCGTGGGCCAGGTGTGGGGCCCGCGCCTGTCTTTCCTCTCGCCGCTTCTGCGTCCTTTCCGCGCCCCGCTCAACGAAGCGCGCTATCTTTTCCAATACCGGAATTTTTCGCCGCGCCATCTGGCCGGCGCCGCGGAGGCCTCGCTTCGCCGCCTGGAAACGGACTATGTCGATCTGTTTCTTCTCCATGACCCGTCTCCGAAGCTGCTGGAAATCGAAGAAATCTGGCAGACGCTCGAAAAGCTGAAGAGGGAAGGGAAGGTGCGCCATTACGGCATTTCCTGCATTACCGAGGGCGATGCGATGGATTTTCTGAAGCGGATGCCGGTGCCCGTGCAGGTCACGGTAAACCTGATTGATCAGGAGGCGCTGGACGGCCTGCTGCCGCATGCCGCGCAAACCGGCGCGGGCATTATCGCGAGACTGCCGTTTGCCCGCGGCCTTTTGACCGGGGCGTCGGATACCAAGGCCGACCAGGTCACACGCCATCCCAAAGTCATCGCGGAACGGAAAAAGCGCGCGGAGAAATTCCGCTTTCTTGCAAAGGAAGGCAGGAGCATGGCGCAGGCCGCGCTCCGTTTTGTGCTGGACCAGCCGGGAATTTCGACCGTGATCCCGGGCGTCAGCCGCCGCGCTCATTTAAAGGAAGCGCTTGCCGCGCTCGATCTCCCGGCGCTCAGCGCAGAAGAAATGGCGGCCGCGCGTGAAACAAATCGCCCCTCTCCCTAACCCTCTCCCCGCGAGCGGGGAGAGGGAAGGGTGAGGGGAAGACTTCAAACGGCTTTCCGTTCTTCCGGTTCCTGGTAATTCGTGTGGGAATAAATTTCCACTTCCTGGCCTTCGCGCACGTACGCTCTCACGGCCATCGTCGCACCGACGGCGCCGCCCCACGCTCCCGCGCCCATGCCCAGCAGGCTCGCGATGAGGAAAGCCCAAAGCCCGGCGCTCGCCACGTCGCCGCCTTTTTCAGCGGCACGTCCCGCGTTGTCCTTCGCCTGCTCGGTCTTACCTTGCACGCCGCCCACGATCTGATTAATATCCTGCTCGCTGAGCGAGGTGTTGTCCGCGAGCATGCGTTTGGCGCTCTCGGTGTCTCCCTTGGCAATGGCCGCGGCGACCTGCTGCGCGACCTGAGGCTGCAGGTCGTTCATGGCGCGGTTGATGTTGTCCGAGGAAACCTGTCCGCCGGTCACTCCTGAAACAGCGCGTGCCGTCGCCGCCTTGGCCGCGTCTCCGAGACCGCCGAGGTTCTGGCCCTGCGCCGTCTGCACGATGCCGTGCGTGGCTCCTGCGCCCGCGGCGGCAACCATCCCGGCCTGAACGGTACCCAGGAAAAGCGTCATGATTCCGGACAAGGCCCAGACGATCAGCCCGTGAAAAGCGCCGCTCGAGCGTCTTTCGAAGCCCGCCAGCCTCCCCGTGATCACCGAACCCGTAAACGTAGCGATGATCCAGGCCGCGACCATCCACACGCCCGTCCCGATCGTCACTTCACCCTCGATGCGGTTCATCGCCGATAAAGTCGTCACCCCGACGGCCGCTCCGAGTAAATAAAGCAGCATGGCAAACGCATAGGCAAAGATCCAGCCGCCGAAAATAGCGCCCCAGCTTATCGTGGGACGAAAAGTTGTCACTGAATTGGTTTTTTCGATCATAGCTTCCTCCTTCTTCGCCTTCCCCAGTATCGGGTCGGCCATCCTGAAATGTCATCTCGTCACGTGAAGGCATTCTAGAGCGGCTGAAAATGCGGCAGTATCGGGGGAAAGGCCATTTGCTCCTAATGGGAATCCGTGGGCCCGCCCCGAAAACCTCACCCCTTTTTCAGAGAAAGCATGACGGCCTTTTTAAAGCGCTGAAGGTAGAATGCGGGCGGTGAAGCCGGATGCTTTGCCGATCCGCCCGATCGACGGCGCGGAGATTTTTTTCCGTTGGGAGTCCGCGCATGAGTCGCACAGCAAAAAATGGGGAGCTTTCTTTAGGCGCGCGCGTTGAAAAAGGAGGCGTCTTTTTCCGCGTGTGGGCGCCGTCGTCCCGGAAGGTCGAAGTCCTTTTCCAGAACGGACGCGCTTTTCCGCTGCGCCGCGAAAGCCGGGGTTACCATTCCGGCAAGGTTCCCGGCGCGAAAGCGGGGCAGGCTTATTGGTACCGTCTGGACGGCGGAGAAAAATATCCGGATCCGGTGTCCCGTTTCCAGCCGCGCGGGCCGCACGGCCCTTCGCAGGTCGTGGACCCGGCCGCGTTCCGGTGGACCGACCGCGCATGGAAAGGCGCGGCCGTGAAAGGCCAGGTGATTTACGAATTGCATGTCGGCACGTTCACGCGCGAAGGAACGCTGGACGCGGCGCGGCGCCAGCTGCCGGAGCTGAAGCGCGCGGGCATTACGATGATCGAAATGATGCCGGTCGCGGATTTCCCCGGCAAATGGAACTGGGGTTATGACGGGGTGGATTTTTTTGCGCCCAGCCGCGTCTATGGGGATGCCGAAGCGCTCAAGCGGTTCGTGAACGCGGCGCACCGGATCGGGATGGCCGTTATCCTGGATGTCGTCTATAACCATTTCGGGCCCGACGGCAATTATCTTTTTTGCTTCAGCAAGTATTACAATTCGCCGCGGCACAAAAGCGAATGGGGCCCGATGCCGAATTACGACGGCCAGGATTCGGGTCCCGTGAGGGACTTCATGATTCAAAACGCCTGCTACTGGATTTCGGAATTCCACATGGACGGCCTGCGTCTGGACGCCACGCAAAGCATCGTCGATTCAAGCCGCGAATATTTTCTCGCGGAGCTTTCCCGGAAAACCCGGGCCGCGGCCGGAGGCAGAAATATCGTGCTCCTCGCGGAAAACGAACCGCAGCAAACGCGCCTCATAAGGCCGCGGGCGGAAGGTGGCTACGGCCTCGACGCGGTCTGGGCCGACGATTTCCATCATTCGGCACGGGTCGCCCTTACCGGAATGAACGAGGCCTACTTCACGGATTATCCCGGCAAGGCGCAGGACATCCTCGCCGCGGTGCGGCACGGCCATTTGTACCAGGGCCAATGGTACCGCTGGCAAAAGAAGAAACGCGGCGAGACTACGCGCGGCCTCCAGGCCCCGGCCTTCGTGCATTTCCTGCAAAACCACGACCAGATCGCCAACTATTATTCCGGGGAACGGCTCAACGTGATTTCAAGCCCGGAACGCTATCGCGCGCTGACGGCGCTGATGCTTCTGTCTCCGGCCACGCCGCTGCTTTTCATGGGGCAGGAATTCGGCAGCACCAGTCCGTTTCCTTTTTTTGCCGACCACAACCACGAGCTGGCCCCGCTCGTCACCAAGGGCCGCAAGGAATTTTTTGAACAGTTTCCTTCTTTTAAGAAGCCCGAGGCGCAAAAGAAAATTCCGGACAGTTCCGCTCCGGAAACGTTTTACCGCGCGAAGCTGGATTTTTCCGAGCGCCGCAAGAACGCGCCCGCCTACCGCTTTCATAAAGACCTTCTCGCGCTGCGAAAAAAAGATCCGGTGATCGCGCGGCAATCCTGGGACCTGCTGGACGGCGCCGTGCTGAACGACCAGTGCTTCGTGCTGCGCTACGATGGCGGGGAAGACGGCGACCGCCTGCTCGTCGTGAACCTCGGCCCCGCTTTCCGTTACGATCCCATGCCCGAGCCCTTGATGGTTTCGCCGCAAGGCCGTTCGTGGAAGCTTGTTTTGTCCAGCAGCGATCCTTCTTACACGGGACGGCGGAAAAAAAAGCAGCCTTTTTCCTTCTGGAACATCCCCGGCGAGACGACGCTTTTTTTCACCGCGCACGAGACCAAGAACGCGAAAGGAGCTCGCCATGCTTGAAAACCGAGTAATCGACATTCCCTGGAAGGCCGGCGGGGACGCGCAAGCCTTGCTGCAGCGGGAATGGCTCGTGACCAACGGCCTGGGCGGCTATGCGTCCGGCACGGTACACGGCGCGTCCACGCGGCGCTATCACGGCCTTCTGGTGCCGAACCTTCCGTCACCCCGAGGCCGCACGTCGCTGGTCCCGCAATTCGAGGAATCGGCCGAGGCCGGCAAGGACCGCGTTGTTTTTTCCTGCGGGGAAAATCGTGACGGGCAATCCGAAAGCCAGGCGGCCGCCTGCCTGAAGAGCTTCCGCCTCGAATGGCGGCTGCCGGTCTGGCAATTCGAGTGGAAAGGACGCCTTTTCGAAAAGCGGCTCCTGATGCCGCACGGCATGAGCACGGTGTACGTCGAATACCGGATGATCGAAGGCGAGCCCGTGAGGCTGCACCTGCGTCCGTATTTCGGCATGCGTTCGCACGAAAAACTTTCCGAGGCCGCGGTGTGGCCGTTCACGTTCGTAATCAAGCAGGGCCGGCACGAAATCCACGCCGAGCCGCACGCGGGCTTTGAATTGAAGATGGGACTCGGGCCGGATGCCATCTTCTGCTCGAAGGAGAAAAAAAATCATTTTTTTTACCGCGTGGAAAAAGAGCGCGGGCTCCCGGACGGCGAATTTCTTTTCAGCCCCGGCTATTTCCGCGGCACGCTCGAGCCCGGGCGTCATCTTGTTTTTTTTGCGAGCACTGAGCCCTGGGAATACCTCGAAGCGGATTTCGACAAAATCCAGGAGAGCGAGCTCGCGCGGCTGCGCAAACTGCTCCAGGCCGCGCCCGAGCCCATGCAGTCGGGCATGGCCGCGGAACTGGTCCTGGCCGCGGACCAATTCATCATCCTCCCCGGCAACCGCGTCCGCGAGAACATGCTGATCAAGGCTTCAGGCGAGCACGTGCGCACCGTCATTGCCGGTTATCATTGGTTCACCGACTGGGGCCGCGACACCATGATCAGCCTCGAAGGGCTGTGCCTTTGCACGGGCCGTTTCGACGAGGCCAAGGCCATCCTCCGCACCTTTGCGAATTACATCCGCGACGGGCTTTTGCCCAATCACTTTCCCGAAGGCGATAACCAGGCGGTCTACAATACAGTGGACGCCACGTTCTGGTATTTCCATGCGCTCGAACGCTACCTCCAATACGTGCACGACCCGCAGACGCTGGAAATCCTTTTCCCGGTGCTCCGGGCCGTCATTGAAAAGCACATCCAAGGCACCGCGTACGGCATCGGCATGGACAAAGAAGACGGGCTCATCCGCGGCTCCATCGATCATTACGCGCTGACGTGGATGGACGCAAAGGTCGACGATTGGGTCGTGACGCCGCGGCGGGGAAAGCCGGTCGAGATCCAGGCGCTTTGGTACAACGCGCTCCGGCTCATGGAGGAATGGTCTGCGGTCTGCGAGCCGTCCTGCGGCGGCTTTTTCGCGGATCTCGCCGCGCGCGTCCATGAATCTTTCCACAAGCGTTTCTGGTACGCGGAAGGCCGCTACCTCTACGACCTCGTGGACGGAGAAAAAGGCGACGACGCGAAGCTGCGGCCCAACCAGATTTTCACGCTCTCGCTCCGCCACCCGCTGCTGAAAAAAGACTACGGCCCGGCGGTCCTGGAAAGCGTGCGCGACAAACTGTTCACGCCGTTCGGGCTGCGGACGCTGGCCCCCGGCGATCCGGAATACCAACCGCATTACCGCGGAGACCGCCGTGCGCGCGACGCGGCGTACCATCAGGGTTCGGTCTGGCCCTGGCTCATCGGCCATTATCTTAGTGCCTGGCACGCGGTGCATGGGGATAAGGAGGCGTTCCAGGTTTTCCAGGATGCGATGCAAAGGCATCTGGCCGACGACGGGATCGGCTCCATCAGCGAAGTCTTCGACGCGGAAGCACCGTTCGAAGCGGGAGGCTGCATCGCGCAGGCCTGGAGCGTCGCCGAAGCACTGCGCCTCATGTACGCCCAGCGCGTGGCCCGCAAGGCGCGCGACGAAGCCCGCCAGAAAGCGGCGGTGTAGCATGGCTTTTTCTCGGGAGGAATCTCTAGGGCAGGGCCGTGAGCCGAATTTTTTCCTTGTTTAAACCGCAGGCCGGTATTACCATGAAAAAGTGAACCTTCGTACTCTCAAAATTTCCTTCTGCTCCATCCTTGTTGCTTTTCTAGTAGGGATTGTTGCCCGCGGATTCGTCATGCTGATCGACTTTGTGACGAATCTCTCCTTTTTTGGAAGAGCCTCATTTCATCCCGCGTCGCCCGCGGATCATCATCTCGGGCTTCTCGTCATTATTGTTCCCGTGATCGGCGGTTTCATCGTGGGCCTCATGGCGCGATACGGTTCCAGCGCGATCCGCGGCCACGGCATTCCCGAAGCCATGGAACAGGTGCTCTTCAACGAGAGCCGGATTTCCCCGCGCGTCGCGATCTTCAAGCCTTTGTCCGCCGCGGTTTCCATCGGCACGGGCGGCCCTTTCGGCGCTGAAGGCCCGATCATCGCCACCGGCGGAGCGCTCGGTTCGATCGTCGGGCAGTTCATGAAGATTACGGCGGCCGAACGCAAGACCCTGCTGGCAGCCGGAGCGGCCGCGGGCATGACCGCGGTTTTCGGAACTCCGGTAGCCGCCGTGCTTCTCGCCATCGAGCTTCTTCTTTTCGAGTACCGCGCAAGTTCCATCATTCCGGTGTCGCTGGCGACCGTCGCGGCCATGGCCGTGCGCATCTTTTTCGGAGGAACCGCGGCCTTTACGACCATCGTGGTCCCGATGACGCAGCCCACCGAAGCCGCGCTGGCCCTTTACGTCGGCATGGGCGTGATCTTCGGGATCATTTCCGTTCTCCTCGTGCGGCTGCTTTATCTCATCGAAGACGGCTTTGAAAAAATTCACCTTCACTGGATGTGGTGGCCGATGATCGGCGGCCTGGGAGTCGGGATTGTGGGGTTCTTCGACCCGCGCACGCTCGGCATCGGCTACGAAAACATCAATCACATCGTGAACGGCGACTTCGGGCTCTATGCGCTCTTGACTCTCGGCGTCCTGAAACTGATTTCCTGGGAAGTTTCCATCGGCAGCGGCACATCCGGCGGAACACTCGCGCCTCTTTTCACGATCGGCGGCGCGCTGGGCGGCGCGCTTGGGGGCGTGGCGGCGCACCTGTGGCCTCAGGCCGGCATTGATCCGCGCCTCGCGGCCCTGATCGGCATGGCGGCCGTTTTTACCGGGGCCTCGCACGCGTTTCTCGCGTCCGTCGTCTTCGCCTTTGAAATCTCGCGCCAGCCCCTCGGGCTTTTGCCGCTTCTGGGCTGCTGCTCCGCGGCGTATCTCATCTCCTCGATCTGCATGAAGACCACCATCATGACCGAAAAAATTTACCGGCGCGGCCGGAAGGTCCCGAACGAATATGTCCCGGATTATCTGAGCCATGTGCCGGTGAAGGAAATCTGCTCGCGGCATCTGGTCGCGCTGCAGGCCGATGATTCCGCGCAAAAGGCGCGCGAGTGGGTGGTTTCGGGCATCAGCGGGTCCACGCACCAGGGCTTTCCGGTGCTGGAAAAAGACGGAAGCTTGATCGGCGTGATCACGCTGAAAGATTTGATGCCGGGGCAATTGCCGCCGCAGACGACGGTGCGCGAATTGGTGAAGCGGACGCCTCTTGTGATTTACGACGATAGTTCCGTGCGGGAAGCCGTGGACATCATGGCTCAGGAACAGATCGGGCGCCTGCCCGTTGTCTCCCGCAAAGATCCGCGCAAAATCCTCGCGATGCTCACGCGCAGCGACGTCCTTTCCGTGGGGCGCCGCCGGCTGGAAGAAACCGGCCGCCGCAAGACCATCTACTCCGTCAAGCCGCTGCTTTTGAAAGTCCTCTACCAGCGTAAGGCCGGCTAGTTTCTTTTTCCGGGCCGCTTCCATGAATGGATTTCACCACAGGACCTGCAAGCCATGGCATGAGTCCGAGCCCGCGCAGCACCGCGCGCCGGAACGCCGCGAAGCGCAGCAGGCGCGTCATGGCGCGGCAGGCGCGCCGTCGTTTGTCCATGAGCTTGGCGTAAAGCCGCGGCCATTCCTCTTCCAGCGCGTCATACCATTCGAAGCGCAGTGAGTGGAGGAGCGAAGTCAGCGCGCGCGCCTGAAGAAAAGCCCAGTAAATGCCTTCGCCCGTAAAAGGTTCCACGTAGCCCGCCGCATCTCCCAGGATGAAAAGCCGGCGTCCGGCCAGGATTTGGCGTTCCCGCGTGAGAGGCGCCGTGCCTTTCCAGTCCGCGTTCTTGAGGCCTGCGGGAATGTCGAAGCCTGCCTGGTCGAAAAGCGCCGCGCACGCGCCGGGCGTTCCGGCCGCGCGTAAAAACTGCGGGCGCAGGGCCGCCGCGATTTCCAGCTTGTCGTCTTCCCGCCGCACCAGACCCACATAACCTTCCTTGCCGCAGGCCATGTAGATCGTTCCTTCTTCCGCGGGGGATGCGCCCGCTTCCAGCACCGTGGAAACGCCCACCATGGAATCCGGCGCCACGCTGCTCGGATAGCTTTCGGATTCGGACAGCGCGGTTCCCAGCAGCCCGTCGGTCGCCAGCACCATGCGCGCCCGCGCCGTGAATTCGCGGCCTTCGGAGGCCAGGCGCACGACCGCGGCATTGTCCTCCGCTTTTTCGAAAACGCCTTTGGTTTCCGGCAGGAAAGTCACGCCCTGCGCGCAGGCTTCGTGGATGAGCGCGGCATCGAGAGATTCGCGCGACAGGCCCGCGCTTTCGGGAATGCGGATGCGCGCGCGCCTTCCTTCGGCGCCGAGGTAAAGCGTGCCCAGGCGTTTGGCCCCGAGCTCACGCGCCAGATGGCCGAGCCCCGAGAGTTCCAGCTCCCGCAGCGCGCGCCAGCTCAAACAGCCGCCGCAGGGTTTGTGGCGGGGAAAAGCCGCTTTGTCCACGAGAAGCACGGCCGCGCCGTACTTGGCAAGTTCATGCGCCGCGAGCGAGCCCGCGGGTCCCGCGCCGATCACGAGGAAATCCCAGAGCCGCGCTTCGGGGCTTGTTTCCGTCCGGCCCTGCACGAGTCCTGAGGCGAGTCCGAAAGGTTTCATGGCCGCCACCACACGAGCCGGTAACGCTCCGGCCACACGTGCTCGAGCTGCGGCAGGGGAAGTCCGGCTTTTCTGATGACGTTCATGATTTCCGGCGGCGTGAGCGCGGCGCGCACCGACTGCGGGCCGTCCGCATGCACGACCGGGGAGCGCGTGAGCAGCCTCGTCGCGACGTAGGCCAGGGCCAGCCCGGCCCAGGAACGCTTCAGGTCGGTGAGCACGATCAGCTTCGCGGAAGAGGCGAGC
>Ga0310810_10001480_pt1 | contig 24672 bp, 22 predicted proteins | sample NCmetagenome_FD_207641 | JGI IMG/M metagenome (GOLD analysis project Ga0310810, IMG submission 207641) | Soil microbial communities from experimental microcosm in Duke University, North Carolina, United States - NC | ecosystem: Engineered > Artificial ecosystem > Soil microcosm > Unclassified ...
CGGAGACCTGCACCTGTGGCAGCACCTGTTCTGGATCTTCGGCCACCCGGAGGTCTACATCCTCATCCTGCCCGCGTTCGGCATCACGTCCGAAGTGTTGCCGACGTTCTCCCGCAAGCCGCTCTTCGGCGCGCAGGTTGTGATCTACTCCGGGATCCTCATCGGCTTCTTCGGCTTCGGCGTCTGGAGTCACCACATGTTCGCCGCCGGCATGGGACCGGTCGCAGACGCCGCGTTCTCGATCGGGTCGATGCTCATCGCGATCCCGACCGGCGTGAAGATCTTCAATTGGCTGGCGACCATGTGGGGCGGGACCATCCGGCCGACGGTCCCATTTCACTACGCCGCGGGCCTCGTCGGTCTCTTCACGATCGGCGGCCTCTCCGGCATCATGCATGCCTCGCCGCCCGTCGACCTGCAGCAGACGGACTCATACTTCGTGGTGGCGCACTTCCACTACGTGCTGATCGGCGGCAGCCTCTTCGCCATCCTGGGCGGCGCAACATACTGGTGGCCGAAGATGACCGGACGCATGCTCGACGAGCGCTGGGGCCGGCTCGCGTTCTGGGTGATCTTCGCCGGCTTCAACGTGACGTTCTTTCCGCAACACTACCTGGGCGCGATCGGCATGCCGCGGCGGATCTACACCTATGCGGCAGGCACGGGGTGGGGCTTCTGGAATTTGGTGTCCACGGTCGGCGCGTTCGGCATCGGGCTCGGCGTTCTGCTGTTCGCGGTCAACGCCGTCCGGTCCCTCCGGAACGGCGCGCCCGCGGGCCCCGATCCGTGGGACGGCCGAACGCTCGAGTGGCGCACGTCGTCGCCGCCGCCGCCCCACGACTTCGACGAGATCCCGCCCGTGTACGGCCGGGACTCGTTCTGGCGAGAGAAATACGGCGACAGTCGCGGGCAGAGACCCGTGCCGCGGCCGGCGGTGCCGCAATCGCTCACCATTCATCTGCCGGCGCCGTCGCACTGGCCGATCGTCATCGCGCTCGGCATCGCGGTGGCGGCGATCGGCGCGCTCACGAGCCTGGCGGTGCTGCTCGTCGGTGCGGCGATCCTCGTCGTCGGCGCGTTCGCGCTCGCGCTGGAGCACCACGCCAACCCTGCGCATGTCGACCAGACGGGCGGACTCGGCGTCGACCACCGCAAGCTCGCGATGTGGGTGTTCCTCGGCTCGGAGTGCTTCTTCTTCGGCACGCTGATCGCCACGTATCTGGCGTACAAGGGTCGCAGCGTGGTCGGGCCGCACCCGCACGAGATCCTCAACATTCCGATCACGACGATCAGCACGTTCGACCTGTTGATGTCGTCGCTGCTCATGGTCCTGGCGCTCGCCGCGGTGCAGCGTGGCGACCGGTTCCAGTCGCGCCTCTGGCTCGCCGGCACCGCGTTCTTCGGGCTGATCTTCCTCGGCTTCCAGGCGTTCGAGTTCACGAGCTTCGTGCACGAGGGGCTGACGCTGCAAACGAACCTCTTCGGGTCGACGTTCTTCGTGCTCACCGGCTTTCACGGCGGTCACGTGACGCTGGGCGTGATCTGGCTCCTGACGCTGCTGGTGCTCGATCTGCGCGGGCGGCTGGGCACCCGCGACGCGGTCAAGGTCGAGGTCGCGGGCCTGTACTGGCACTTCGTCGACATCGTGTGGATCGCCATCTTCACGCTCATCTATCTGGTGCCATGAACGACCCGCACGCTCCCGCACCGACCGGCGCCCACGCCGCCGCCGCGCACGCCACGACGGCCACGTATCTCAAGGTCGCGGCGACGCTCACCATCGTCACCGCCCTCGAGGTCGGCGTCATCTACGTGCGCCGGCTCGCGCCCGTTCTGATCCCGCTGCTGATCACGCTGTCCGTGGGGAAGTTCGCGCTGGTGGTGATGTTCTTCATGCACCTGCGCTACGACTCGCGCGTCCTGACGTTCCTGTTCGTCGCTCCGCTCATTCTGGCGGCCCTGCTTGCGCTGGCCGTCATGACCCTGACCGGAGAGTTTCTCGTCTTCAGTCGATAACGGTGAGTGGGATGGCGGGAGCGGTCGCATTCTCGTGGTGGCGCGGCGAGGTTCACGTCGAGGTCGTCCTCGGTGTCGTGCTTCTGGCGGCGGCGTACACGTGGGCGATCGTCGCCTCGAAGCGTGCGACGACGCTCGGGGCACCGATCGCGTTCTTCGGCGGGTGCGTCGCGATGCTCGTCGCGCTCAACGGGCCGCTGCACGATTTGAGCGACTACTATCTGTTCTCCGCGCACATGGTCCAGCACCTGCTGCTCACCCTGGTCGCGCCACCACTGTGGCTCGCCGGGACACCCGGCTGGATGCTCGACACGCTCGTTGCACGCGCGCGACGCGTCCCGGGGCTCATGCCCGTGCTGCGATGGCTGACGCGCCCGCTGCCGGCCTTTGCGATCTTCAGCGTCGCACTCGTGGCCTGGCACCTTCCCGCGCCGTACAACGCAGCGCTCGAACATCACGGCCTGCACATCGTCGAGCACCTGGTCCTCGTCGCGGCCGCGGTCATCGGGTGGTGGCCGATCCTTTCGCGCTCGGCCCGTTTGCCGGCGCTGCCGTACGCGGGGCAAATTCTGTATTTGTTCGTGTTCGGTGTGCCCATGACGGTCGTCGCCGCTCTCGTGACGACGGCGGACGAGGTGCTCTACGCGTTTTATGCCGCTGCGCCCCGGGTGTTCGACCTCACGCCGCTCGGCGATCAGCGGCTGGGAGGCGTCATCATGTGGGTGCCGGCCGGGATCATTCCGGTCGTGGCGTTCACAGTCGTGTTCTTCCGGTGGGCGGCGGCGGAGCACGAAGCCAACGACACTGCCTGAGGACGCCAGCGCGCGGAGCCGTTGTACGTGGCACCCTCATTGCACCTCTCGACGATCGCTGGCCACGGACTCGTGGTCGCAGGGGAGAGAGGCTCATGGCGGTCAAGGTCGAGTTCAAGCCCGTCGGACGTACCGGGCACGAGTGGATCTGGAAGGCGCGCGACGACAGCAATACGATTTCGATCTCGGGCCAACGCTTCGATTCGCTGCGCGACGCCGTGCGGGACGCCCGAGTGCAGATCGATGGCCTCGACCGCGTCGACGACTCAGACGACGACGGGCCGTTCGCGGCCTGAGCCGCTTCCGCTCACCCCGCTCGCGCGTCTCGTCGCGAGTAAATTCTCCAAAAGTCCGCACAACTTTACGCATCCACGCGGGGCCGCGGCCCGCTCGGCCGCTTCAGCGGCCGAGCGGGTCTCTGTTATGATAAAGGCCCGTTCATGAACATCTGTGTCGTCGGAACCGGCTACGTCGGGCTCGTCACGGGCGCCGTTTTCGCGGACCTCGGCAACGAGGTCATCTGCGTCGACAATCAGCACGAGAAGATCGCGGAGCTCGACGCCGGGCGAATGCCCATCTACGAGCCGGGGCTCGAAGAGATGGTGGCGCGCAACGTCGCGGACGCTCGCCTCTCCTTTTCGACCGATCTGGCCGCCGCCGTCCGCCGCTCGGTGATCGTGTTCATCACGGTCGGCACACCACCCAAGAGCGATGGTCAGACCGATCTCACAGCGGTCGGCGAAGTCGCCCGCAGCATCGGCGAGGCGATGGAGCGCTACACCGTGGTCGTCAACAAGTCGACGGTCCCCGTCGGCACGGGCGAGTTCGTGCGTGACGTGATCGAGCGCCACCAGAAGACGCCGGTACCGTTCGACGTCGTCTCGAATCCCGAGTTCCTGCGCGAGGGGTCCGCCATCGAGGACACGCTGCGGCCCGACCGCATCGTGATCGGCGCGCCGAACCAGCAGGTCGCCATGTCATTGCTCGAGCTGTATGCCCCGCTCGAGCGTCCGATGATCATCGTCGACGTGCCGTCCGCGGAGATGATCAAGTACGCGTCCAACGCGTTCCTGTCGACGAAGATCTCGTTCGCCAATGCGATCGCGAACATCTGCGAGCGCGCGGGGGCGGACGTGACGCAGGTGATGAAGGGCATGGGCCTCGATGCGCGGATCGGTCCGGCATTCCTGTCGGCCGGGCTGGGATACGGCGGATCGTGCTTCCCGAAGGACACCGACTCGCTGGTGGCCACGGCGTCGACGCTCGGGTATGACTTTTCGCTGTTGCGCGCCGTCGTCGACGTGAATCGCGACCGCGCCGCGCGCTTCGTTTCCGCCATCGAAAAGGCGCTGAATCCGATGCACGGCCGGGTGGTCGCCGTGCTCGGCCTCGCCTTCAAGCCGAACACGGACGACATGCGCGAGGCCAAATCCGTCGAAGTCATCGGGTCGCTGCTGGCGGCCGGAGCGAGCATCCGCGCGTACGACCCCGTCGCGGCCGAGAACGCCAGGCGCCTGCTCCCGGCGAGCGTCGAGTATTACGACTCGCCGTACGATGCGGCGAGCGGCGCCGACGCCGTCGCGCTCGTCACGGAGTGGAACGAGTTCAAGTTCCTCAACCTCGAGCGATTGCGCTCGGTGATGCACCGTCCGCTGGTGTTCGACGGGCGTAATCTCTGGGAGCCGGAGCGGATGCGCCGGCTCGGCTTCGAGTACCACTCCGTCGGCCGCAAGCCCATTCTGCCGTCCCCCTGACCCGGATGCGCGTACTCGTCACGGGCGCGGCGGGCTTCATCGGCTCGCACCTCTGTGGATTCCTGCTGCAGCACGGGTGCGACGTCGTCGGCATGGACAACTTCATCACCGGCTCGCGGGAGAATCTCGCGGAGTTCCGTGATCGCCGCGGATTTGCGTTCGTCGAGCACAACGTCACGCAGCACATCGAGCTCGAGGGGCCCGTCGATTGGGTGCTGCATTTCGCGAGCCCCGCATCGCCCCTCGATTACCTCGAGCTGCCGATCCAGACGCTGAAGGTCGGCGCGCTCGGCACCCATAACGCGTTGGGCCTCTCACGCGCGAAGGGCGCGCGCTTCCTGATCGCATCGACCTCCGAGGTGTACGGCGACCCGCTCGTACACCCCCAGCGCGAGGACTACTGGGGCAACGTCAATCCGATCGGGCCGCGTGGTGTGTACGACGAGGCCAAGCGCTTCGCGGAAGCGATGACGATGGCGTACCACCGCGTGCACGGCATCGACACCCGGATCGTGCGTATTTTCAACACGTACGGCGAGAAAATGCGTCTCAACGACGGTCGGGCGATCCCCGCGTTCATGACGCAGGCGCTCCGTAACGAGCCTCTCACCGTGTTCGGCGACGGCTCGCAGACGCGCTCGTTTCAGTACGTGTCCGACCTCGTCGAGGGGATCTGGCGTCTGATGGAGCGCGGCACGAGTGAGCCGGTCAACATCGGCAATCCGCAGGAGATGACCCTGCTCGATCTCGCCAAGCGCGTGCTGCGCCTCAGCGGCTCGCGCAGCGAGATCGTGTTCCGCCCGCTGCCCGTCGACGATCCGAAAGTCCGCCAGCCCGACATCACGCGCGCGCGCACCAGGCTCGGCTGGGAGCCGCGCGTCGACACCGACGAAGGGCTGAAGCGAACATTGGCGTGGTTCAAGACAAAGGTCGGAGGGGGGTGAGCCCGATGATCGACGAGGAGCTCAAGGCCATCCTCGTGTGCCCCGCCTGCAAGGGCGAGCTCTTGTTCGAGGAGTCCCGCATCATCTGTCAGGCGTGCCGCAAGGCCTATCCGATCCGGGACGGCATCCCGGTGATGCTCATCAGCGAGGCGCAGCCCTGGTCGCCCGGCGCGTAGGCGCCGGCACCCCGACACAGGCGGTCATCCTCGCGGGCGGCCAGGGCACTCGCCTGCGGCCGCTGACGCTCGCGCGCGCCAAGCCCGTCGTGCCGCTGCTCAATCGGCCCTTCCTCGCCTACCAGCTCGCACTGCTACAGCGGCATGGCGTCACGGACGTGATCCTCGCGTGCTCGTACCGCGTCGACGACGTGCGCGCCGCGCTCGGCGAGGCCGAGCATCTCGGCGTACGGCTGCGCTACGTGATCGAGGCCGAGCCGCTCGGCACCGGCGGCGGTATTCGGAACGCCGCCGACCTGACGAGCGGTGCGGTCTGGGTACTCAACGGCGACGTGCTGACGGATGCCGACCTGTCCGCCATGCGCGCCTTCCACGAGGCGCGCGCGTCCCGCACGACGATCTTCCTCACGCCGGTGCCCGACCCACGGCAGTATGGTCTCGTCGAGACGGCCGCGGACGGCCGCCTGCTGCGCTTCCGCGAGAAGCCGGGCCCCGGCGAGCCGATCGACACGAACACGATCAATGCCGGGGTGTATCTCATGGACGCCGCGCTGCTGGGCCGCATTCCGCCGCGGCAGGTCGTGTCGGTCGAGCGCGACGTGTTCCCGGCACTCATCGCCGACGGCGTGCCGTGTTACGGCTGGACGGCCGAAGCGTACTGGCGCGACATCGGCAGCCCCGCCGCATATCGCGCCGCACAGATGGACCTGCTCTCGGGTCAGGTGAAGACACCGCTGACTCCGCCGGGCGAGCCGCGCGACGGGTGCTGGGTCGAGTCGAGCGCGACGATCGCCACGGGCGCGTGGCTCGAGGCGCCGGCCGTCGTCGGCGCGGGGGTGGCGATTGCGACAGGCGCGCGCATCGGACCGCTGACGGTCCTCGGTGACGGTTCGCGCATCGCGGCCGACGCGCGTGTCGAGGGCTCGGTGCTCTGGGAGCGCGTGGACGTCGGTGCCGGCGCGGTGCTGCGCGACTGTGTCCTCGGCGCTGACGTCCGCGTCGGTGCGGCCGCCGAGATCGGCTCCGGCGTGATCCTCGAATCGGGCGCGGTCGTTCCCGACCACGCCCGGCTGAGCGCTCCGGCGCGCTGACGGCGCGGGCAAGCTTTTCCGCCTTTGCGGACGGCGGGTTGACGCGGAACCGCGTGATAGACTGAGCCGGTGAGCCTCGCCAGAATTCGTAACTTCTCCATCGTCGCGCACATTGATCACGGCAAATCGACGCTGGCCGATCGGTTGCTGGCGCTGACCGGAACCATGGACGCCAAGAAGGCTGTCGACCAGGTCCTCGATTCCATGGATCTGGAGCGCGAGCGCGGTATCACGATCAAGGCGCACACGGTGCGCCTTCTCTACCGCGCGCGCGACGGCCACGAGTACACGCTGAACCTCATCGACACGCCGGGCCACGTCGACTTCTCGTACGAAGTCTCCCGCGCGCTGGCGGCGTGCGAGGGCGCCCTGCTGATCGTCGACGCCGCGCAGGGCATCGAGGCGCAGACGTTGGCCAACTTTTACCTGGCCTCCGACGCGGGGCTCACCATCATTCCCGTCATCAACAAGATCGACCTCCCGGCCGCAGACGTCGACGGTACGCGCGAGCAGATCACCGACGTCCTCGACCTCGACGGCACGGAGGCGCTCGCGATCTCTGCCAAGCACGGCACCGGTGTGCCCGAGGTACTGGAGGCGATCGTCGCGCGCATTCCACCGCCCACGGGTGATGCCGACGCGCCGCTGAAGGCGCTCGTGTTCGATTCGTTCTACGACTCGTATCAGGGCGTGGTCATCTACGTCCGCCTCGAGGACGGACGCGTGCGGCCGGGGACGAAGATGCTCTTGATGTCCAACGGCCGAGCGTACGACGTGCAGCAGGTCGGCGTGTTCAGCCCCGACATGCGCCCGGTGGACGAGCTGACGGCGGGTCAGGTCGGCTATGTCACGGCGTCCATCAAACGAGTCGCCGACGCGAAGGTCGGCGACACGATCACCGAAGCGCTGCGGCCCACCGCCGAGCCATTCCCGGGCTATCGCGACGCCAAACCGATGGTGTTCGCGGGCCTGTACCCGATCGAGGACACCGACTACGAGGCGCTGCGCGATGCGCTCGAGAAGCTGCGCCTGAACGATCCGGCCTTCAGCTACGAGCCGGAGACCTCCCTGGCGCTCGGCTACGGCTTTCGCTGCGGCTTCCTCGGCATGCTGCACATGGAGATCGTGCAGGAGCGCCTGGAGCGCGAGTTCAACCTCTCGCTCATCGTGACGGCGCCCTCCGTGCAGTACAAGGTTCTGACGACGGCGGGCGAGGTGCTCGACATCGACAATCCCTCCAAGCTGCCGACGCCCGATCGCATCGAGCAGATGGAAGAGCCTTACGTGCGCTCGTCGATCTACGTCCCGACGGAGTTCATGACCGCGATCTACAAGCTGGCACAGGAAAAGCGCGGCGAGCACAAGTCGCTCGAGTACATCGGCAAGCGCGTGCACATCCGTTTCGACTTCCCGCTGTCCGAGATCGTCGTCGACTTCTACGACAAGCTGAAGTCGATCTCGAAGGGCTATGCCTCGTTCGACTACGAGTTCGCGGACTTCCGGCCCTCGGAGCTCGTGAAGCTCGACATCCTGCTCAACGGCGACCCGGTCGACGCGCTGTCGATCATCGTCCACCGCGACAAAGCGTACGAGCGCGGGAAGGCGCTCGTGGAGAAGCTGCGCGGCGTCATCCCGCGCCAGCTCTACGAGGTGGCCATCCAGGCGGCGATCGGCAGCCGCGTCATCGCGCGCGAGACCGTCAAGGCGATGGGCAAGAACGTCACCGCCAAGTGCTATGGCGGGGACATCACGCGCAAGCGGAAGCTCCTCGAGAAACAGAAGGAAGGCAAGAAACGCATGAAGCAGGTCGGGCGTGTGGAAGTCCCGCAGGAGGCCTTCCTCACGGTGTTGAAGAGCTGATGGACGTCCGCGAGAGCGATCTCGCCAAGTCGGAGACGATGGCCACCGACGTCGCACCGCCGGTGCGCAAGCGGAAGTCCGTCGTCCGTGAATATGCCGAAGCCATCTTCATCGCCATCCTGTTGGCGCTGGTCATCCGGACCCTCATCATCCAGGCCTTCACGATCCCGTCGGGGTCGATGATGGACACGCTGCTCGTCGGCGATTACATCCTCGTGAACAAGTTCCTCTATGGTCCCGAGGTGCCGTTCACGGAGTACCGGGTTCCCGGGCTGCGCTACCCGCACCGCGGCGACATCATCGTCTTCAAGTATCCTCAAGATGAAAAGCGCGATTTCATCAAGCGGATCATCGGGACGCCGGGCGACACAGTGCAGGTGCGCGGCGACCAGGTCTTCGTCAACGGTCAGGCGCTCGTGGAACCCTACGTGCGCAAGGTCGATGGGGTGCTGACCGATCGTAGTCACTCGACGTACTGCGGCTACGCGTATGCCTGCGAGCCGACGGTGGTGCCGCCGGACTCGTACTTCGTCATGGGCGACAACCGCAACAACTCCCAGGACAGCCGATACTGGGGCTTCGTCCGTCGCGAGAAGATCAAAGGCAAGGCCTTCCTCATCTACTGGTCGTGGGATAGTGATCGGCACTGGCTACGCTGGTGGAGACTCGCCAGGTATATTCCGTAGTGCCCGAGGGCCGCGCGCTCGGGTTGTATCTCCACGTCCCGTTCTGCGTGCAGCGCTGCCACTACTGCTCGTTCAACACCGCGCCGCTCGAGCCCGGGCAAATGGATCCGTATGTCCGAGCGCTGCACGGCGAGCTGCGTCTGCTCGCCGACCTGCCGTGGGCGCGGGAGATCGAGATCCGCACGGTGTTTCTCGGGGGCGGCACGCCGTCGCTGCTCGAGCCCGAAGCGTTGGCTTCCGTTCTCGACGCCGTTCGCGCGGGCTGGCGGCTGTTGCCCGACGCGGAGATCACCGTCGAGTGCAATCCCGAGAGCGTGACGCGCGATCGGCTCAGCGCCTACCGCGCGGCCGGTGTCAACCGCGTGAGCCTCGGCGTTCAGGCCCTCGACGATGTCGTGTTGAAGACGCTTGGTCGCCTGCACGACGCGCGCGCGGCGCGCGGCGCGTTTGGCGCCGCGCGCGAGGCGGGGTTCGCCGACGTGAGCGTCGACCTGATGTACGGGCTCCCTGGGCTGGAGGCAACCGCCTGGGCGGCCGATGTCGAGCGCGTGCTCGACTGGCGCCCGGATCACGTGTCGGCGTATGCGCTGACGCTCGACGGCGGCAGCCCGTGGGGCGCCCGCGGCGTCGCTGGATTGCCCGCCGAAGACGAGGTCGTCGCGCAATATTGGGCCCTTGCGCGCGCAGCGGTCGCGCGCGGCTTCGAGCACTACGAGATCTCGAACTACGCGCGACCGGGACACCGCGCACGGCACAACGTCGGCTACTGGCAGGCCGCGGAGTATCTCGCGGCCGGACCGGGTGGCTGCGGCTTCATCGGGGACATCCGGTACGCCAACCACAAGCCCCTCGCGCGTTGGCGGGCGGCGATCGAGAGGGGCACGCTGCCGGTCGAGACGTCGGAGCGGCTGACGCCACGCCAGCGGCTGGCCGAGCGGCTCTTCCTGGGCCTGCGGACGAGCGACGGTGTGCCGGCCGCCTGGCTCGCCGAGCGCGCGCGCGGCGAGCCCACGCTGGCGCGACGGATCGCGAGCTGGCAGGACGCCGGACACCTCGTCGTGGACGCGGATCGGGCGCGACTGACGGAGTCGGGATTTCTCGTCTCGGACGCGCTGTTCGTCGACCTGCTATAAAATTAGACGCACCATGGACGCGCGCCAGCGAGACGTGCTGATCGCCCTCATCCGCGAGTATGTCGACTCCGCGGAGCCGGTCGGCTCGCGCGCGCTGTCCAAGCGCCACTTCCCGCACCTGTCGCCGGCGACGATCCGCAACGTGATGGCGGATCTCGAAGAGATGGGCTATCTCGCGCAGCCGCACACGAGCGCCGGCCGCATCCCGACCGACAAGGCGTATCGCTTCTACGTGGACTCGTTTCCGCCGCCGTCGTCGGCCGGTACGACGGGCGCACCGGTCGCGCCGCGCCGCTCGGGCATCGAGGGCTTCATGGAGCGCACGTCCTCGCACCTGTCGTCGGCGACCCGGTTGACGGGGCTCCTGCTCGCGCCGCCGCTGGCGCAGACGGTGATCGCGCGTGTCGACGTCATGCCACTCGAAGACGACCGGGCGCTCGCGGTGGTGACGACCGACGCGGGGTGGATCACGGTACGCGAGATCGCGCTCGATCCTGTCCTGGCGGGGGACGAGGCGCGCACGATCGGCCGCGAGCTGACGCGCCGGTTCCGTGGGCGGAGCGTGGAAGACATCCTCGCCATGGAAAGCGCGCCGGCCGATCCGCTCGACACCCTGCACACGCGCGCGCGTGGTGTGACCGAGCAGATCGTCGCGATGTTGCGCGGACGCACGCTCTATGTCAGCGGCGCGATGAACATCCTCGATCACCCCGAATTCATGGATCTGGACCAGATGCGCGCACTGCTGCGAACGTTCGAGCAGAAGGAACGACTGGCCGAGCTCATGACGACGCTCGCGAACGACGCGGGGCTTCGCGTGACGATCGGCGAGGAAAACCCGGTCGACGCCATGCGCGAATGCACGCTGATTACATCCAGTTACTTCTACCGCGGCCAGGTGCTCGGCATCCTCGGCGTGGTCGGGCCGCGCCGCCTGCCGTATCCCGAGGTGATGTCCGTGGTGAACGAGACCGCTCAGCAGGTCACGGAAGCCCTCTCGCGCTTTCGACAGGACCTCTACCTTCCCTCGTGAGCACATGAGCGACCAGGACCAGCCGATCGACGACGGCGCCGCGTCCGGCGGTGGCAACCCGCCGCGGGAGGCCGAGCGAATCGCCGACCTCGAGCGTCAGCTCGCGGAGCAGAAGGACCGCATGCTGCGCGCCATGGCGGAAGCCGACAACGTGCGCCGGCGGACTCAACGCGACGCCGACGACCGCGTGCGCTACGCCAACGAGGCGCTCTTGCGCGATCTCATTCCGATCCTCGACAATTTCGAACGCGCGCTGGCCTCGGCGCGCGCCGCGGGCAGCGCGGACAATGTCGTGCAGGGCGTCGAGCTGATTCAGCGCGAGCTGCTGCGCATGCTGGAGCGGACGGGCGTGACGCGCTACTCGGCGGTCGGACAGCCGTTCGATCCTACACGCCACGAGGCGATCGCGCGCGTGGTGAGCGTGGACGCTGCGCCGGACACCGTGCTGACCGAGACCGCGCCCGGCTATTTGCTGCACGGCCGCGTGCTGCGCCCGGCCCTGGTCGCCGTCGCGGCGGCCCCGGACGAGGACGTCGCCTAGGTGGCCACGCGCGACTACTACCAGGTGCTCGGCGTCGCGACCAGCGCCACCGACGCCGAGCTCAAAAAGGCGTATCGACAGCTCGCGATGCAGTTCCACCCCGACAAGAATCCGGGCGACAAGAGGGCCGAGGAGCGCTTCAAGGAAGTCAACGAGGCGTACGCGGTGCTGTCCGACGCCGACAAGCGCGCGCACTACGATCGCTTCGGCACCGCCCCCGGCAACTCGGCCGGCGCCGGGTTCGAAACCGGCTTCGGCACGCTGTTCGAAGACATCTTCGAGAACTTCTTCTCGGGCGCCGGCGGCGGCCGGCGCGGCCGCACGCGCGCCATGCGCGGCGAGGATCTTCAGTACGAGCTCAAGATCACGCTCGAGGATGCCGCGGCAGGTCTGGAGACGAAGATCCAGATTCCGCGACTGGTTCGGTGCGAGCGATGCAAGGGCGCGGGCAGCGAGCCCGGCACGCAGAAGACGACCTGCGAGACGTGTCAGGGTCGCGGCGAGGTCCGCATGAGCCACGGCTTTCTGACCGTCGCGCGCCCGTGCCCACGCTGTGCCGGCGAGGGCCAGATCAACAAGAGCCCGTGCCACGACTGTCGCGGCGAGGGCCGCCAGCGTGGCGATCACGTGCTGAACGTGAAGATCCCGCCGGGGATCGACGACGGTATGCAGCTGCGCTTGTCGGGCGAGGGCAGCAGCGGCGTCAACGGCGGCCCCTCCGGCGATCTCTATGTGCTCGTCCGCATTCGCGACCACGCGATCTTCACCCGGCACGGCACTGATCTGTTGGTCGATCTGCCCGTCTCGTTCACACAACTGGCACTCGGGGCAGAGGTCGACGTGCCGATCCTCAACGGGACGGACACGCTGAAGATCCCCGCCGGGAGCCAGCCGCATCAGGTGATTCGACTGCGCGGCAAAGGCATGCCGCGCCTGCGCGAGCGCGGATCGGGCGATGCCTGCTATCGGCTGCTGCTCGAGGTACCGCACAAGCTGACCACGAAGCAACGCGAAGCGCTGGAGGCGTTCGAGGCCGCGTCGAAGGAGCAGCGCGGTCCCCTGGCCGCCGCCTTCATCGAGCGAATGAAGAAGCTGCTCGGCTAACCATGGGTTCCCGTTACTGGGAGCTCACGGTCGCGGTGCCGCCGGACGCGTCCGAAGGGCTGACCAACTTCGTGTGGGAGCTCGGCGCGCTCGGTGTCGTGGAGGAAGAAGCGGGAGACGGCGCCGCGCGACTGCGCGCGTTCTTCCCGGACCTCGCGGACAGCGCCTCGATCGCCCGTGACGTCGACGGCTACCTCGGTGCGCTGCAGGCGCTCGGTTTTCCGCGCGGGGGCGAGGCCGCCGTCACGATCGTCGCCGACACCGACTGGGCCGACGCCTGGCGTGCGCACTTCGCGCCCTTGCCTGTCGGCGCGCGGCTCCTCATCGCACCGCCATGGGAATCGCCGCCGGCCGCCGATGGCCGGCTCGTGTTGACGATCGAGCCAGGCCGCGCGTTCGGTACCGGGCAGCACGGCACCACCGCCGGCTGTCTCGAGCTGCTCGAACGTGTCGTCGAGCACGCGCACCCCGCGCACGCCGTCGATCTCGGCACCGGCTCCGGCATTCTCGCCATTGCGGCTGCGCGCCTCGGCGTGCGCGACGTCCTGGCGATCGACTGCGATCCCGACGCGGTCGGCGCCGCGCGCGCCAATGTCGAGCGCAACGGGCTCGCCGGGCGCGTGCGATGCGAAATCGCGGATGCGACGACGCTCGCGGCGGCGCCCGCGCCGCTCGTGCTCGCGAACCTCCTCGCCGCGGCGCACCGCGCCCTCGCGCCGCGCTATGCGAGCCTGGTCGCGCCGGGCGGCACGCTCGTCGCCGGCGGCTGTCTCGACGGAGAAGCCGCGGTGGTGAGTGCTGACCTCGCCGCACACGGTTTGCGACGAACGACGGCGCGCTCCATTGAAGGGTGGACCGCGCTCGCGTGCGAGCATGCGCCGCTTCGCGATCGCGCCTGAGCGCGTCATCGACGGCCGCGTGACGTTCGATGCGGTCGAGACGCGTCACCTCGCGCGCGTGCTGCGCCTTGGTCCCGGCGACACGGTCGTGGCGAGCGACGGCACGGGGCGCGACTACACCGTCCGCCTCGAAGCCGTCCGGCCCCGTGCCAGCGGTGTCGTCGTCGCCGTCGTCGACGAGGCCGCCGAATCACCGCTGGCGATCACGCTGATCCAAGGTATCCCCAAAGGGGACAAGCTCGAGGCGATCGTGCGTGCGGCCACCGAGCTCGGCGTCGCCCGCATCGTGCCCGCGATCACCGCGCGCACCGTCGTGCGACTGGCCGAGCGCCAGATCCCGGCGCGTCACGCCCGGTGGGAACGAGTGGCGCGCGAGGCCGCCAAGCAGTGCGGCCGCCGTGTCGTACCCGAGGTGGGCGCGCCCACGACGCTCGCACGCGCGCTCGAACAGGAAGCAGACGTCGATCTCGCGTTGTGCCTGTGGGAACGCGAGACCGCCCCGCTGAACGACGCGCTCGCGCAAGCACGCGCGCCACGCCGCATTGCGCTGCTCGTCGGGCCCGAGGGCGGCCTCGAGCGCGGCGAGGTCGACGCCGCCCGTGCCCGGGGATGGCGCGTCGTCGGGCTCGGCGCACGGACGCTGCGAACAGAAACGGCCGGCCCCGCGATCATCGCCGTGCTGCAATCACGCTGGGGTGATCTCGGGACGACCACGGCAGATGGCGAGGCCAAAGATCGGGTGCCACGTGAATGAGGGGGTTTGGGGGAAGCCGTTAGGGGTCCCCCAATATGACTGACACCAGCGTCGGCTACGAGCAGTTCGAGGTCCAGGCGGACGTCGGCATCCGCGCCTGGGGTCCGACGCGCGCCGCAGCGTTCGCCCAGGCCGCGCTCGGTGTTCTGTCGCTCGTCGCCGATCCCGCCAGCGTCGTGCCGCGCGAGCGCCGCGAGGTGCGCGCGCAAGCCGACAGCGTCGAGACGCTGCTCGTCGCGTGGATCGACGAGTGTCTGTACGTGCACGAGATCGAGGCGTTCGTCGTGTCCCACGTCGACGTGGATGCGTGCTCGGACACCGTCGTGCATGGCTCCTTGCTTGGCGAGCCGCTCGACGTCGCTCGACACCGCCTCGGCACCGTCGTCAAGGGCGCGACGCTTCACGGCGTCTCGGTGGACGGCCGTGACGACCGGCATGAGGTCCGGATCATCGTCGATGTGTAATGTCTCCAAAGTGAGACGCCGGCCCTCAGACGCCGTGTCATCCACGGGACACCGCCGCGACCGATCGATTCGTCGATGCATCCAGCAACCAAATAAAGTCGTGTAGTTGGGTGTCTCACGCGGCGTGGCACTCACGTTGCTCTTATCCCGCACCGGTCATGCGACAGCACACGATCCGCAAGCCGGTGAGCCTCGAAGGTGTGGGGCTTCATTGCGGCAAGACGGTTCGCGTCACGCTCGCTCCTGCCCCGTCCGACACCGGCATCGTGTTCCGGGCAGGTGAGGACGGTGACCCGATCCCGGCGACGCCCGACAGCGTCGTCGACTCGCACTACGCCACCACGATCGGGCGCAACGGGGTCCGCGTCCAGACGATCGAGCACCTCATGGCGGCCGCGGCGGGACTCGGCATCGACAATCTCGACGTCCGCGTCGACGGCATTGAATTGCCCGCGGCGGACGGCAGCGCCAAGCCGTTCGTGCAGGTCCTCCTCGCCGCGGGACGAACACCGCAAGCCGCGCGTCAACGACCGCTGCGCATCCCGCACCCGATCGGCGCGGGCGGCGGCGGACGGTGGATTCAGATCGTGCCGGCCGACACGTTCCAAATCTCGTACACGCTCGACAACGATCATCCGGCGATCGGCACGCAGGTCCTCTCGTGGACGCCGACCGAGGACTCGTTCGTCGCGGACTACGCCCCCGCACGCACCTATGGCTTCCTGAAGGATCTGGGCTTCCTCCGTAAGAGCGGACGAGCGCTCGGCGGCTCGCTCGACAACACGATCGTCATCGGCAAGAGCGCCACGCTCAACGGCTTGCGCTACCCCGACGAGTTCGTGCGCCACAAGATTCTGGATCTGATCGGGGATCTCGCGCTGCTCGGCCGTCGTCTCACCGGCCACGTCATCGCGCGCAATGCCGGCCACGCGCTCAACTTCGACCTCGTCGTCGCAATCCAGCACGCGCTCGGCCTCGAGCGACGCGCGGCCATCCGCACGGTGCCTGTCGTCGCCGCAGAGCCCGCCGAGACGCTCGTTCCCGCCCCCGGCCTGGCGATCTCCTGACGATCGCGGGCCCAGGGTGGCCCCGCTGATTCGGCCGAACGGGGGGACACACCCCGGGTAACGCTATAATGTTCCGTCCGCCGTATGAGGCTTCCGAACGCCGTGCGAGTGCCCGGGTTCGCCGCGGCGCTGGCGCTCCTGCTGCTCGCGGGCGGGGCGCCGGCGCGCGCGGACCTCCGCATCAGCAATCTCGATGTCTACCTCAACGACCACGACCTCACCGTCCGTGTCGTCCTGCTGGACGCGATCCCCGCGGCATTCCGCGAGGGCGTGCAGAGCGGCATTCCTGCTCACCTCCGCTTTACCGTCGAGTTGTGGCAGCACAACCGGCTCTGGCGCGACCGGCTGGTGCACAGCGTCTTCATCGAGCGACAGCTCGCCTACAACACCGTGACGAAGGAATACAAAGTCACGGCGTTGAAGGGCGAGCCGAATGCGGCCTACGGGACACGGGATCTGCGCGATGCGCAGCGGATGTTCTCGGAGGTCCGCGCACTCAAGCTCGGATCGGCGGCCGCGCTCACCTCGAGCGAGGTGTTCTACATCCGTGTGCACGCCGAGGCGGCGCTCAACGGTGAGAACACGTTCGTAACCCGGATGGCCGGCACCGCCGAGCAGACGCAGCGGCAGTCGGAGTACCGCACGATCCAGAGGATGCAGTAGCTCATGCCGCTGCTTTCCGACACGAACCGCCGCAAGCGCAACCTGCTCGTGATTCTCGCGTTCCTCGTGCTGCTCGGCGGCCTGTCCGTGTTCGACCTGGGCGCGTTTGCGCCCGACCTGCCCGTCGCCTCGAACATCGTGATCTTCGCGTTGTTCAACCTCAACCTGATCGTCTTCCTGTTGCTCCTCCTGCTGCTGTTCCGCAATCTCGTAAAGCTCGGCTTCGAGCGGCGGCAGAAGGTCATCGGGGCGCGGTTCAAGGCCAAGCTCGTCCTCGCGTTCTTGTCGCTCGCGGTCGCACCGGCCGTGCTGATCTTCATCATCGCGTCGAACTTCATCAACAAATCGATCGAGGGCTGGTTCAAGCCGCAGGTCGAGCGGCCGCTCGACCAGGCGCTGTCGGTCGCGCAGACGTACTACGCCAACCTGGAGCGCATGACGCTCCGTCAGGGGCAGCACGTCGCGCGGACGATCGAGCGCGAAGGCCTTCTGGCCGACGACCGGCGCGAGGCGCTGCGCGCCTATGTCGCCGAGCAGCTCGATCTGCTCTCGATCAGCACGCTGACGGTTCTCGATGCGAGCGGCCGCCCGCTCGTCCACGTCAAGGATCCGCTTCTCGGCGACGTCGCCATGCAGGATGTCGACGCGGCGCCGATCAAGCGCGGACTCGGCGGGCAGGAGCTGACGACGGTGCGCGAGCTCGCCTCGGGCGACCTCATCGAAGCCGTCACACCGATCTGGGTCGGGCGCGGCGGCGAACGTCGGCTGGTGGGGGCGGTCATCGCGGGCACGCACGTCACCGAGCGTCTGGAGTCGAAGGTGCGCGGCATCTCGCAGGCGTTTCGCGAGTACAAGCAGCTCAAGCTCCTGAAGAACCCGATCAAGATCAATTTTATTCTGCTGTTCCTGCTGATGACGCTCATCGTGGTGTTCGGGTTCACCTGGTTCGGGCTCTATCTCGCCCGGGGCATCACTGACCCGATCGCCCAGCTCGCCGAGGGCACGCGGGAGGTCGCCGCGGGGAACCTCGCGTACAAAGTCCAGGCCCGCGCCGACGACGAGATCGGCGTGCTCGTCGATTCGTTCAACCGCATGACCGACGACCTCGCCACCTCCAAGCATCGCCTCGAGGAGGCCTACGTCGACCTGCAGGACAAGCACACGGAGCTGGAGGACCGGCGTCGCTACATCGAGACCGTGCTGGAGGCGATCACCACCGGCGTCGTCTCGCTCGACGCGCTCGGCCGTATCACGACGCTAAACCGCGCCGCCGCGCGCATGTTCGGCGTGTCCGAGGCATCGGCGATCGGCCGCCTGCTCGAGGAGGTCTTCACCGGGCCGGAAGCGCGGGACGTCATCGGCCTCGTCCAGCGCACACGACGGCCGAAGATCGGCACTGTCGCGATTCAGCTGCACATGCGGCGTGGGGGGGCCAACATGTCGCTGCTCACCTCGGCGACCGCGCTGCGAGGACCGGAAGGCGCCTACGACGGCGCCGTCCTCGTCTTCGACGACCTCACCGAGCTGATCAAGGCTCAGCGGTTGGCCGCGTGGCGCGAGGTAGCGCAACGCATCGCCCACGAGATCAAGAACCCGCTGACGCCGATTCAGCTCTCCGCACAGCGGCTTCGCCGGCGGCTGGCGCGCGTGGCCGGCGACGACGCGCAACTCGTGACCGAATGCACGGAAACGATCATTCAGGAGGTGGACGGTCTCAAGCGGCTCGTCGACGAGTTCTCGCGCTTCGCGCGCATGCCCGCGTTCGTGCCGCGTCCCACCGACGTGCGGCCGCTGGTCGACGCGGTCGCGACGCTCTACCGCGAGTCACACCCGCAGTGCAGGATCGTCACGCGGCACGCGGACGATGTGCCGCTGCTCGACGTGGATCCGGATCACATCAAGCGAGCCGTGCTGAACCTGGTCGACAACGCCGTGGAAGCGGTCGGCGCCACCGGCACGGTCATGGTGGAGACCGAGTATCTCCTCGAGCCTCCGCGCGTCCGGCTGGTCGTGGCGGACACCGGTCCCGGCATCCCGAGCGAGGATCGCGACAAGCTGTTCCTGCCGTACTTCTCGACGAAGGTTGCCGGCATGGGTCTCGGACTGCCGATCGTCAGCGAAATCGTCAACGAGCACGGGGGCACGATCCGCGTCGAGGACAACCAGCCGGCGGGGACGCGGTTCATCATCGAGGTCCCGGTGACTCGCGCCCCCGCGCCGGTGGAGGCGTGAGCGTGGCTGGCGAGCACATCCTCGTGGTCGACGACGAGCCGGCGATCCAGGGCACGCTGCGCGCCGTGCTCGAGGACGAAGGGTATCGGGTGACGACGGCCGGCGCCGGCGAAGAAGCCGTCCGGAAGGTGACCGACGAGGCGCCCGATGTCGTGTTCCTCGACATCTGGATGCCCGGAATGGACGGGCTCGACACGCTCGCCGAGCTCAAGCGGGTGCGGCCCGAGGCACCGGTCATCATGATCTCCGGTCACGGGACCATCGAGACGGCGATCAAGGCGACCCGTCTCGGCGCGTACGACTTCATCGAGAAGCCACTGTCGCTCGAAAAGACGCTGGTCAGCGTCACGCGCGCGCTCGAGCACAGCCGCCTCGAGCGCGAGAACGCGGCGCTACGCGCGCGTCTCGACGTACGGACCGAGATCATCGGCGACAGCCCGCCGATGCATGCGCTGCGCGACGCCATCGCGACCGCGGCGCCGAGCAGCGGCCGCGTCCTCATCCACGGCGAAAACGGCAGCGGCAAGGAGCTTGTGGCCCGAGCGATCCACGCGCTGTCCGGACGTCGCGAGGGGCCGTTCGTCGAGGTCAACTGCGCGGCCATTCCGGAGGATTTGATCGAATCCGAGCTGTTCGGACACGAGCGCGGCGCGTTCACCGGCGCGGTGGCGCGGCGGCGCGGCAAGTTCGAGACGGCGGATGGCGGCACGCTGTTCCTCGACGAGATCGGCGACATGAGCCTCAAAACCCAGGCCAAGGTGCTGCGCGCGCTCGAGGAACAGGTGATCGAGCGGGTGGGCGGCCGCGAGCCCATCAAGGTCGATGTGCGCGTCATCGCGGCCTCGAACCGTGATCTGCCCGCGGTCATCGCGCAGGGCGGCTTTCGCGAGGACCTGTACTATCGCCTCAACGTGATTCCGATCGAGGTGCCGCCGCTGCGTGAGCGCCGCGACGACATTCCGCTGCTCGTGGAGCACTTCATCGCGATCTTCTCCGCCGAGAACGGCAAGCGCCTCAAGAGCGTCTCGGGCGAGGCGCTCGCGTACTTCATCGCCTACGACTGGCCCGGCAACGTCCGCGAGCTTCGCAACATGGTCGAGCGCCTCGTGATCATGACGACCGGCGACGTCATAGGCCCGGACGACCTGCCGGCGCCGCTGCGGCCGAAGGACACCGCTCCCGCCGCCGACGGCGGGCGGTCGCTCAAAGACGCGCGTGACGGCTTCGAGCGCGCGTTCATCCTCGCGGAGCTCCGCGCCAACGACTGGAACATGACGCGGACCGCGGAGCGTCTGGGCATCGAGCGCTCGCACCTCTACCGCAAGATCAAGACGTACGGCATCACCCCGCCCAAATAATCACGAGTCGACGTCCTCCCCAATAGCGTGCGCCACGCCGCCGAGACGGGTGGCCGCTGACTGCCTCTGCGTCCGTCCGAGCCTGTGGCACCGCGACGCGCGCCGAGCCCCAGGTCAGGAGACCTGGAATGTGCGCGTCGATACGGCGCCGCCCCGCAACGTCAGCTCCGGCGCAAGGACGGACCATGAGGCAGGAACTGGACAGGACCCGTCGCGCGCGCCACGCCGCCGAGACGGTGGCCGGTGACTGCTCTGCGTCCGTCCGAGCCTGCGGCACCGCGACGCGCGCCGCGCATGCGATCAGGCGACCTGCAGTGCGCGAGTCGACACGCCGCCGGGCGCAACGTAAGCCTCGGCGCGAGGACGGACCGTGAGGCAGGAACCGGACAGGACCCGTCGCGGTGGCGTGGCGCACGCGACGGGGAGACGCCGATGGTAGGATCGGCGCGCGATGGCCGTGTTCAACTTCGTGCGACGCTCGTTCTATCGCGACTCCGTCACGCTCATGCGGCTCTCGCGCGACATGGAGATGGTGGCCGGCGTGGCGGCCGCGGCCGCGATGATGGGCACGCCGCACAACCGCGCGCTCCTCGAGCAGGCGGGGCTTCTGGCGTCCGAGGGAACCGCAGCGCAGCCGGCGGATCTCATCATCGCCGTGGCGGCCGACTCGCCCGCCGCAGCAGAGACCGCACGGACCGCGGCCGAGCGCGTGCTCGACACGACGAAGCCGTTTGTTTCTACCGCGAACGCCGCAGCGCCCCGAACACTGCGATCCGCGCTCACGCTGCTGCCCGGCGCGAACCTCGCGCTGATTTCGGTGCCCGGCGCGTACGCGGCCGCGGAGGCGATGAAGGCGCTGCGCGCGGGCGTGCACGTGATGCTTTTCAGCGACAACGTGCCGGTCGACGCCGAGATCGAGTGCAAGCGCGTCGCACTCGAGCGCGGCCTGCTCTGCATGGGCCCCGACTGCGGCACCGCGATCATCGACGGCGTGCCGCTGGGCTTCGCCAACGCGGTGCCGCGCGGCCGCATCGGAATCGCGGCGGCGTCCGGCACCGGGCTGCAGGAAGTGACGTGTGTCATCGCGCGCGAGGGCGAGGGCGTATCACAGGCGATCGGCGTCGGCGGGCGCGACCTGACCGACGACGTCGGCGGGGCGATGATGTTGCGCGCGCTGGAGATCCTCGGCGCCGATCCGGAGACCGAGGTCGTGGGCGTGGTCGGCAAGCCGCCGGGGCCGCGAGTCGCCCGCCGTCTCGCCGATGCCGTCACGAAGCTCGGCAAACCGTGTATCGCGTGCTTCCCGTCGTGGAAGGGCGCGGACGTGATCGTGCCTCACGTCGCCGCGTCGCTCGAGGACGCCGCGCGCGGCGCCGTCGCACTCGCGCGGGGCACAGCCGCGACTCCGACGACGTTCACGCTGCCCGCCGCGGATGTCGAGCGCATGGTGAGTGCTGCCGTGCACGCGCTGCCGGGAGGCGCGCGCTTCGTCCGCGGCGTGTATTCGGGCGGCACGCTCGCCTACGAAGCCGTCGGCGTGCTCGCGAGCGCGCTGGCGGACGTCGCGCAGTCGCTCACCGAGGCCGGCCCGGGCCATCGCGTGGTGGATCTCGGCGAGGACGTGTTCACGCTCGGCCGTCCGCACCCGATGATCGACGGCCGGGTGCGACGCGAGTGGATCGACAAGGACGGTCGCGACCCGGCGACCGCCGTGCTGCTGCTCGACGTCGTCCTCGGCTACGGGGCGCACGCCGATCCCGCTGGCGAGTTGCTGCCCGCCATTGTGGCGCTGCGTGAGCGCCGGCCGGTCGTCGTCGTCGCAAGCGTGTGCGGCACCGACGCGGATCCGCAGTCGCGGCCGGCCCAGGTGGATCGGCTGCGGCGCGCGGGCGTGCTCGTCATGGACAGCAACGCCCAGGCGGCCCGGCTCGCCGCGATGATCGCTCGGCGAGCCGCCTGATGTCGCTGCTCGGAACGACGCCGCGGGTGATCAACGTCGGGCTCGACCTCTTCGCCGCGACGCTCGCGACGCGAGACGTGCCGACCGTGCACGTCGACTGGCGACCGCCCGCGGGCGGCGAGCCGCACCTCGCCGCGCTGCTGGTCCGGCTGGACGCGCGCCGCGAGGCGATCGAGCGCGCGAACACCGTGGCGCTGGATCGACTGACGTCGGGCGCGCCGTTTCTGATGGACTGTCGTCCCGCCCGCGAGGCGCTCGAGCTGCCTGAGCACACCGTGCTTCATTCCGGCCCGCCGATCGCGTGGGAGCGCATCAGTCAGCCCGTGCAAGCGGCCGTTCTCGGCGCGATCCGCTACGAGGGCTGGGCGGCGAACGACGACGCCGCCCGCCGGCTCGTCGAGCGAGGCACGGTGAAGCTCGAGCCGTGTCACCATCACAGCGCGACGGGGCCGATGGCCGGCGTCGTCACGCCGTCCATGCCCGTGTTCATCGTCGAAAACCGCGCGTTCGGCACGCGCGGCCACGCGACGATCAACGAGGGTCTCGGCAAGGTGCTGCGCTACGGCGGCAACGACGAGAGCGTGCTCGCGCGCCTGCGCTGGCTCGCGACGGAGGCCGGGCCGCTGCTCGGCGCCGGTCTGCGCGCGCTCGGCGGCATCGACCTGCGCGCGCTGATGGCGCAGGCGCTGCGCATGGGCGACGAGATGCACCAGCGAAACCTCGCCGCCACGGCGCTGCTGGCGCGGGCGATGATGCCCGGCATCGCGGGTGTCGGCGGCCGCCATCATGCCGTGGCGCGGCTCGCGGAATTTCTCGCCGGCAACGATCAGTTCTTCCTCAACATCGCGATGGCGGCGGGCAAGTCGATCGTCGAGCCCGCCGCCGGCGTGGCCGATTCGACGTTGGTGACGGTCATGGCGCGCAACGGGACCGACTTCGGCATCCGTGTGTCGGCGTGTGGCGACCGATGGTTCACCGCGCCCGTGAACACGCCGCAGGGCCTGTACTTCCCGGGGTTCGACGCCGGTGACGCCAACCCCGACATGGGGGACAGCGCCATCGTCGAAACCATCGGTCTGGGCGCGTTCGCGATGGTCGCCGCTCCCGCGGTGGCGCGGTTCCTCGGCGCCGGCGGCACCGCCGAGGCCGCGGCGATGACGGCGGAGATGCGCGAGATCTCGATCGGCGAGCATCCGCACTTCCGGATCCCCGCGCTCGACGACGGCGGCGCCCCGGTCGGCATCGATACGCGCCTCGTCGTCGAAACCTCGATCACCCCGATCATCAACACCGGCATCGCGAGCCGCCGCGCGGGTGTCGGCCAGATCGGTGCGGGCATCGTGCGCGCGCCGCTCGGCTGCTTCACGGCCGCGCTGGAGGCCCTCCTCACCGCGTGACGGCCGCGGCCGCCGGACGACTCGTCGGGCGCTTCATCGCCCTGCTGGGCGCGCTCGGCATGCTGGCGTTCGACACGTGGACCCGCATGCTATCCTCCGAACCGCGGAACGCGGCATGACGTCGGTTGATTCACGAACGATCCTCGGTGCGGTCCTCGATGCGCTCGTAGAGCCGGTCCTCGTTACCGATGCGACGGGACGGCTGACATTTGCGAATGCGACGGCCGCCCGGGCGCTGGATGCGTCGCAGGATCTGGGACGGCCCGTGAGCGAGCTGCTCGAGCGGCATCCCGCGCGCACGCCGGACGGCGAGCCGCTCGCGCCCGCCCTGCATCCGATCGTGCGCGCGCTCGCGCATGGCCAGGCGGTCATCGGCGCGGAGCTCACGCTCGAGCTCGAAGGTCGGCCGGCGATCTTTCTCGTCAACACCGTTCCGCTGCGCGACGAGCGCGGTGGCTTCACGGGCACGGTCTCCGTCTTCCACGACGTCACCGGCGCGCGCCAGCTCGAGCGTGAGGCGGCCGAGCACGCGCGCCAGCTGCAAACGCTCGTCGATCTGGTGCACGAAGGCATCTTCATCATCGCGGCCGACGGTGCGCTCCTCTTCACCAACGGACTGGGCCGTGACTTGCTCGGCGACATGCCGCCGGGCGAGCGTCCGGCCGACCGTATCAAACGGCTCGGCATCAGCGAGCTCGATGGCGATCTGATTGCGCCCGAACGGCTGC
>Ga0310810_10001481_pt1 | contig 24672 bp, 26 predicted proteins | sample NCmetagenome_FD_207641 | JGI IMG/M metagenome (GOLD analysis project Ga0310810, IMG submission 207641) | Soil microbial communities from experimental microcosm in Duke University, North Carolina, United States - NC | ecosystem: Engineered > Artificial ecosystem > Soil microcosm > Unclassified ...
CGCGCCGCGGCGGTCTCTTCTCTGTGGCACTGTCCCTGGGACCGGCCGAAGCCGGCGCCCGCCGGACGTTATCCGGCACCGTTGGTCCATGGAGCCCGGACTTTCCTCCCCGGCCGCCTTTCGGCATTGGCGCGGAGCGGCCGTCCGGCCGACTGACGCAGACAGGAATGGGGACTCCGCGCGCGTCCGTCAAGGCGCTGAGAGCGCTCAGGTAAAAGGAAGCCCGGACCGCGCGGGGAGGGCGCTTGGTCCGGGCTTTTCAGGCGGAGGAGGTCGGAGGGATTAAGGCTCAGGCCCGCGCCGGATTGCGGCGGAGGTCCGCCAGGAAGTGCTTCAGCATCAGGCCAAGGTTGACGGCGCCGCTCCGCATCGCTTCAGCGCGCTCTTCGCGCGCCTGCGCCACAACGGCGTCGATCTCGTCGCAGGTTAGAATGCGGGGTTGGGTCATGATCGTAATCTCCAGCGCACGAGCGGTCCCATGCACAAGACGCATGATATTAGCTTCTACTAGTAAGATAATATGCTATGTGGTGCATTGATTAGTGATGAAAAGGATCGAATATGGACAGCACGTCGGATCTCCGCGTCTTCGTCCGTGTCCTCGACCGCGGCAGTTTCTCCGCTGCTGCCAAGGACTTGGGGCTAACCCCCTCGGCGGTGTCTAAGCTCGTTTCGCGCCTGGAGGACCGCCTGGGCGCCCGTCTTTTGGAGCGCAGCACGCGACGTCTGGTTCTGACCCCCGAAGGGGAGGGCTTCCTTGCGCGCGCCCGCCGCATCGTCTCCGACATCGAGGAGGCGGAAGCCGAGGTCATGCGCGCCCGCGGCGCGCCGCGCGGCAAGCTCCGCATCAATGCCGGCACCGCCTTTGGCCTTCACCAACTGGCCCCGGCGCTCGCTGACTTTATGGCGCGTTATCCTGAGATCGACATCGACTTGTCCATCACCGACCGCCTCGTCGACCTGATCGAGGAGCAGGCAGACATCGCCGTGCGCTCGGGGCACATCCCGGAAGGCGGGCCGTTCATCCAGAAAAAGATCGCCGACCTGCAACGTGTCATCTGCGCCGCGCCGGCCTATCTCGAACGCCGCGGGACGCCTCAGGCCGCCGCGGACCTCCGCGATCATGACTGCATCGTCGTCGCCGGCCCCGGGCTCAGCCGCTGGCCGTTCAAGACGCGCGCCGGCATCGATGTCGTGGACGTGCGGCCGCGCGTCACGACCGACGATGCGGAAGCGGCGCTGCGCCTTGCGATCGAGGGAGCGGGAATCGTGCGGCTGTCGGAAGTGATCGCCGGTGACGCGCTGCGGCGCGGCGAGCTCGTGCCGCTGCTGACGGCGACGCACCACGTGGAGCCGTTTCCACTGGCGGCATTCTACCCGCCGGAGCGCAATCGCCTGCCCCGTGTCGCGGTGTTTCTCGAATTCCTGACCGAGCGTTTTGGAAAAGCGCCATGGCGGCTGCGGGAGTTGCCCGCCGCCGCCACGCGCTGACCTTCAGATCGTCTTACTGCTTGCCGGTATTGATGCCGGTGGTCGACTTGACCGGCGGGCCGCCGGGCTCGTGCGCCATCGTTTTGGTCCGGCTCGACACCTCGCCCTTGTGAATCTTGGTGTGGGTCTTCGAGTCGCTCCAGGTGCCCTTGTCCTGAGCGCGGGCCTTCGACATGCCGTTCATATTATTGGCGTTGCCATGGAGCTTGCTCGAACTCGTGTCGCGCGTGCCGCCCGCGGCCGAGCCACCCGTTCCGAGCGCGGACGAACCGCCGCTCGTCGCGCCGAGGCCGAGCGTCGATGCGGACGTGCCGCCCGCCGCCGCGCTACCGCCTGTGCCGCCGGACGCCGCGCCAGGCGTGCTGCTGCCGGCGCCGACCGTGGAGGCGGACTGCGCCATGGCGAAGGATCCTGCGCCGACGATCAGCGCGCCGGCCAGAAGCATCGATTTGAATGAAGTCATGCGTAAGCCCTCACTTGTCCGGTTGCACGTACACGGTGCAGTTGCCATTGGCCGAGGTAACAGTGGTGGTGCGGCCGTCGCTCGTCGTCGATGTTGCGACGCTGGTGCCGACGCCGCTGCCGCTCGATTGCACCGACACGCCATTGCCCGTCGTCGTCTGGCCGCTCACCTTGCCGTTGCCGGCGGTGATCGACGTCGACATCCCGCTGCCGGTGGGTGCAGTCTCGCCAGGCTTTAAGTGCACGGTCTTGCAGTTGTCGGAGTTGGTGACGGTCGTGCTCGCGGCGTAGGCGCTCGTAGCGGCCAGGCCAGTGACCATAAGCACAGCGATCGCTGCGGATCTCATGGCTGTCCTCCTCTCGCTTGAAAGGGGACGCCGCGCGCCGTCCGCGTTGAAGCGGAGCGATGCGCGGCGCCTCGGCCTCGGCTCAAGGCCGGGGCCTCACTTGTCGTTAGCGGCGATCGTGATCACGGCCCTGATGCTTTTCGGCGTTCTCGATGCCCTTCTTGCCGTGCTTGTTGGCGTGCTTCTCGGCGTTCTCGAGACCCGCCGCCGAGCCGCTGGTGCCCATGCTCGAAGAAGCCGAGCCCTTGCCGGCGGTCGAGCCACCCGCGCCCATCGTCGAGGCCGAGCCGGAGCCGCTCTTGCCGCTACCTGCGGCCGAGCCACCGGTGCCGAGCGCGGTGCTGGACGAGCCCTTGCCGGCGGTCGAGCCGCCCGCGCCGAGCGTCGAAGCCGAGCCCGACCCGCTCTTGCCGCTGCCCGCGGCCGAGCCGCCGGTGCCGAGCGAGGTGCTGGCCGATCCATTGCCCGCGGTCGCGCCGCCGACGCCGAGCGTCGAAGCGGAGCCCGAACCCGACCCACCGCCCGCGGCCGAGCCGCCGGTGCCGAGCGAGGTGCTGGCCGAGCCGTTGCCCGCCGTGGCGCCGCCGACGCCAAGCGTCGAAGCCGAGCCGGAGCCCGAGCCGCCCGCCGACGAGCCGCCAGTGCCGAGCGTGGTGCTCGAGGAGCCGGAGCCCGCGGTCGAACCGCCGGCGCCGATCGTCGAGCTGGATTGCGCGTAGCCCATCGCCGCCGTGCCGAGCAGGACGGTGCCGGCGAGAGCGATCGTGCGAAGTTTGGTCAGTGTCATGAGCAAGCCTCCTTGTGTGCGCGACGCGTTCAACGCCGCGGCGTTCCGAGTTGCCGCATCGGATTGTTCAATCGGCAGCGCCGCGAGGAACTTGAATTTCCCAGTGACAGCGCCCGACCTTAACGGGAGGCGATTTTGTCCGTTCCCTTGCACAGCACCGATTGATGGAAAAATTTGCTGTTCCGCGATCACATTGGTTTTCGTTCGTCTGTCGGTGGGCAATTCCGGAACCAAAACGATCTCGCGTACACGGGTGCGCCGCCAAACGCGCGCGCGCGATTCGTGCATTCGCGAGCGCAGCAACGCCGCGCGCAAAAGCGCGACGCCGGCCACGAGGGCCGGCGTCACGTGAATTCAAGGATGAGTCGCCGAGCGACTACTGGCGATATTGCTGGATGCGCGTCGTGCGCAGACCGGCGAGGCCATGCTGATCGATCGAGGCCTGCCAGGACAGAAACTCTTCGACCGTGAGCGTGTAACGCGAGCACGCTTCTTCGAGCGAGAGCAGGCCGCCACGCACCGCGGCAACGACCTCGGCCTTGCGCCGGATGACCCAGCGCTTTGTGGTCGGCGGGGGCAGGTCCGCAATCGTCAGCGGACTGCCGTCAGGCCCGATCACATATTTGACCCTCGGGCGGTGGGGTTCGGTCATGGCGTACTCACACTCGACTGACAAGCACTGCGTCAAAAGCTACAGGTCTCGGCTTAAAATTTGGCTAAGCGCAATGACTGGAATCAGGCCGTATCGGCCTCGTTTCGCTAACGTTTTGGTTACGGATGGGGCCGGCCGCGGCCTCGGCGGCGTCCGATCGGGCGCCCGCCGGGCGTTAACATATGGGTCATGATTGCCAATTGCGAGGGCCGAAGCGGCGCCGGCTCTGTCAATTCACGCTGATGATGCGCTTGATCTGGGTGAGCGCGTAGTCCTGGCTGTTGATCGACAGGGTCGGCGGGCTCTGCGTCAGATCGACGGAATCGACCTTGCCCTGCACCTCGGTTGCGATGCTGGTCGCCTGGTTGTTGGCGTCGACCGCCGTCACCGAAATCTTGTAGCTGCCGTCCGGCCACTGCTTGCCGTCATTGCCGCGGCCGTCCCAGACGAAGGACTGGCTGCCGGCGTTCACCGGCACGGTGGTCTTGTAGACGGTCTGTCCGGAGGCGGCGCTGATGGTCACGGTGGCGGTGGCTGGCTTGGTGGCGGCGAGATTCCAGCCGGCTGAGCCGTTCTTGAGGGTCGCGCTTGAGCCGTCGACGGCGACGGTCGCGCCGACATAGGAGAGCAGGGCGGTCGCCTGGTCGGCCTGCTGCAGCGCGACCAGCGAGGTGAGCTGGCTGTTCGATTTCATCTGCTGCTCGACCTGCGCGAACTGCACCAGCTGCTGGGTGAACTGGTTGGTGTCCATCGGGCTGGTCGGATCCTGGTTCTTCAACTGCGTCGTCAGCATTTGCAGGAAGGTCGTGAAGTTGCTGGCGATCATCGGATCGCTGACGATCGAGCCGCCGGTGCTTGCCGCCGGTGCGGTCGTTGCGGATGTCGCGGGGATTGTCGCCATGGTGGTCCTCTAGACGCGGATGTCGACGCCGCCGATGCGGCCGATATAGCGGGTGTAGCCGTTCGTCCCGACGTCGACGCCGGGAAGTGTGTCGTCGATCGCGACGGCCTGCGATGCGTTGGAGCGGTTGTCGCCGTTCTGCCCGCCATTGAAGGACTGATCGCGCAGCGAGAATTGCAGGCCGTCGCCGGCGGTCTTGAGGCCCGCGTCCTGCAAAGAGCGCATGAGGCCGGTGGCGTCGCGGCGCAGCAGGTCGAGCGTGTCGGGACGGTCGGCGATCAGGTGCGAGGTGATCTGGCCGTGGCGGTCGACCGACAGCTTGACCTCGATGCGGCCGAGCTCCGGCGGATCGAGCCTGATCTCGAAATGGTTTTTCCCGGCATGGGCGCGGCCGGCGATTTCGACGGCAAGACCGGCGACCGGCACCGTGGCGGCCGGCGTCCCGTTCGACGCGCCTTGCGGCGCCGCGTTCGCGGCGGCGGCGTTCGTGCCGTTCGCTGACGATGTTCCGGCGAGCGTCGACGCTGACTGCGTGCCGGCAGCGGTGCTGCCGTCGGGCGCGGTCAGAGAGAATGCGTCGGCCTTCGCGGCGGCGGCGTCGGCGCGGTCGCGGCGCGGCTGGACGTCCTTCGCTGCCGCCTTGTCCGCCGCATCGGGCTTGGCTTCGGTGGCCGCGGTGGGCGTCGCGCCCGGCTGCGCCGGCGGCGGGACGGCCTGGTCGTCGGCTGGCGCCGTCAGCGGCGCAGCCGTGGCCGCGGCGTTGGTGGCGGCGGGTTTGTCCGGCTGCGGCTTGTCCTTGCCGGCATCCTTGGCCTGGAAGGGTTGCAGCTTCTGCGCCGTCGCGGCCGCGACGAAAGCGGGTTCGACCGGCTCGGGCTGCGCCGGCACGGTCGCAGGGGTGGTCGTGATGACGGCCGCGGCCGACGCAGGCGGTGGCGCGATCGCTGCCGGTGTGGCCGGGGCGTTGGCGGCGAGCGAGGGATCGATCGCCGCGGCGGGCTGATCGGCGCCGGCCGCGTCGGAAAAGCCGGCATCCTTGTCGCTGGCGTCCTTGGCGGCATCCTGCGCGTTCGGCTCGCCCGCGCTGGCGGCGGCGGCTTTCACAGCGGCGTCGGAGAGGGGGGGCTGCCCGGCGGTCGCCGCGTCGGCCGGCGCCGTGACCGCGCTATCGGCGCCCGGCTGCGGCGATTGATCCTTGCCAGCATCCGCCTTCGCGGACTGTCCGGCCGCCGGTTTTTGCCCGGACGGCTGCGCCGCGGCTGGGCTGTCGCCTTGCGCGTCCCGGGCGGTCTGATCGACCAGACTGTCGAACAGCGACGGCGTGCCCTCGGCCCGCGCAGACCGCATGTGGCGCGCCTGAGCGTGGCCATGCTCATGAACCTTGGTGGGCGACGCGACCTGCGGCACTGACATGTCTCCTGGATATCCGCCGGAAAGGGTCTGCAATCGGCAGGCCAGCCGCAATGGCGTAATTTCATGAGTGAAATCAGCCGCTTGCGGCCAGTCTTCGGGATCAGTCCGGGTCCGTCCCGGCATCGCCTGCACCCCCGTCCGGCAGCTTTTGCCGGGTCTTGTCTGGCTCGCGGGGCTCGCATTGCGCCGACCCCGTCGCTACCTGTAGTAACGACCAGCCATGCCGAATTCTCTCGATCTCGATCGCCGCCCCGAGGAGACCCGCGTCGTCGTCGCCATGTCCGGCGGCGTCGATTCCTCAGTCACTGCGGCGCTGATGAAGGCCGAGGGCTACGACGTCGTCGGCGTCACCTTGCAACTCTACGACCACGGCGCCGCGACCCATCGCAAGGGCGCCTGCTGCGCCGGTCAGGACATCTACGACGCGCGCTCGGTCGCCGAGCGCATCGGTATTCCGCATTACGTCCTCGACTATGAGAGTCGCTTCAAGGAGGCGGTGATCGACCGCTTCGCGCAGAGCTATATCGACGGCGAGACGCCGGTGCCCTGCGTCGACTGCAACATGTCGATCAAATTCCACGACCTGCTCAACACCGCGCGCGAACTTGGTGCCGACGTGCTGGCGACCGGCCACTACGTCGCGTCGCGCGCGCTTGCCTCGGGCGGCCGCGGCCTGTTTCGGGCGCGCGAAGAAGAGCGCGACCAAAGCTACTTCCTGTTCGGCACGACGCGCGAGCAGCTCGAATTGCTGCGCTTCCCGCTCGGCGACCGCACCAAGCCCGAAGTGCGCGAGCTCGCGCGCCAGTTCGGTCTGGCCGTTGCCGACAAGCACGACAGCCAGGACATCTGCTTCGTGCCGACCGGCCACTACGCCGACGTGATCCAGCGCCTCAAGCCGGGCGCGGCGGAGGCGGGCGAGATCGTCGATCTCGACGGCCGCGTGCTCGGCGCACACTCCGGCATCATTCATTACACCGTCGGCCAGCGGCGCGGTCTCGGCATCGCCGCCGGCGCGCCGCTCTACGTCGTGCGGCTCGACGCCGAGCGCCGCCGCGTCGTCGTCGGCCCGCGCGAGGCGCTGCGCATGAGCCGCATCACGCTGCGCGACGTGAACTGGATCGGCGACGGCGCGATCGACGAGGCGCTCGCCGACGACCGTCGCGAGGTCTTCGTCAAGGTGCGCTCGACGCGGCCGCCGACGGCCGCGTGGCTCAAGGCCGCCAATGGCGGCTACGAGGTCGAGCTTGCCGAAGGTGAGCACGGCGTCTCGCCGGGGCAGGCCTGTGTGTTCTACGATGCGCCCGAGGGGCAGGCGCGGGTGCTGGGCGGCGGCTTCATCAAGAGCGCGGTGGCGGCTTTGGAGCGCGCGCCGCGGGTTGACGCGGCGCTGACTGGCTTGCGCGGCTGACCTTTCGATTTTCCCCTCCCGGGGGAACGGGTTTCAGGCGGTTCGCGTACTAAGCAACACGATGGGCGACATCAACAAAGAGAGCGTGGCGCGCGCCTATGCGCGCTGGGCACCGGTCTACGACGCGGTGTTCGGCAAGGTGTTCGCGCCGGGCCGCGCCGCAGCGATCGAAGCCGCCGAGACACATTGCGGACCGCAAGGCGGACGCATCCTCGAGGTCGGCGTCGGCACCGGCATTTCGCTTCCGGCCTATCGGGGCGCCAACCGGATCACCGGCATCGACATTTCCGGCCCGATGCTGCGCAGGGCCGCGGAGCGCGTCGCCGCACACGGTCTGACGAATGTCGAGGCCCTGTCGGTCATGGACGCGGCCAATCTGGCGCTGCCGAACGAGAGCTTCGACGTCGTCGTGGCGCAGTTCGTCATCACTGCGGTGCCGGAGCCGGAACGCACGCTCGATGAATTCGTGCGTGTCTTGAAGCGCGACGGCGAGATCATCCTGGTCAATCACATCGGCGCCGAGAGCGGACCGCGCTGGCTGTTCGAACAGGGCTTCGCGCCGATCGCGCGGCGACTCGGCTGGCGTCCAGAATTCCCGTTCAAGCGGCTGGCCGACTGGGCGGCGCGCCATGGCGGCGTGCGCCTTGTCGAGCGGCGGCCGATCCGGCCGCTCGGGCATTTCGCGCTCTTCCGTTTCGCCCGCGCCGCCTGAGGGAACCGTCTCTCCATGCAGGCCGTTGTTCCGGGTTCGGACAATGGGAGGCATGCATGTCGATCCGGATGCTCGGCCTGGCCATCGTGACGGCGGCGCTGCTGCCGGAACTCGCGGCCGCGCAGGCGCCGCCCGCGGCCAAGACGCCGCGCCCGCCTGCGGCGGCAACGCCCTCGCAGTCGGGCAATTGCGCACCGAACGCCCCCGCGACCACGGGCCAGGCGGGCGACGCCGACGTGGCCAAGCCGGACGGAAGCAACCTCACCCAGAAGCTGGCGCAGTCGAATGGCGTGCTGTGTCCGCCCGAACAGGGCGACCACGCGATGGTGGCCCCGCCGCCCGCGACCGGGCGAACCCCCGTAATTAAGCCGCCCGGCACGCCGGGCTCGCCCGACCAGTCGGTGCAGCCGAAATAGGGACGCGGGCAGGGCAGTTTGCTTGACAGGCTTCGCCGCGGCTCCCTATATCGCGCCAGTCTTTGCGTCCGCCACTCGGAATGGCGGGGTAGCTCAGCTGGTTAGAGCAGCGGAATCATAATCCGGAGGTCGGGGGTTCGAGTCCCTCCCCCGCTACCGAGTATCAGGTCGTGCCGTCCGGCGCGCCCGGACGTAACGACACCACTTCACAATCCGACACCTTATCGAGGCCCTTGGCGGCGCTGTCCGCCGCCGTCACACCGCCTCGATGCGGACGGGCTTGGCGCCTTCGGTGAGCACCATGCGGCCGAGAGCGTGGAGCTTGTCGAGGTCCGAGGTGATGGTGAGAAAGTGGTTGCCTGCGAGCTGGCCGACCTTGCTGGCGAAGCGCACAGCGCCGTAAGCGAGCAGGATCTCGGTCTCGCTGATGCCGCCGGGATAAAGGATCATCTGCCCGGGCGACGGATAGCTGGTGTGGTTCTCGTAGCCGAGGCCGAAGTCGTGCGCGCCGAGCGGGATCCACACGGCTTCGCCGCTCCAGCGCACATGAATGATTTTTTGCTCGTAGGGCAGAACTTTGCGCATCGCCGCGCAGGTTTTGGGTGCCGCGGCGGTCTCGAAGCGGGCCTCGAAGGTGAACGGCCCCGCGATGACGCGAGCTCTGTCCATGGGACTGTCCTTTCACGGCGCGCTTCAAGGCGCGCGCCCCATTATGGTTGGCGCAGCGGCGCCGAGCCATCCATCCCGAATGTCGCAGTTCGCGGGCGCGTGGAACTCAAATTTCGACGAATCCGTAATAGTCCTAAGGGTATGTCCCTAACCCGATCATCTTCGTTTTTGCGCTGCATCAATTATTTCCCGCGGCACGCTCGTACTTCAAAGGCACCGGCGGTCATTTGAGGCCGCCGCGGAATTGGAGTGCAAGCCATGCGGCTTCTCAAAGACAATAACGATCGGGTTCTGTTCGGCGCTCTCTCTGTCGGCGCGCTCGTGCTCGCCAGCACGATGCTGATGACGCCGCAGATCTCCTTCAGCTTCGGCACCAGCCCGGCGTCGGCCGCGCTGTTCGAGCCGGCGCAGCCGAATTATCACACGCAGGCCGCTCATGGCCCGGTGCCGTCCGCCACTACGATCCACAAGCTCGTCAAGACCGAGGGGCCGATCGACATCGTGCGCGATCCCGCCGACGTGCCGCCGCCGGTGGGAAAACGCGGGCCCCAGCGCGTGAAGGTCGATCTCGACACGGTCGAGGTGACCGGCAAGCTCGCCGACGGCGCCACCTATCGCTACTGGACTTTCAACCAGAAGGTCCCCGGTCCCTTCGTCCGCGTGCGCGTCGGCGACACGGTCGAGGTCAAGCTGCACAACGAAGCCGACAGCACCATGATGCACAATGTCGACTTCCACGCCGTGACCGGCCCGGGCGGCGGCGGCGTCGCGACCGAAGCGGCGCCGGGCGACACGCACGGCTTCGTCTTCACGGCGGTCAAGCCCGGCCTTTACGTCTATCACTGCGCCATCCCGATGGCCGCGCAGCACATCTCCAACGGCATGTTCGGCATGATCCTGGTGGAGCCTGAAGGCGGCCTGCCGAAGGTCGACCACGAATATTACGTCATGCAGAACGAGCTCTACACCGACCAGAAAGTTGGCGCGACCGGCGAGGTGACGCAGAACTTCGACAAGCTCGCCGACGAGCGTCCGGAATATTTCGTCTTCAACGGCGCGGTCGGCGCGCTCACCAAGGACAAGCCGCTGCACGCCAAGGTCGGCGAGACGGTGCGCATCTTCTTCGGCAATGGCGGCCCGAACTTCACCTCCTCGTTCCACATGATCGGCGAGATCTTCGATCACGTGTACACCGAGGCCTCGCTGTCCTCGCCGCCGCTGCGCGACGTGCAGACGACCACGGTGCCGCCGGGTGGCGCGGTGATGGTGGACATGAAGCTCGACGTGCCTGGACAATATGTCCTCGTCGACCATGCGCTCAGCCGCGTGGCCAAGGGTCTGTCAGGCTCCCTGATCGTGACCGGCCCGAGCAACCCCGACATCTACGACGATGGCGGCGTGTGGAAGACCGCGCATGAGATGAAGCACTGATTTCGAGAATGACGGCGGCCGCGCGTTGCGGCCGCCCGGTCTTTTTAATGAGAACTTATATGTGGCAAGAGATCACCGCAGCGCCGCCCGACCGGGACGTCGAGGTGGCCGTCATCGACAAGGATGGCGAGCACCCGCTCGTCGTACCGTGTCGGCGCACGCTCGACGGCTGGATCGATGCTGCATCGCGACGCCGCCTCGACATTCGCCCGACGCACTGGCGTCCATGGTCTGCCGAGCATCGCTGACCAAGTGGTAATTCGAGGCGATCGCCGCGCCTTGGACAAAATCGGCGGCGATGCTCGAGTCGTCGGTTGGAACCAGCGCGCTTCGTCTCTCATTGTCAGCGATCGGAGTTCAGTGCGATGCCACGATCCTCCGCGTCGATCACGCGATTTCCCGGACTGCGGCTCGGGCAGACCAATGACAACAACTCGCCGCCCTTGAACTGGCGCCGCGGTCTTTGGCGGCTGTGGGTGCTCGCCTCGAGCGCTTGGGTCTTGGGTTGGAGCGTCTATCTGACGATCTGGGCGCTGCGCGAGGGCTTCTCGCGTTCGGGCGATCTGCTGGCGATCCCGGTGCTGCTGTTCGGGCCGCCGGTCGCGCTCATGATCTTCGGGATTGCCACGAACTGGGCCTTCCGCGGCTTCCTGCCGGACAAGCGGGACCCGGAGGTCTGACCGGCAGCCGACATTCCGGCGTCATCACAGTCTGCTCACTTCCTGCGTCGGCAGCGCCGGGCCGGGTTGCCCTTCGCGCCCCGATGGAACAATTATGTCTGTCATTAGTCTACCGGCAACGGGGTCGCACACCGGCTCGCCGGTACGGCGGTAAGCCATTGAAAATCAAGCGGGGGAGTCCGCATGGCGCGGAGCGCTGCGTCGCCTGTTTCAGAAACGAATATTCCTTCCGAGCCGCTTGCCGCGGCGCGGGAGCGCTGGCGTGACGGCTTCCTGAAAGTCCGCGGCGAAACCGAGCGCCGCGCGGCGCATCTGTCGACGGAAGACCAGATCGTGCAGTCGATGGCGGACGCCTCGCCGACGAAATGGCATCGCGCGCACGTCACCTGGTTCTTCGAGACGTTCCTGCTCAAGCCGCATCTGCCCGGCTATACGATTTTCGACGAGCGTTTCCCGTTCCTGTTCAACTCCTATTATGTCGCCGCCGGCCCGCGCCACGCGCGGCCGCAGCGCGGTCTGATCACGCGGCCGAACGGCGACGACGTCACGGCGTACCGCGCCCATGTCGACGCCGCTGTCGTGCGCCTCATCGAGACTGCCGCGGCCACCGATATCGCGCGCGTCTTCGAAATCCTCGAAATCGGTGTTAATCACGAGCAGCAGCATCAGGAATTGCTGCTGACCGACATCCTGCACGCTTTCGCGCAGAACCCGACCGACCCGGCCTACGACCCCGAATGGAAGCCGCCGAAGCCGGCGGCGGGGCCGCGGGGGTTCGTCGCCGTGCCGTCCGGAATCATGGCCATCGGTCATGAATTAGGTCGCGGCTTCTGCTTCGACAACGAGTTGCCGTTCCACGACGAGCTCATTCCGAATATGCGCATCGCGCGGCATCTCGTCAGCAATGCCGAGTGGCTGGCCTTCATCGAGGCCGGCGGCTACGAGACGCCGTCCCTGTGGCTGTCCGACGGATGGACCACGGTGCAGACAGAAGGCTGGCAGGCGCCCGGCTACTGGCGCAAGACGGAAGGCGCCTGGCACACGATGACGCTCGGCGGCCTGAAGCCCGTCGATCCGGCGGCGCCCGTGCTGCATGTGAGCTATTACGAGGCGGAGGCCTTTGCCCGGTTTGCCGGCAAGCACCTGCCGAGCGAGGCGGAGTGGGAGGTCGCGGCGCGGGCAGGGCTGATGGCCGATGCCTTCGGTACCGCTTGGCAATGGACGCGCAGCGCTTATCTGCCCTATCCGGGCTATCGCGCTGCCGAGGGCGCGCTCGGCGAGTACAACGGCAAGTTCATGGTGAGCCAGATGGTGTTGCGCGGCTCGTCGCTGGCGACGCCCGAGGGTCACGAGCGTGTGAGCTACCGCAACTTCTTTTACCCGCCCGCGCGTTGGCAGTTCACCGGCGTGCGGTTGGCCGAATTTGTCTGACGCGTGACATTCGAGACGTAAGAGGCGTTTCATGGTTGCAGTTGCCCGGTCCCGCCGCCCTTTGCCGCAGCGCGAGGATCTCCCCCCGTTCGCGGCCGACGTCGTCGAGGGTTTGAGCGTCACGCCCAAGCGCATCCCGGCGAAGTATTTCTACGACGCACGCGGCTCCGAGCTGTTCGAACAGATCACCGAGCTGCCCGAGTACTATCCGACGCGCTGCGAGATGGAGATCCTGCGCGAGAAGGCGGGCGAGATCGCCGCGCTCATCCCCGAGAACGCCGCGGTCGTCGAGTTCGGCAGCGGCTCCAACAAGAAGGCGCGGCTCCTGCTGGCGGCGGCGCCGCATATCACGGCCTATGTGCCGGTCGACATCTCGGCGGAGATGCTGGAGGCGGAAGCGGCGGAGTTGCGCGCCGATTTCCCCGGCCTCGCCGTGCTGCCCGTCGCGGCGGACTTCTGTTACCCATTCGAACTGCCGGAAGCGGCCCGCACCGCGCCGTTGCGCGTCGGCTTCTTCCCCGGTTCGACCATCGGCAATTTCGAGCCGCACGAAGCGGCGGCGTTCCTGCGCAATGCCGGGAAGATGCTCGGCACCGGCGCGAAAATCATCATCGGCGCTGATCTCGTCAAGCCGGTCGAAATCCTCAACGCGGCCTATAACGACGCCGCCGGTGTGACGGCGGCGTTCAACATGAACCTGCTCTCGCGCATGAACCGCGAGCTCGGCGCGAACTTCCGCCTCGATTGCTTCGAACACCACGCCTTCTTCAACCGCGAGCGCAGCCGCATCGAGATGCACCTGGCGAGCCTCAAGCGGCAGAAGGTGAGGGTCGCCGGCGAGACCTTCGATTTCCGCGCCGGCGAGACCATCCACACCGAGAACAGCTACAAGTATTCGGTCGACTCGTTGCGGGCGCTGGCCCGCGGCGTGGGCTGGCTCCCCGATGGCGTGTGGACGGACACGAAGGGCTATTTCTCCGTCCAGGCCTTCTCCTTCTCTGACGAGCCGCCGCGGCCTCGCCCGGCGCCCTGACCTTTCCCTTCGAGCCCGCCTGCGCTAAGCCATCCGCCGCCCGGCCGCGACGCGCCGGATGGGAGAAGGCGTAAACGCAATGAAGATTGTCGGTTTCCAGACGAGCGGCGGCGCGCGGCTCGGTGTGCTCGATGGTGACGATGTTGTCGATCTGCAGGCAGTCGACGCCTCGATCCCCAGCGACCTCGGTGAATATCTGCGTTCGAGCAACGGCGACCTGAAGCCGCTCGGCGAACTCGCGAAGAAGGCGCCGGCTTCGGCGCGGCGGCCGCTTGCGAGCCTGAAATTCTCGCTGCCGGTCGCCAAGCCCGGCAAGATCATCTGCCTCGGCCTCAACTATCTCGACCATGTGAAAGAGGGGCCGCAGCGCGACAACATTCCGAAATTCCAGTCGATCTTCTTCCGCATGGCGTCGTCGCTGACCGGCCATTTGCAGCCGCTGCTGCGGCCGCAGAAGTCGATCCAGTTCGACTATGAAGGCGAACTGGTCGTGATCATCGGCAAGCGCGCCAAGCACCTGACCCTCGAGAACGCCACCGACTGCGTCGCCGGCTATGCCTGCGGCAACGAAGGCTCGATCCGCGAATACCAGCGGCACACCACCCAGTGGGGTATGGGCAAGAACTTCGACCAGACCGGCGCGATCGGTCCGTGGATGGTGACCGCCGACGAACTGCCGAAGGGGGGCAAGGGCCTCAAGATCGAGACGCGGTTGAACGGCAAGACCATGCAGTCGTCGAACACCGACCTGTTCATGTTCCCGGTCGCGGAATCGCTCGTCTATCTCACCGAGGGCATCACGCTCGAGCCGGGCGACATCCTGTTCACCGGCACGCCGTCCGGTGTCGGCCACGCGCGCAAGCCGGAGCCGGTGTGGATGAAGGCGGGCGACGTCGCCGAGGTCGAGATCCAGGGCGTCGGCACGCTGCGCAATCCGATCGAGGACGAGAAGGCCTGACGGCTCGCCCGGCTTGACACGGCCGGGCTTCGCGACGTTCCCTGATACCGAGAACAGCGCGGCACACGCGCGAGGTGAGGGAGGACGTCATGAAGAAGCTCATACTGGCGGCGGCCATGACGGCCGCCGTCGTCGTGTCCGGCATCCCGGCGGCGCACGCCGAGTGGCCCAATGACCGGCCGATCCGTTTGCTCGTCGGCTTCGGCGCCGGCGGCGGCACCGACATCGTCGCGCGCATCATCGCCCAGCCGCTGTCCGAACTGCTGCACCAGTCGATCGTGGTCGAGAACAAGCCGGGCGCCGGCGGCACGATCGCCTCCAATGACGTCGCGAAGGCGGCGAAGGACGGCTACACCGCGACAATGATCAGCACCGGCCACACGATCTCGGCCGTGATGCTCAAGTCGCAGCCTTATGACGCCGTGAAAGATTTCGCGGCCGTGGCCATGGTCGCGAACTCCGGCTTCGTCGTTGTCGCGCGGAAGGATTTTCCGGCGAGCGACATCAAGGGCCTCGTCGCGCTCGCCAAGGCGTCGCCCGGCAAGCTCAACTTCGCCAGCGTCGGCGTCGGCTCGACGCAGCATTTCGCCGGCGAGCTTCTCGCGCAGATGACCGGCATCAAGGTCACGCACATCCCGTTCCGCGGCACGCCGGCGCTGATGACGGCGCTGCTCGCCGGACAGGTCGACTATGGCGTCGAGCTCGTGCACGCCGTGCAGGGGCAGGTGCAGGCCGGCAATTTGAAAATCCTCGCGGTCGGCTCGACTCAGCGCTGGCCGACGATTCCGGACGTGCCCACCGTCGCCGAATCCGGCGTTCCCGGTTACGCGGTGGTCGGCTGGTACGGCTGGGTCTATCCCGCCGGCACGCCGAAGCCGATCGTCGACAAGACTTATGCCGCGATCAAGGATGTGCTGTCGCGGCCCGCCGTGCGCGAGCAGCTCGCCAAGGCCGGCGCCGTCGTCAATCTCGTCGGTCCTGACGACTTCGGCCGGCACCTTGCCGATGAAGTCGGAAAGTGGCGCAAGGTCCGCGATACCGCCGGGCTTGAACCAAATTAAGCGGGGGCACGTTGCCCCCCGATCTTTGAACATGAGGAAGACATGGCTGACCAGGTCAAAGTGCTCGTCATTTGCGGATCGCTGCGCAAGGGCTCCTACAATGCCGCCTTGACGCGCGCGCTGCCGGAGCTGGCGCCGCCGGGCATGACGCTGGTGTCGGCGCCGCCGCACGATGCGATGCCGATGTACAATTCCGACATCCAGGAAGCGTCTGGCTTTCCGGCAGCGGCGGAAGCTCTCGCCGCCGCAATCCGCGCCGCCGATGGCGTCATCGTGGTCTCGCCGGAATACAACTGGACCATTCCGGGCGCGCTGAAGAACGCGATCGACTGGGTGTCGCGCATGAAGGATCAGCCGTTCAAGGAGAAACCGGTGGCGATCCAGTCCTGCTCGATGGGCCCGCTCGGCGGCTCGCGCATGCAGTATCACATGCGCATGATGTTCACCTACCTCAACGCCTTCATCTTCGGCACGCCCGAAGTCATCGTCGCGACGGCGCAGACGAAGTTCGACAAGGATCTCAAGCTGACCGACGAGACGACGCGCAAGTTCGTCCAGCAGCAGCTCGCCGGGTTTGCGAGTTTCATCGCGCGGGTGAAGGCGTAGCGCGGATCGTCGTCAAGCCGGGAGGCCAAGCTTGCGCATGCCTTCCTGGAATCGTGCGCAATCTTCGGGCCGGCGCAGCGGCCAGAGTTCGGCGAATTTCGCCGCGCTCAACCCGGGATCGAGTTCGCGCAGGCGGCTCAGCGCCTTCTCGGATTCGCTCGTGCGGCCTGCGAGCGCGAGGCTGACTGCGAGCATCAATACGCCGGTGATATAATTGGGCCCAGCCTTCTCGGCGGCGGCTGCCGCCGCGTCGTATTGCCCCGAGAAGAAATGCGCTAGCGCTAGGCCGTTGTAGACGATGAAAATCAGCGGATCGAGCGGGCTCAGGCGTATGGCCTGTTCGAGATGGCGGATCGCCACATCTGAATCGCCCAAAAATACGCGCGTGTAGCCACTGAAACGCCAGGCCGACGCCAGGTTCGGATTGAGCGTCATTGCGCGGTCGATGAGGGCAGCGCCGCGGTCCAACTCACCGGCGACGAAGGCGAGTGCGAACCCGGCCTCGGATAGCGCAATCGCGTCGTCCCGGCCGAGTTGGGCGGCCTTATGCGCGAGCGAGGTGGCTTCCGCCGTCTCGCGGGACCGGTCTGCGACCCAACCGTTCGCCTTGCGCCAAACATAGCAGTACGCCGACATGCCGTATGCTGCGGCGAAGCCGGGATCGAGTTCTGTGGCCCTTTTGAACAGTTGTAGCGCTTCCTCGATCGACTGCCGATTTCCCTCGTAGAGCTTGGCCATTGCCCGCAGATAGTAATCGTATGCGTCAAGGCTCTTGGTCGGCTTGCGTTTGACGCGCTCGATTTCAGCCTGCTCCAGCTTCGGCGCGATTGCGCCGACGACGCTGGACGTGACGTGATCCTGTAATTTGAAAATTTCTTCCAGAGCACCATCGATACGGTCGGCCCAGATGTGTGCCCCGGTCGCCGCATCGATGAGCTGACCGGTAATGCGGATGCGGTCTGACGATCGGCGCACGCTGCCTTCAAGAACATAGCGGACGCCCAGCTCGCGGCCGACCTGCTTTATATCGACGCTGCGCCCTTTGTAGGTGAAGCACGAATTTCGCGCGATGACGAACAGGGCCGGGAAGCGCGCCAGCGCCGTTATGATGTCTTCGACCATGCCATCCGCGAAATACTCCTGCTCGGGATCGCCGCTCATGTTCTGAAACGGCAGCACCGCGATCGAGGGACGTTCCGGGACGGGATCGGACGAGGGCGCGGCCGCGCGGGCGGTGTGCGCCTCGGCGGCGCCGGCGGATTCAAGTTGTGGGGCCGCCGAATGACGTTTCAGCAACAGGTCGCCGACGACGATCGCGACGCCGATCAGGACCAGAGCAATGCGCGGATCTAGACCAAACGTGATGGATTTGAAAAACGCGGGCGATAAATGCACCGCCTCCAGAACATGGCCTACCCAGTGCTCCGGCGTGAAGCCGGTCAGCATAATGAAAAAGCCGCCGATGAGTGCGTTCGACAGATGCTCGCGTGCAACGACGAAAAGTCGTTTCACTCCGGTCGCCGATTCCGCACTCATTCCCATTCCCCTGCAGGCGCGACAATAGGGCGCAGGTCACGCGCCATCAATCATCACGTGCAGTAAAAGTGAAAATTTCTACCCGATGGAACTCGGGATTGGATGGTTTAGCCCGCCGCCCGGTTCGTGAAAATCTGCGGCCGCATCTTCGGATGGCACGGCATGGTGCGCGGCGCGTAGGGCGCCTCGGCGCCGAGCTCTTCCGCCGCGTGCCAGGCCCAGCGCGGGTCCCACATCGCGCCGCGGCCGATGCAGATGAAATCGGCCTTGCCGGAGGCGATGATGTCCTCGGCCTGCTGCGCGCCGGTGATGAGGCCGACCGACATGGTCGGCAGGCCGGTCGCCTTGCGCACGGCTTCGGCGAACGGCGCATTGAAGCCGGGCGCGAAGGGAATCTTCTGCCGCGCGTCGACCTGGCCCGACGACACGTCCATGTAATCGCAGCCGAGCGCCTTGAGCTCGCGGGCGAAGGCAATGGTGTCCTCGATCGTCGTGCCGCCGTCGACCCAGTCGACTGCCGACACGCGGATACCGAGCGGCTTGTCCGCCGGCCAGGCCTTGCGCATCGCTTCGAACACTTCGAGCGGAAAACGCATGCGCTTCTGCACGGAGCCGCCATATTCGTCGGTGCGCTGGTTGGCGAGCGGCGACAGGAACTGGTGGATCAGGTAGCCGTGGCCGCCGTGCATCTCGATGACGTCATAGCCGATGCGCTCGGCGCGCTGCACGCTCGCGATATAGTCCTTGATCAGGTCCTTCATCTCGGACTGCGTCAGCGCGCGCGGCGTGTGCCAGCCATCGCCGAACGGGATCGCCGACGGCGCGACGGTCTCCCAGGCGTTTTCTTCCTTGGTCAGCGGCTTGGCGCCGAGCGCCGGCGGCTGCGTCGAACCTTTGCGCCCCGCATGGCCGATCTGGAGGCTGTGCTTGGCGATGCCGTACTGCTTGCAGAAGTCGATGACGCGCTTCATCGCCTTCTCATTGTCGTCCGAATACATACCGGCGCACTTGTACGTGATGCGGCCGACCGGATTGACGTTGGTCATCTCCGTCATCACCAGCGCCGCGGCGCCGAGCGAGAACTGGCCGAGGTGCATGAGGTGCCAGTCATTGGCCGTGCCGTCGGTCGAGTTGTACTGGCACATGGGCGAGACGACGACGCGGTTCGGCAGCGTCAGGCCGCGCATGGTGATCGGCGAGAACAGCGCGCTGGTCATTTGCAGGTTTCCCCCTTGGAAAGTCGGGCCGCGTGCGCGGCGCACTCAAATCGCACGTCTGGTCGCGCGCGGCTAGAGGCTGCCGCCGGCGAGCCAGCGCGCGGTGTCGCTATCGAGCGCGGCGAGCGCCGGCCCATCGAGGCCGGGCAGGTCGCGCTTCACCTGATAGCCGGCCTTGGATTGTAGATAGGCAAGGTGGCGATAGCCTTCCGGGAATTGTTCGAGCAGGGCGCTATCGAGAGTCACGCTGGCGCCGGGCGCGACCGGGTCGAGGCGGTCCTTCTCGTAAGTGTGCCGGCGCAGCACGATGGCCCACCGCCCGTCGCGTTTTTCGAGGAAATCATAGGCGCGACCCCAGCAGGTGACGTCGCACAATTGGCCCTCGACCATGCCGCGCTGCGCGATCTCGACCTTGGTGCGGGCAACGGCCCGCGCGCCCTCGAAAACGATCGTCGTGCCGCCGAGCATGTGGTGGATGCGCGCGCCGCGCTCAAAGCCCTGCTGGCTGACGGCGATGAATTCCTCGAACGTGCCCTGGAACCAGGTGGCCCACATCCGCCCCTCGGCATGCCACAACGTGCGGAAGCGGTCCCACTGCCGCGCGTCGCGCCAGAGGACCCAGTTTTCCACGATGTCGCGAATGGCGAGCCGGTCGGCGGTTGTGTCAGTCATGGCGCTCAATGGTTGTCATCGCCGGGCTTGACCCGGCGATCCCGCTTAGGCGAGCAATGTGCGTACCTAAGCGAGGTGGCATGCGCAACTCCGGCTTGCCGGATTTGCGCCACTGTCAGAGTGCCGCAAGTCGGATATATCCGACTTGCGGGTGACAAGCCCGGCCACGACAAGAAAAGGGAAGCGCGCCCATGAGCAGGCTGCAAGGCAAGACCGCGATCGTCACGGGCGGCGCGAAGGGCATCGGCGCGCATTACTCACGCGCGCTTGCGGCCGCCGGCGCGCGGGTGATGATCGCCGACATCGAAGACGGCGCGGCGCTTGCCGCGGAGATCTGCGGTAAGCACGGCAAGGACGCGGCGGTTAGCGAGCGCTTCGACGTCGCCGACGAGGCCTCGGTGAAGTCCTTGGTCGCCGCCACCATGAAGCGCCTCGGCCGCATCGATATCCTCGTCAACAATGCCGCGCTCTATGCCAAGCTCTCGCCCCGTAATTTCAACGAATGGGACGCCGAAGTCTGGGACAAGGTCATGGCGATCAACGTGCGCGGGCCGTATCTGATGGTGCGTCACGTCGCGCCGCACATGATCGCGCAGAAGAGCGGCAAGATCATCAATATCGCCTCCGGCGCCGCCTACAAGGGCGTACCGCGCATGCTGCCCTACGTCACCTCGAAGGGGGCGATGCTCGCCTTTACGCGGGCGCTGTCGCGTGAGCTCGGCGCCCACAACATCGCCGTCAACTCGCTGTCGCCGGGCTACATCCTCAGCGACACCGGCCTGGAAAACAGCACGCACGTCGAGGAGGAGCGCCTGCCGGTGCGAAATTCACGCGCCTTCAAGCGCGACGGCTATCCGGAAGACCTCGTCGGCGCGCTGGTGTTCCTCGCTTCGTCGGACAGCGACTTCGTTACCGGCCAGTCGCTGGTGGTCGACGGCGGTTCGGTCAACAACTGACGGCACGTCGGGGACGTATCCATGCGCAAGTCGGGCGACGGCGTGACGGTGATCGAGGATGGCGACATCCTCATCGAGAAGGATGTGCCGATCCCGCTGTCCGACGGGCATGTCTCGTATTGCAACGTGTTCCGGCCGAGAGGCGGCGGTCTCGTGCCGCCGATCGTCGTCTTCACACCCTACGGCAAAGACTCCGACGTCGCAGTCGATTTCAAGCGTTACTGGGACGTCGTGCTGCGCGATCATCCTGAGGTGGTGCGCGACGGCTCGAGCGGCAAATACCTGACGTGGGAGGTGCCGGACCCTGAGCGCTGGGTGCCGGCGGGTTACGCTGTCGTCGTGGTCGATGCGCGCGGCACCGGCAAGTCGCCCGGCTTCTACGAGATGATGTCGCCGCTGCAGACGCGCGAATATTACGACGCCATCGAATGGGCCGGCGCGCAAGCCTGGTCGAACGGCAAGGTCGGCCTGCTCGGCGTCTCGTATCTGGCGATCAAGCAATGGCAGGTGGCGGCGTTGCAGCCGCCGCATCTCGCGGCGATGATCCCGTGGGAGGGCATGTTCGATCACTACCGCGATTTCTATCGCCACGGCGGAATCTACTCGTCGTTCTTCCTCAAGCTTCTCTGGGACTCGCAGATCTCCACCAACCAGAACGGCAACGCCGCGACGCCGTACCGCGACCGCTTCACCGGCGCGGTGTCGACCGGCGCCGCGATCAATCCCGACATGCTGCCGGGCAATCTCGCCAATGTTTATCAGGCCGGACTCCAGCATCCGTTCGACGACGCCTACTTCAAGGCGCGCACGCCGGTCGCCGAGCGCATCACGGTGCCGTTCCTGTCGGCCGGCAACTGGGGCGGGCTCGGCCTGCACCTGCGCGGCAATGTCGAGGCGTTCGAGCGCGCGGCATCGCAGCAGAAGTGGCTCGAGATGCACACCGACACGCATTTCGCCTCGATGTACCTGCCCGACGCCGTGGCGTTGCAGCGGCGCTTCTTCGACCATTTCCTCAAAGGCCAGGACAATGGCTGGGACAAGCAGCCGCCGGTGATCGTCACGATCCGCGATCCGCGCGGGATGGTTCGCCGCACCGAGACCGAGTGGCCGCTCGCGCGCACGCAGTGGACGCCGTATTATCTCGACGCGGATGCGGCCGCGTTATCGACCGGCATACCCGCGGCAAGCGGCAAGGCTGACTACGTGGCGCTCGGTCCGGGCGTGACGCTGCAAAGCGCACCGTTCGCGGTCGATACGGAGTTCACCGGACCGGTCGCGGCGAAGCTGTTCGTGTCGAGCAGCACGGCCGACATGGACCTGTTCCTGACGTTGCGCGCGTTCGATCCGCAGGGAGGTGAAATCACCTTCGTCGGCGCCAACGATCCGAAGGCGCCGGTGTCGCAGGGCTGGCTGCGCGTGTCGCAGCGCAAGCTCGATGAAGCGCGCTCGCGGCCGGACAAGCCGTATCACCCGCATGACGAGCGCCTGCCGGTCGAGCCCGGCGAGGTCTACGCGGTCGATGTCGAGATCTGGCCGACCTCGATCGTCGTACCGGCCGGCTATCGCCTCGCGCTGACCGTCGCCGGCAAGGATTTTGCCCGGCCCGAGGCGCAGGGGCTCATGAAGGGGTCGGGGATCTTCCTTCACGACGATCCGGCCGATCGGCCCGCCGACCTGTTCGGCGGGCGCAACGCCGTCCACACCGGAGGCGACCGCGCGAGCTATCTGCTGATGCCGCTTATTCCCGCGCGCTGATCGCATCGGCCACGCGCATTCGGGCATTTCCGCCCGGCCTTCGATCCGCTATAGTGGTTACAAATCGAACTAATGACTTCAAACGGAGGACGTCCCATGGCGACCGCCACGGCCCACGCCGATCCCAAGCACAACATCCAGAACGCGCGGCAGGCCTATTACGACAAGATCTCGCAGTTTCATCTCGCGCCGCTGTGGGAGGTGCTTCGCGGCCTGGTCACGCCCGAGCCGAAGACGCAGATGGTGCCGGCGCTGTGGAAATTCCCGCAGGTCGAGAAGCTGATGCTCGAGGCCGGCGAGGTCATCACCGCCGAGGAGGCCGAGCGCCGCGTGCTCGTGCTGGAGAACCCCGGCGACCCCGGCAAATCGAAGATCACCAATTCGCTGTTCGCCGGCATCCAGCTCATCATGCCGGGCGAGGTCGCCGAGGCGCATCAGCACGTCGCGTCCGCCATCCGCTTCGTGCTCAAGGGCAAGGGCGCCTACACCGCGGTCGAAGGCGAGAAGTCGCAGATGGAGCACGGCGACTTCATCATCACCGCCAACTGGGCTCCGCACGACCACGGCAATCCCGGCAAGGAGCCGGTGATGTGGCTCGACGTGCTCGACATGCCGACGGTCAATCACTTCCAGGCGTCGTTCGCGCATCATTTCGACGACAAGATGCAGAACGTCAATCACGAGGATGGCGACTCGTTCGAGCGCTACGCCATGGGTGTGCTGCCGGACGGCGCGCCGGCGGCGGCGCTGCGCACACCGGTCATCAACTACCCCTACGCCAAGATGAAGCCGATCCTCGAGCGGCTGAAGAAGACCGGCGACGTCGACAAGCGCCACGGCGCGCGCGTGCGCTACGCCAACCCGATCAATGGCGGCCCGGTGATCCCGACCATGGGCGCCAATCTCTCGCTGCTGCCGGCGGGCTTCAAAGGCGATCCCTACCGCTCGACCGACGGCACCGTGTTCTGCGTCGCCGAGGGCACCGGCACCACGATCATCGACGGCAAGCCGTTCGAGTGGGGCGTCAACGACGTGTTCGTCGTGCCGCCGTGGAAGCAGTATCGCCACGAGGTCAAGGGCAAGGACGACGCCGTGCTGTTCTCGATTTCGGATAAGCCCGCGCAGGAAGCGCTCGGCATCTGGCGCGAAGGCAACTGACGGCGCACGCCGCCTGTCTCACGGCCCCGCGATCTGCGGGGCCGTTTGCTTTTGCGCGCGGCTCTGCACCCAGTTGACCGCCAGCACGAGGATCGCGCCGCCGAGGCCGAACCAGTCGAGATATTCGGCGCCGGGGAAGGCGTGCTGCGGGATCAGGATCGCCAGCGCCGCCGCGCCGAAGCAGAGCCGCATCGGCGCCCTGAGCGGCGAGAAGGCGAAGCCGACGATGCCCGCTGTGCCGACGAAGATGCCGAGGATGTTGCGCGCGAAATTCCAGCCGATCGACAGCGCCGTATCGTTCATCAGCATGCTCGGCTCGGTGACGAACAGGAACGGGATGAAGAACGTGCTCCAGCCGACGACGACCGCGGTCCAGCCGGCGGTCCAGCCCGAGACGCGCGCGATGTTCGCCGCCGCATAGGCCGCAATGGCAACCGGCGGCGTGATCATCGACAGCATGCCGAAATACATCACGTACATGTGGGCCGCCATCGGCGAGACGCCGAGCTTGACGATCGACGGCGCCAGGAGCGAGGCGGTCAGCACGTAGACGCTCACCGTCGGCATGCCCATTCCAAGGATGATGCTGATGATCGCGGTCAGTACAAGCAGCGCGAACAGGTTCTGGCCGCTGAGCTCGATGAGTTGGAGCGTCAGCCCGAAAGAGATGCCGGAAATGTTGAGTGCGCCGACGACCATGCCGGCGGCGGCGCCAATCAGGATGATGTCCAGCGCGGCGCGGCCTGTGTCGAGAACCGCTCGCAGCATCTCGGCTGGCGAAACACGCGTACCGCGATAGCCGAAAATCATGCTGAGCACGATCAGCATGGCGGTCGAATAGATCGCCGCGCGCTCGATCGGGATCTGGAAGAATTCGGGCCAAACCAGCGTGGAGATCAGGAAGACGAGCGGAATCGGGA
>Ga0310810_10001482_pt1 | contig 24671 bp, 21 predicted proteins | sample NCmetagenome_FD_207641 | JGI IMG/M metagenome (GOLD analysis project Ga0310810, IMG submission 207641) | Soil microbial communities from experimental microcosm in Duke University, North Carolina, United States - NC | ecosystem: Engineered > Artificial ecosystem > Soil microcosm > Unclassified ...
GAGCTCGGCGGCCGCACGCAATGCTTCGTCCGCGTAAGTGATGCCGTGGTGCTCCTCGAAGCGCGGCTTGAGGCCGAAGAGAATGTCGATGGTCTCGGCCACCGACGGCTCGACCACGTCGATCTTCTGGAAGCGGCGCGCGAGCGCGTGGTCCTTCTCGAAGATGTGACGGTACTCCTGATAGGTGGTCGAGCCGATGCAGCGGATCTCACCGTTGGTGAGCACCGGCTTGATGAGATTGGAGGCATCCATGACACCGCCGGAGGCCGCGCCGGCACCGATCACCGTGTGGATCTCGTCGATGAACAGGATGGCGCCGGGAAGCTTCTTCAGCTCGCCGATCACGCCCTTGAGACGCTTCTCGAAGTCGCCGCGGTACTTGGTGCCGGCAATGAGAGCTCCCATGTCGAGCGCAAACAGCGTGCAGTCGGAGAGCACCTCCGGCACCTGGCCCTCGACTATTAGCCGCGCCAGGCCTTCGGCGATGGCGGTCTTGCCCACGCCGGCCTCGCCGACATAGAGCGGATTGTTCTTGCGGCGCCGGCAGAGAATCTCGATGGTGCGCTCGACCTCGAGCTTGCGGCCGATGAGCGGATCGATACGGCCGTCCTGTGCCATGCGGTTGAGGTTGCTCGTGTACTTCTCGAGCGCGCTCCCGCCCTCGCCTTCGCGCTCGGCATCGGTGGACGATTCGTCCTTCTCGGAGGTCTTTTCCTCGGCGATCTTCGACAGTCCGTGCGAGATGTAGTTGACGACATCGAGGCGCGTCACGCGCTGGCGGTTGAGCAGGAATACAGCGTGGCTCTGCTTCTCGCTGAAGATCGCCACCAGCACGTTGCCGACGCCGACCTCTTTCTTGCCGCTCGATTGCACGTGGAACACAGCCCGCTGCAGTACGCGCTGGAAGCCGAGCGTCGGCTGCACCTCGCGCTCTTCACCCTCCTCCAGGCGCGGTGTGGACTGCTCGATGTGATCGCGCAGCTCCTGCTTCAACTTCACAAGATCGGCCCCACAGGCGCGCAGCACTTCGCGCACCTTCGGGGTGTCGAGAATAGCGAGCAGCAGGTGCTCGACGGTCAGGTACTCGTGGCGGGCCTCGCGAGCCTGATGGAACGCATCGTTGAGACAGTATTCGAGCTCGTTGGATAACACTTCATCGAACCTTTCAATTGGGCATCGAGTTCCGCTCGATCATCCTCCGCGGCGCAGCGCGCTCAGGCCTCCTCGAGCGTGCACATCAGCGGGTGCTGGTGGTCGCGCGCGTAGGTGGTCACCTGCGCCACCTTAGTTTCCGCGATCTCGTATGTGAAGACCCCGCACACCCCCTTACCCTTGGTATGGACCTCGAGCATGATGCGTGTGGCGGTCGGACGATTCATCGTAAAGAACTTTTCGAGCACATCGACCACAAACTCCATGGGGGTGTAGTCGTCATTCAGTAGTACTACTCGATATAGAGGCGGCTGTTTGACCTCCGGTTTCGCCTCTTCGACGAGGACACCGCTGTCGGGGCGGACCGGATGGAGATCGGGCATGGCTATCTTTATAGGGGTCGCGAAACGGCAACACAAGCCTGCCAGAATGTGGCGTAGTTACTCCTGCAGAAACAATTGCTTGAGAGCGCAAGCACCAGCCCCGTATGATTGCGCGAGCGAGGGCTGGGCACGCTGTGCTTGCGCTTCGCTGCAGGACACAATCGATCGCTTGCGCTTAAGTCTATGAACGCCGCTTCCTGGCTCGAAAGCTTGCCAGTGCAGGAGCGCTGGCGCGCACTGCTGCTGAAAGAGGGACCGCGTGTGGCCACGTGGGTGCTCGCGCTCGCCCTCGGAGTGCAGGCGGCGCTCATCGTGACCGATCTCGCCGGCGCAGGCCGGCGCGGTGGTGCTACCTCTGCGCTGCGGCCAGCCGCGGCAAGCCACGCGCTCAATCTGGCGGCGATCACCAGCGCACATCTGTTCGGCGCCGCCCCCGTCGCGAGGCAGGACGGCGCGAATGCGCCCCAGACCAGTATTCCGCTCGTGCTCACCGGAACCATTGCCGGTAATGATCCTCAAAACGGCCTGGCGATCCTTGGACAGACCGCACAGGCTGCCAAGGTCTATGCCGTCGGAGACAATCTGCCGGGAGGCCCGAAACTGCATTCCGTGTACAGCGATCGGGTGGTGATCGACCGTGACGGGCAGCTCGAGTCGCTCGCTCTGCCGCGCCAGATGAATGCCGGCAACGGGCCCCCGCCCTCCTCGGCGGTACTGCAGAGTGAGAATTCCTCGATCGAGCGCATGCGCCGCATGATCGCCGAGCAGCCGGGGCTGCTCGCGGATGTCATGCGGCCGCAGCCGGTCATGGACCATGGCAAGATGAACGGCTTCCGGGTGTACCCCGGCCGCGACCGCATGGCCTTCATGCGCCTGGGACTGCGCCCGGGGGACCAGGTCACCGCCATCAATGGCACTCCGCTCGATGACCGCGACCGCGGCGAGCAGATTCTTCACACCCTCGGTAGCTCGAGTGAGGCGCACGTCACGGTGATTCGTAACGGCCAGCAGCAGGATCTCGTACTGAACATTGCGCAGGTCGCCCAGGAGGCCGACAGCTTGGGGACGCAGGAGCCCCCGGGCGGAGCGGCCACCATGAACCCAAGCGGGAGCGCCGGCGCACCGTTCGCGCCTGCTCCGGGAACACCCATGGGCGAGCGGGCGGCAGCTTCACCGGCAGGCGCTGAGCCCGTCGGTGATGGCCGCGGCCAGTAACGGCCGCACGCGGGGGGAAAGGTTCAGTGACAGGTTTTCGCTCATTGGCTGTGTGCGCGCTCGCCATCGTGCTGAGCGGCTCGCTGGTATCGGCGCAGCAGGCGCAACGCATCACCCCGAACTTCAAGGACGCGGATATCACGCAGATCGCGGAAGCGGTCAGCGCCGCGACCGGCAAGAACTTCATCATCGATCCGCGCGTGCGCGCGCAGGTGACGATGCTGTCCTCCACGGCGATGTCGCCGGAGGCGTTCTACGAGGCGTTTCTCTCCATCCTGCAGGTCTACGGCTTCATCGCCGTGCCCTCGGGCAACGTGGTCAAGATCCTGCCCGACACCAATGCGCGCACGCTGCCTGCCATCGATCTCCCCGACCGGGTGAGCGCGACCTCCGATGAGATCGTCACGCAGGTCATCGATGTGCGCAACGTGAACGCGCCCGCGCTGGTGCCGATCCTGCGGCCGATGATTCCGCAGTACGGACACCTGGTGGCTTATCCCGCTTCCAACATCCTGATCATCACCGACCGGGCGAGCAACGTGAACCGCATGATGCGCATCATCCGGCGCATCGACCAGGTGGGCAATCAGGACGTCGAGATCGTGCCGCTGCAGAATGCGAGCGCGTCCGAAGTGGTGCGCGTGGTGAACTCGCTCTATCAGGGCGCCGCTGCCGCCGAAGGCACCGCGGTAAAGGTGGTGGCCGATGACCGCTCCAACAGTGTGCTGATCGGCGGCGACCAGGGGCAGCGGCTGCGCCTGCGGGCGCTCATTGCCCATCTCGACACGCCGCTCGAAGCGGGCGGCGATACGCGTGTGCGCTACCTGCACTATGCGAATGCGGAAAAGCTGGCACCGAAGCTCAAGGAGCAGATGACTGGCATCGCACAGGCGGCGGCAGGACCCGCCGGCCAGGGCGCGGCGGCGGCGAGCGCCGCGCAGTCAGCCGAGAAGAGCGCGATGGTGTGGGCGGATCCGACCAACAATGCCCTCATCATTACCGCGCCCGCCAAGCTGATGCGGGCCATCATGGCCATCATCGACAAGCTCGATATCCGCCGGCCGCAGGTACTGGTCGAGGCGATCATCGCCGACATCGACTACAACAAGAATGCGGAGCTGGGCGTCAACTGGGCGGCCTACTCCAACAGTGGCAGCAATGTGCCGGCCGGCTCCTTCGTAAGCCCTATCGGCGGCACCAGCATCGTCGATCTCGCCGGCGCCGTGCAGAACCCGGCCAACGTCACGACGACGCTCCTCCAGGGCACCACCATCGGTGTCGGGCGCATTGCCGCCTCGGGGCTCAACTTCGCCGCGATCGTGCGGGCGATCCGCTCGGACACCAACGACAATATCATCGCTACGCCCTCCGCCATGACCATGGATAACCAGGAGGCGGAGCTGAAGGTGGCGCAGGAAGTGCCGTTCATCACCGGTCAGTACACTGCCAACAACACCGCGGTCGTCGGTGGCGCCGTGAATCCGTTCCAGACCATCCAGCGCGAGGAGGTCGGTACGATCCTCAAGATCACCCCGACCATTTCCGCCGAAGGCAGCCAGGTGATGCTCAAGATCTCCATCGAGAGCTCGAGCATCGGTCAGAAGCCTGCGGGCGCGGTCGATCTGGTGACCAACAAGCGCACGGTCAGCACTACGGTGCTCATCGAAGACGGTGGCATCGTGGTGCTCGGCGGACTGATCGAGGACGACATGTCCAAGGGCGAGAGCAAGGTGCCCTACCTCGGCAGCATCCCGATCATCGGGCTGCTCTTCAAGACACGGAATCAAAGCTCCACCAAGAACAACCTGATGATCTTCATTCGCCCGCAGATCATGCGCGATGCGAATCAGGCGGCGTACGAGACCGAGCTCAAATACAACTACATGCAGAATCAGCAGCACCCCATGTTCCACACGAGCCCGAGCGACCTCCCGCCGCTGCTGCCGGGCGTGCCGCCGGGCAAGCTGCCGCCGCTGCCGCCGCCGCCACCGCCGGGTAAGGACAGCGCGCAGGGACCGGCCTCTCCGGGTGCGGCACCAGCCGCCAAGCCCTCTGACTCCCAGTCCGCAGTTCCGGCGACTCCGCCCGGCGCGGTCCCACCCGGTGCACCGGCTCCGGATAATGCTGCGACTCCTGCGGGCAGTCCGCCGCCTTCCGACACCGCCCCGCCGCCCCAGAGCAAGCCATGAACGATGTCGCCCACGCCCACGCCGCAGGCGCCGACAACGCCTCCGGCAGGCGCCTGTCATTCGCGTTCGCCAAGCGCCACGGCGTACTGGTGCACCGCTTCGTCGACAGCGTCGCCGAGTGCATCTACCGTGACACCGCCACACCACAGGCGCTCGCCGAGGTGCGCCGCTACCTCCGCTGCCCGCTGCGCCTCGCGCGCGTTCCGGAAGCGCAGTTCGATGAGCTGCTGCGTCAGGCGTACGAGGCGGGCTCGGATGCCATGCAGGCGGTGGAGGGGCTCGATGACACGACCGATCTCGCCCACCTGGCGCAGGATCTGCCCGAGCAGGCAGATCTGCTCGACAGCGAGGACGATGCCCCGATCATCCGCCTGATCAACGCCGTGCTCACCCAGGCGGTCAAGGAGAATGCCTCCGACATCCACATCGAGCCCTTCGAGAACCGCCTGGTGATCCGCTTCCGCGTGGATGGCGTGTTGCGTGAGGTGCTGCAGTCGCGCCGTGCGGTGGCGCCGCTCGTGGTATCGCGCGTGAAGGTCATGTCGCGCCTCGACATCGCCGAGAAGCGCCTGCCGCAGGACGGCCGCATCAGCCTGAAGATCGCCGGCCGGGCGGTCGACGTACGCGTCTCGACCATTCCCTCCGGGCACGGCGAGCGCGTCGTGCTGCGTATTCTCGACAAGCAGGCCGGCAGGCTCGACCTGAACTCCCTCGGCATGGATCCGCACACCCAGGGGGCGATGGATGAGCTCATCCACAAGCCCCACGGCATCATCCTCGTGACCGGGCCCACCGGCTCCGGCAAGACCACCACGCTCTACGCGGCGCTCGAGCGGCTGAACGACAACACGCAGAACATCATGACCGTGGAAGATCCGATCGAGTACTACATCGACGGAATCGGTCAGACCCAGGTCAACACCAAGGTCGAGATGACCTTCGCACGCGGGTTGCGCGCGATACTGCGCCAGGACCCGGATGTGGTGCTGATCGGTGAGATTCGCGATCTGGAGACCGCGCAGATCGCGGTGCAGGCGAGCCTCACCGGTCACCTCGTGCTTTCGACGCTTCACACCAACACGGCCGCTGGCGCCATTACGCGCCTGCGCGATATGGGCATCGAGCCCTTCCTGCTCTCCTCGAGCCTGATTGGGGTGCTGGCCCAGCGCTTGGTGCGCGTGCTCAATCCCGACAGCAAGCAGCCCTTCCAGGCTGGCGAGTACGAGCGGCGGCTGCTCAACCTGCGCAGCGATGAGCCCTCCCCGACGCTCTACCGGCCCGGGCGGGACACGGCCGGCGGCTACCGCGGGCGCTCGGGCATCTACGAGCTCATCATCGTCGATGACGCCATGCGCACCATGATTCATGACGGGGTGTCCGAGCAGGAAATCGAGCGCCACGCGCGCCTCAGCACCCCCTCGATCCGCGACGACGGCCGTGTGCGGGTGTTGCGCGGGGAGACTACCATCGAGGAAGTGCTGCGCGTCACACGTGAGGACTGACGGATTGACGCCCAGAGGCATGGGTCGCTGCGTTGAACGCGCCGCAGGCGGCTTTCAGCCAATATAAAAGATGGGCGCGTTCGAATACGTAGCCCTCGATGCTTCCGGCAGGGAGCGCAAGGGAATTCTCGAGGGCGACACCCCACGGCACATCCGTCAGTTGCTGCGTGAGCAACAGCTGCTGCCGGTAACCGTCTCCGAGGTTGCGCAGAAAGAGGCGACGCGCCAGCGCTCCTTCAGCCTGATACGGCGCGTCTCGGCGACGGATCTCGCTCTTTTCACGCGCCAACTCGCCACCCTGGTGCGCGCCGGATTGCCCCTCGAGGAGTCGCTGCTCGCGGTGTCGCAACAGACCGAGAAACCGCGGGTGCAGAGCATCATCCTCGGGGTGCGCGCCCGGGTGATGGAAGGCCACACCCTCGCCGATGGCTTTGCCGAGTTTCCGCGGGTCTTTCCCGAGATCTACCGGGCGACGGTCGCCGCCGGTGAGCAGGCCGGACACCTGGACAACGTCCTCGAGCGGCTCGCCGACTACACCGAAGGGCGCGATCAGCTGCGCCAGAAGGTGGTCGCGGCGATGCTCTATCCGATCGTGCTCACGGTGCTGTGCTTCGGAATCGTCTCGGCGCTGCTCGTGTACGTGGTGCCCCAGGTAGTGTCGGTGTTCGAATCGAGCAAGGCGAAGCTGCCGCTGGCGACGCAAGTGCTGATCGCCACCAGCGGCTTTCTGCGCTCCTACGGGATTTATCTGCTCATTGGGGTGGTGCTTGCCGTAGCGCTGTTCAGGCGCTGGCTACGCAACCCCGAGGCCCGCCGGCGCTTCCACCGTTTCCAGCTGCGCCTACCGCTCGTCGGCAAGCTCTCGCGCGGGTTCAACACCGCGCGCTTCACCCGCACCTTCAGCATCCTGTCGGCGAGCGCGGTGCCGGTGCTCGAGGCGCTGCGCATTGCCGGGGAAGTGGTCACCAACCTGCCGATGCGTGATGCGGTGACGGAAGCGGCCGCCCGGGTGCGCGAGGGCGCGCCGATCGGCCGTTCACTCGCTGCCAGCCGGCTGTTTCCACCCATGACCATCCACCTGATCTCCAGCGGCGAATCGAGCGGGCAGCTCGAGAGCATGCTCGAGCGGGCCGCCATCAGCCAGGAACGGGAACTCGACGGTCTGCTGGCGGCGCTCGTGGGACTGCTCGGCCCGGTGCTGATCGTGTGCATGGGGCTGTTCGTCATGGGAATCGTGTTCGCCATGCTGCTGCCGATCTTCGAAATCAATCAGTTGATCCACTGAGGGCGGCGGGGGCCGTAGCCGCGAAAAGCGCAGCACTTCACAAACCCTGCGCACGACATTGCAGTCCTGCCGAGTCTGATTTAAGTTCGCGCCGTCCAATTCCTGCAGACTGCCGTCCCGCATGAGCGAGAAGCCGGAATCAGACGAGTTCGAGGACGAAGAGGCCGACGAGCCTGTCATCGAGGATGGGGACGTCGATCTCGATCAGGTCATCAAGGACCTCGATCTGGCCAAGCGCCGCGGACAGAAGGCGGGCGATCCCGCGTGGCGGCGCCTCGAGCGGCTGCTCGAGGAAAAGCACACCGCCGAGCTCACCAGCGACTTCGAGGATTACGAGATCGGCGACGGGGTCGAGCCGCCGGGCCGCAAGGCGCGCCGCAAGCCGCGTTAGCGGACTCGCCGGACATTCCGCTCAGTGAAAATCGCGCGAGCGTGGCGTGAGCTCGCCGAGCATTCGTGAGCGGTCGATGAGACGGTGGGCGATGAGGTGCGTGACGCCTTCCTGGTGCTGAAGCTCCCCATGTACTTCCAGTAATCGCGATTCGATCATGGCCTGGCGCTGCTCCCGGCCGACACGCTCCCAGACGATGACGTTCACCTGGCCGCTCTCATCTTCCAGAGTGATGAATGTGACCCCGCTCGCGGTCGCTGGCCGCTGGCGCATGATCACGATGCCCGCGGTCCGCACGCGCGCGCCGTGGCCCGCCGCGATCAGCTCGGCGGCGGGGATGAGCGCAGCAGCGTGCAGCCGCTTGCGCAACAGCGCCAACGGATGTCGGCCGAGCGTGAGTCCCAGTGCAGCGTAATCGGCAGCAATCGCCTGCCCTTCGGTCGGTGCGGTAAGCAGCGGCCGGCCTTCCAGCTCGCTCGCCGGCAGTGCGCCGGTCGGTGCAAGTGGCAGCGGACGTTCAGTGCCCGCGACCTCCCAGAACGCGAGGTGCCGGTTGCCGCTCAGGGGAGCGAGCGCACCGGCCGCTGCGAGCGCCTCGAGATCGCCGCGATCGAGCGCCGAGCGTGCGGCGAGATCTTCGACGCTCGCAAAGGGCCGCGCGTTACGCGCGGCGATCAGGCGCTCCGCTCCCGCCTGGGAGAGCGACTTGACCAGACGCAGGCCGAGCCGCAGTGCCGGTTCGCCATTTTCGCATCGCTCGAGCGCCGCATCCCAGGCGCTGACGCAGGCATCCACCGGCCGCACCTCGACGCCGTGTACCCGCGCATCGCGCACCAGCTGCGCGGGAGCATAGAAGCCCATCGGTTGACTGTTCAGCAGCGCGCAGGTGAAGGCGGCGGGCTCGTGACATTTGAGCCAGGCGGAGTCATATACCAACAGCGCGAAGCTGAGACTGTGAGATTCCGGAAATCCAAACTCACCAAACCCCAGCATCTGCTGATAGATGCGCTGTGCAAAGTCCTGCGAGTAGCCCCTGGCGTGCATGCCGGTGAGCAACCGCTCGCGAAAGGGGTCGAGTCCGCCGGTTCGCTTCCAGGCCCCCATCGCGCGGCGCAACGCATCCGCCTCTCCCGGCGAGAAGCCCGCGGCGACGATCGCAATCTGCATGACCTGCTCCTGGAAGATCGGCACGCCGAGCGTGCGATGCAGCACCGCGCGCACTTCTTCACCCGGATATTCCACCGCTTCCCCACCGCAGCGGCGGCGCAGATAGGGATGCACCATGTCGCCCTGTATGGGACCGGGACGCACGATCGCGACCTCGATCACCAGATCGTAGTAACAGCGCGGTTTGAGGCGCGGCAGCATGGCCATCTGCGCGCGCGACTCGATCTGAAACACTCCGATGGTGTCCGCGCGGCAGACCATGTCGTAAACCGTCGGATCTTCGGCGGGCAACTCACCGAGCGTATAGCGCGTGCCGCGATAATCGTTCACCAGCCCAAAGGCACGCTTCAGTGCCGTCAGCATTCCGAGCGCCAGCAGATCGACTTTCAGCAGGCCGAGATCGTTGAGGTCGTCCTTGTCCCACTGCACCACGGTGCGCTCGGGCATGGCCGCATTCTCGATGGGCACCAGCTCTTCCAGCCGGCCCTGCGCGATCACGAAACCACCGACGTGTTGCGACAGATGGCGGGGAAAGCCCGGAAAGGCGGTGAGTTCACAGGCAAGCGGCAGCAGCCGTCGCAGCCAGGGACTGTCGGCATCGAAGCCCGCTTCGCGTACCCGCTCGGGAATGGTGGCGCTGCCGTCCCACCACTGCATGACCTTGGCGAGACGCCCGCTCTGCTCGGGCGTGAGACCAAAGGCCTTGCCGAGATCGCGCAGGGCGCTGCGTGGACGGTACATGATGACGGTCGCGGCGAGCGCTGCGCGCTCGCGTCCATACTTGTTGTAGACGTACTGCAGCACCTCCTCGCGCCGCTCGTGCTCGAAGTCGATGTCGATGTCGGGTGGCTCGTTGCGCTCGCGCGAGATGAAGCGCTCGAAGAGCAGCGCCGCGCCCCGCTGCGGGTCCACTGAGGTCACACCCAGGCAATAGCAGACGCGTGAATTGGCGGCAGAGCCACGTCCCTGGCAGAGGATGCCCTGGCGGCGTGCGTACGCGACGATATCCTGGACGGTGAGGAAATAAGGCTCGTAGTGCAGCTCTTCGATCAAGGCCAGCTCGTGCTCGATCGCGGTGCGCTCGGCTGCCGGCAGACCCCCCGGCCAGCGCCAGCGGGCACCCTCTTCCGTGAGGCGCCGCAAATAGCTCGTCGGGGTCTCTCCGGGTGGCACCAGTTCGCGCGGGTACTCGTAGCGCAGCTCATCGAGTGAGAAATGGCAGCTCTGCGCCAGCTCGATAGTGCCCGCGAGCAGCTCGCGCGGGTACAGCCGCTCGAGGCGCTCGCGCTCACGCAGATAACGCTCGCCATTGGCGTAGAGCCGCGTACCGAGCTGCGCGATCGGCTCGTTCAGGCGGATAGCGGTGAGCGCATCCTGCAGGCGGCGACGGGCGCGCACGTGCATGTGCACATCGCCACTGGCAACGAGTCCCACGCCGCATGCGGCGCCGATGTGTGTCAGCGTGGCGAGGCGCCGGGCATGCGCGCCTGCGCGCAGCAGCTCCACCGCGATGCGCACGCGGCCCGGAAAGCGCGCAGCGAGCCAGTGCAGCTCTTCGGACTGCGGCTCGGCCGAGGGGAGCCAGAGGATGAAGCACTGCTCCGGGCCGAGTGCCTGAAGATCTGCGCGCGTGAGCGTGTATTGCCCTTTGACGGCGGCACGCCGCCCGCGGGTGATGACGCGGCACAGCTGCCCATAACCCTGCCGGTCGATGGCGAGCGCGACCAGCCTCAGCCCGCAACTGAGACGGAACTCGGCGCCGACGATGAGCTTCAGCTGGCGGCGTTTAGCCGCCATGTGCGCGCGCACCACTCCCGCCACCGAGCACTCATCGGTGATGGCAAGCGCGCTGTAGCCGATTGCATCGGCCTGCTCGATGAGCTCGTGTGGATGTGAAGCGCCCCGCAGGAAGGTGAAGTTCGAGAGGCAATGGAGCTCCGCATATGCGGCGGTCATCCGAAGAGCCCCTGCAGGAACCATCGGTGCGGCGACTCACGCTCGCGAAATATCCACAGCCGCACCCCATGACGGTCGAGTGCCACGTAGTAATCACGCGCGACTTCCCCTCCATCCCACCAGCCGGTCTCGATGCGCTCGGGTTCACTCATCAGGCGCAGAGCTCCGCGACGGCGCGGCAGGCCGTCCTGCGAGGCGAGCGGCTGCGGATCCGGGAGCAGCCACAAGGGCCGGGCAGCTAGCGGTGTGCCGTTCACTGAATTAGCCCGCGGAACCGCAACGCGAGACGATGCGATAATCGGTGGCGGAGTGGTCGCCAGCCAGGCGCTTTCCGGCCGGTGCTCTGCGCGCAGCGCGAGACCGTGCACCGCGCCGGGGCCTAAACGAGCGCACAGGCGATCGATGAGCCCCTCACTTTCCTCGCGCGCCTCACCGCCCTGCTCGCCAGGTTGCCATAGCCCTCGACGGGGCGAGCGTTGCGGCAGCAGCTGATCCGCTCGCAGCTCGAACGCGCGGACCGGCTCGGGCAACTGCAGCGAATCCAGCCGCTCGCGCAACAGTGCGCCGAGCTGCTGTGCATCGGCACACGGCGCTGCCAGGATGAGCCTGCAACAGGTCGCGGGGACACTTCGGTGCACCAGCCGGCACTCGAGCTCTGCCACGCCACGCTGATGCGTGGTGAGAAAAACCCCGAGCGCAGCGAGTAGCGGCTCGAGTGCCGCACGCAGCCGGTCGTGATCGCTCACTTCGCATTCGAGCTCATGACGGCGGCGAAAACGCAACGGGGCTCGATGCGTCGCGCGCACCTCCCGAGCGCGTCCCGTGAGTGCATCGAGTGTGGCGAGCTGCGCCACGCCGAAGCGGCGCGCGAAGCCAGCCCGTGGCAGACGCAGCGCGGCGCCAATGGTGCGCACGCCAGCGCGCGCGAGGCGTGCACGTGTTTCCTCGGGCCAGCGCAGAGCGCTGATCGGCAGAGCTGCCAGTAATCCCACCAGCTGCGCGCGATCGCTGACGATCGGCTCCTCACCGGCGCGCGCCGCAGTGAGCGCGGCGAGCGGTGTGGGTGCGAAAGCGAGCACGGGCCGGATCTGAAGATGCCGGCATTCCCCGATGAGCTCAGTGCGCAGACCTGACAGTCCGCCGAACAGATGCAGGCTTCCGGCGACCTCGAGCAGCAGGCCGTCGGGGGGCACGAGACTCACGCGTGGCGTGAAGCGTTGCGCTCGGGTCGCCAGCTCCTCGAGTCCCTGCACCGGCTCTAATCCGCTCAACTGCAGTCCGGCCCAAAGCTCGTTCGGGGAGCAGGTGTGCGGCATACGCTGCACGCTGCGCAGTGGCGCATGCAGCGCTGCGGAATCCGTGCGCGCAGGTGCTATGGCGGAGGGCAGATCTGCGGTGCTGTCGGCTGAGCCGATGAGATTCGGGCGCATGACTCAACTGCCGGGCCAGGAAAGCTCGAGCACACCGCGATGAGCGCTGCGCCCTTTGAGGAGAGTGAGCCGCACCCCGGCCACCAATGGCTCTAGACTCAAGCGCAACACCGCGGCGGAGGAATCGCGCGCGGCGCGCTGCGGACGAAACAACACGCCGAGCGTGCGGCCGCGCTCGGCAGCGAGCTGCAGACGACGGATCTCGCGCGGTTTCGACTGTCGCACCCACCCGAGCACTGCATCGCAGGCACCCGAGCCGAGCGTCTGCTCGAGAGCCCACATGCCCGGACCCCTGCGAACTCCCGCATCCTGCCGAGGCAACGCGCCATCGACGACGGCGATCCGATCGAGTACCACCCCACAGGAAACGAGTGCCGGTGCAAATGGCAGGAGTGGCGGTGCTACCCACACACACCAGCGCGCCGCGGCGGCGCTGGTCAGCGCCGCGAGTGCCGGCATGAGCAGCGGCAGCTCGCCGCTGCCGAAACGAGTAACGAGAATCTCGATCAGGCCGGTGCGCGGCCAGCCTTTGTCGGGAAGATGCTCATCGAGTGCGGCAAATCCGGTGGACAATCCCACGCGCTGCGCGGCGCTGCGGCCGCGCCAGATAGCAGGATGCTCGAGCAGCCGAGTGATTTTCGGATCGCCGACGACCATGCCAGCTCATGAACAAACTTTGCTCGAACCTCTGGAGGAAAAGCACTGCCGCAGCGCGACGGCCCGCTCTCACATCAGGCCGCTTGCACGGCCCCGCCGCACCACACCCACAACGACTCCTTCGATGAGCAGCGGTTCCTCCTTCAAATCCACCTTGATCGGCTCGAAGTCACTGTTCTCGGGCAGCAGCCAGACCACGGAACCTTCCTGACGGTAGCGCTTGACCGTGACTTCATCTTCGAGCCGTGCAACTACGATCTGCCGGCTGCGCACCTCGGAGGTGCGATGCACCGCAACCAGATCCCCATCGAGGATGCCGGCGTCCTTCATGCTCATGCCGACTACCTTCAGCAGGTAATGCGGCCGCGGCTGGAACACTTCCGGATCGATCTGCAGCCGCGCCTCGAAGTTCTCCTCGGAGAAGATGGGTTTGCCGGCCGCCACCCGCCCGATGAGCGGCAGTCCTATCTGTTCACGTATGGTGTCCTTCAGCTGTATTCCTCTCGAGGTGCCGGGCACGAGTGCGATGACACCCTTGCGGGCGAGCGCCCGCAGATGCTCCTCGGCAGCGTTTGCAGAACGGAAACCGAGCTCACGGGCAATCTCCGCCCGCGTCGGCGGCATGCCGGTCTCGGCGATGAAACGCTGAATCAGGCGCAGGATCTGTGTCTGTCGAGGGGTCAGGTCGGACATTTTCTAGCCTGCCTGGCTAAATATACAGCTACTGTGATTATATCCAGATCAGGTTCAGTCGCAATCCCTCCCCTCAACTTTCCATCCGCTGAAGCTCCAGCGAAGCTGTATGCCGATCTTTGCCGCGCGTGCCTGAAAAACAACGCAGCTGCAACTCGAGCCTCACCGCACTGCACAGCGATTAATGTTCTTAAGAAACTGTGCCGAGCTTGCCAACGTGCGCATCTTTACGGTCGGCGGCCTCGCCCCCGCGCTGCCGCTGCAGCACGAAAATTCTTAGCCAGATCCGCTTCCAACTCGAGCGCGCTGCGATCTGACGCAGGCGCACGCACCATGCGCCGCACTGTCGCATGAAAAAGACAGGAGCGTCGTGTTTGGAGTTGCATTCCCGAGTCAAATTTGATGCAGTTGCCTTTCGGCGAATACGGACTTGCTTCACCGGAGTCGCATCCGTTATTAAGGATTCTCGAATCAACAACCCAAAGGGGACGTTTATGAAGTGCGCGAGCGTTGTGAAGGTAGCGGCTGCCGTTGCAGCGGTGGCCGGGATGGTAGCTTGTACGGATCTGAAACCCCTGCAGGCTCAGGTCGATGACCTGAAGGCCCAGGTAGCCAAGAACGCGAGTGATCTGGCGTCTGCGAAGAGCGCAGCCGATTCCGCCAATAGTGCCGCACAGTCGGCAGGCCAGGCGGCGAGTGGTGCGCAGAGCACTGCCAATCAGGCATTGGCGGCGGCACATGCCAGCCAGTCCTGCTGCGACGCGACGAACGAGAAGATCGACCGCATGTTCAAGCGGTCGGTGTCGAAGTAATACAGGTCTCAAGAAGATCAGAACGCCGCGCGAACGCGCGGCGTTTTTTTGGGCTGCTCTCAGTAGCGTATCAGCGCAGATCCCCAGGTGAAGCCGCCCCCGAAAGCCTCGAGCAGCAGCAGCTCCCCGCGGCGGATACGCCCATCGCGCACCGCCACATCGAGGGCCAGCGGCACCGAGGCTGCGGAGGTGTTGCCGTGCTCCTGCACCGTGACGATGACGCGCTCCATCGGTATCTCCAGCTTGCGCGCGGTCGCCTGGATGATGCGGATGTTCGCCTGATGGGGCACCAACCAGTCTAGTGCGGTGCGCTCGAGGCCATTCGCGGCAAGTGTCTCGTCCACCACCTGCCCGAGCTTGGTCACGGCAATCTTGAAGACTTCGCTTCCCGTCATGCTGATGGCGAGCTTCGACCCGAAGCCCCTCGAAACGCCGCTGCCGCAATAAAGCAGATCGTGGTATTCGCCATCGGAGTGCAGATGGGTCGAGAGCACACCCGGAGCGGATGCGGGCTCGAGCAGCACCGCACCGGCGCCATCGGCGAACAGCACCGCGGTCCCGCGGTCGCTCCAGTCGGTGATGCGCGAGAGCGTCTCCGCCCCGATCACCAGCGCACGCCGCGCCTCTCCGCAGCGCACGTACTTGTCCGCGATCGACAGGGCATACATGAACCCGGCGCAAGCGGTCTCGAGGCTGAAGGCCGGAACTCCGCGGCAGCCGAGACGCTTCTGCAGCAGTGTGCCGCAGTTCGGAAACACCAGGTCCGGCGTGGTCGTGCCAAATGCGATGAAGTCCACCTCGGCGGGCGCTACCCCGGCGGCCTCGAGCGCGCGACGCGCGGCATGTTCCGCAAGGTCGACGGTGGTCTCGCCGTCTGCGGCAATGTGGCGTCGCTCGATACCGGTGCGGGTGCGAATCCACTCATCGGTGGTGTCGACCATCTTCTCGAGGTCGTGATTGGTGATGACTTTCTGCGGCAGATAGGAGCCCGTGCCGGCCACGCGCGAATAGATCAATTCACTGCCCCCTCCGCCTGCAGCGCCTGCGCAATGTGCGAGATCAGTCCGCGCCGCACGGCCAACGCTGCGGTGCCGATGGCACGTGCGAATGCCACACCGTCGGCGCGACCGTGGCTTTTTACCACGATCCCGGAGAGTCCCACCATGCACGCGCCGTTGTAGCGGCGCGGATCGAGTCCGGCTGCCGCCCGGCGCAGCACCGGACGAGCGATGAGACCGGCCAGCGAAGCGAGCAGCGACATCTTGAACTCCTGGCGCAGGCGATCGGCTATGAGCCCCGCGACACCCTCCATGGTCTTGAGTGCCACGTTGCCAGTGAAGCCGTCGGTCACCACCACATCGACATCGCCCGAGAAGATGTCATCACCCTCGACGAAGCCTACGTAGTTGAGCCCGCTCGTGCCGAGCAGCGTGTGCGCGGCCTGCACCACCTCGTGCCCCTTCATGTCCTCTTCACCGATGTTGAGCAAACCGATGCGCGGCGATGACACACCGTAGACGTCGCGGGCGACGATGGCGCCCATGGCCGCGAACTGCCGCAGCTGCTCGGGCGTCGCCTTGGTGTTGGCGCCGAGATCGAGCATCTGCGTATGCCCGTGCGCGGCTGGAATTGCCGAGATGATGGCCGCACGCTCGACTCCGGGCACCGTCTTGAGCACGAAATGCGCGATCGCGGTGAGCGCTCCGGTATTGCCGGCGCTCACGCAGGCGGCGGCACGCCCGGCGTGGACCTGATCGACCGCTACCCGCATCGATGAGTCCTTCTTGCGGCGAATCGCCTCGCGGGGCTTCTCGTCCATGCCGACCACCTGAGTGGCGGCGACCACCTCAGCGCGCGCACGCACCGCAGCGGGCAGCGGCGCGAGCGCCGCGCCGATCAGCTGCGGCTCGCCGACGAGCAGCGCCTGCAGTTGAGGATCGTCCGCGAGTGCCCGTAGCGCCCCGGCAAGGTATTCACGCGGCTCGTAGTCGCCGCTCATAACGTCGATCGCGATCGGCAGCACGGCCGGCCCGAAGGTGGTGGCCAGCGACCCGTGCTCAGTCCTTGTCTTCGGCGTCGACGGGCTTCTCGAGTACGCGCCGGCCGCGATAGAAACCATCGGGCGTGATGCGGTGTCGCAGGTGGGTCTCACCTGACTGCGGATCGCTCGAGAGCGCAGGCTTTTCGAGCCCGTCGTGCGAGCGGTGCATGCCGCGGCGCGATGGGGTTTTGCGACTTTTCTGAACAGGCATGGATCACTCCTGGATCGAATTCTTTCACTCTAGCGTTTCAACATGTCAGCCAGGTTCGCGAACGGCCGATGCGTCTCGCTACCGGGCGGCGCATGCTCTGCCGATGCATGCTCGGCCGCACAGCGCTCACCATCCTCGTGCAGCGGCACGATCGGCAGCACCAGCAACAGCTCCTCGGTCAGCAGCTCCACGACGCTGATTCGTCCACCGGGCGCAAGCACTGCCTCGCGCTCGAGCGGGATGCGAGCAGCCTCCGCCTCCGTGCCGACCAGGGCGAAGCGGCTCTCGGCCTCGAGCAATCGCTCCATAGGCTGCAGACAGCGCTGACACTGGAGGCTGACCATGCCGTTGAAGCGCAGATCAGCGACCGGTACACCCTCCTCACGGGCAAAATGCAAACGTCCTTGCACATTGCCGGCCACCCCGGCTCGCGACTCACGGAGTCCCGAGAGCTCGGCTAGCGGAACAGCAAAGTCGATGTCGGCTTCGCCGTCGGCCAGCCGCTCGACCTCGAGGGGTTGCGACCAGGGTGTCAATTGGCACCTGGGACTTCACGCTTACCCCGCGGAGTCGCGACGCGCCTGTTGGCCAGAGGCGCCATTTCCCGGGGGCCCGCCATGGGGCGCGTATAATAGGTAGCGACCTCTCCCAAGTCAAAGCCGAATCCGGGCTAAACCATTGTTTCCTGAAGGCGATTCACGTCGCCCCGGGGGTTCCGTGGCTGCGCTGATCCTCGCTTCTACCTCGCGTTATCGAAGCGAGCTTCTCAGCCGGCTCGCAGTGCCGTTCGAGACGCGCGCCCCGGGCGTGAGCGAGGCGCAACGACCCGGCGAATCCCCTGCCGACCGTGCCGTGAGACTCGCGCTCGAGAAAGCGCGTGCAGTGGCGGAGTCGTGTCCGGAGGCAGCCGTCATCGGAGCTGACCAGGTTGCCGCCTGCGGCGACCGCCTCCTCGATAAGCCCGGGGATGCCGCACGGACGCGCGAGCAGCTCGAGGCACTCAGCGGACGGAGCGCGCTCTTCTACAGCGCATGTGCTCTGCTTGGTGGCGCCCGCAAGATCCATCTGGCGCACGTCGATACCACTACGGTGGTGTTTCGAAAACTCAGCGCTGCGGAGATCGAGCGCTACGTCGAGCGCGAGCGGCCTTTCGATTGTGCAGGAGGCTTCCGGGCCGAATCGCTCGGTATCTCGTTGTTCGAATGCATCGAAAGCCGCGACCCGACCGCCCTCATCGGCCTGCCGTTGATCTGGCTCGCTTCCGCGCTGCGCGCGGCGGGCTTCCAGCTTCCCTGAAGTTACCCCGGCGCCCCTTGGAGAGACCCGCCAGCGCATCGATCAGCGTGGAGAGCTCCTCCGGCAGCGGAGTGTTAATGCTGAATTCCGCGCCACGCGGCCAGCAGAAGCTCAGGCTATGCGCATGCAGGAACATGCGGTTGAGCCCGAGGCCTCGCAGCGACTCGTTGAATGCGGCATCGCCATACTTTTCATCACCTGCTACCGGATGGCCCGCGTACGCCGCGTGGACGCGTATCTGGTGCGTTCGCCCGGTGTGCAGCGTGACTTCCATGAGCGTTGCGGTCTTGCCGAAGAACTGCACCGGCCTGAAATCGCTGACCGAGGCTTTACCGGAGGACCCCGCTCGCACGGTTCGCTCTCCGCCGACCCGGGTATCGGTGCGCAGAGGTACGTCGATGCGCTTGGCGCCGAGCTCCCACTTTCCCATGACCAGCACCAGGTACCGCTTCTCAAAGCCATCAGTTCGCATGAGGGCATGCAGCTCACGCAGCGCGGCCCTGCGACGCGCGATCAGCAGGCAGCCACTGGTCTCGCGATCGAGCCGATGCACGAGCTCGAGTGACTCGGCGGGCCGTGCCGCGCGCAGTGCCTCGATGACGCCGAAGCTCACGCCGCTCCCCCCGTGTACGGCGACGCCCGTGGGCTTATCGAGCACGATCAGGTTGTCATCCACCCGCACGATCGCACGCTCGATGCGCGCAATGAGCTCCGCAGATGGGCGCCCGGGTTCGGGCGGCGGTGCAAGCCGCATCGGCGGGATCCGCACGCGATCGTGCGGTTGCAGGCGTCTTTCCGGGCCTACACGGTGTCCGTTGACGCGGACTTCGCCCTTGCGGATGACGCGGTAGAGACGACTTCGAGGCACGCCGGCGAGGCGCCGTTGGAGGTAGTTGTCGAGGCGCTGGCCAGCCTCCTCTTCGGTGACCTCGAAATGCTGCACGCCCGAGCGGCTTTCGCCCGGAATTTGCGTTGGCGCGGGGGGGGTTACGTAAGACATTGTTTCTACAACGGTCTCTCAAGTATAATCTAGTGGCTGTCCGCCAAGCGGACACGCCAATCGGTGGCGGCAGTGGCCGCCGCCCGTTTAGTTGGTCTCCTGAATCGAGGCCATCGCTTGGGCCGCCAAGATCGTGCCAGCTGCGTCGAGTACCGAGAGCTTCGGCTTCCGCAGCGGGCGCCGTCGGTTGAGTTCACCGAAGGTTACCTTTACGACCGCCCTGATGGATCGCGGTCATCAACGTGAATAACGAGACTGTCTCTCATTCGCCGGGTTTAGGAAATCTTCGCTGTCGCGGGCATCAGTTCCTGCGGCCTCCCGAGGTGTGCTTGCCGGCCCTTTACTGCACAGTAGGGGCACATGAAGAGAATGCTAGTGAATGCAACTCAGGAAGAGGAGTTGCGCGTCGCTCTGGTTGATGGACAGAAGCTATTTGACCTGAGTATCGAGTTACCTTCCCGCGAACAGAAAAAAGCCAACGTCTACAAAGCGCGTATCTCGCGCATCGAACCCTCCCTGGAGGCGTGCTTCGTCGACTACGGCGCCCAGCGCCATGGGTTCCTCCCCCTGAAGGAGGTTTCCAAGGAGTACTTCCGCCAAAACCCCCAGAGCGGCCGCATGAATATCCGCGAGCTGCTCTCCGAGGGCCAGGAAGTCATCGTGCAGGTCGAAAAAGAGGAACGGGGTACCAAAGGTGCCGCGCTCACGACCTTCATCAGTCTCGCAGGCCGCTTCCTCGTGCTCATGCCCAACAACCCGCGAGCGGGTGGGGTTTCGCGCCGTATCGAGGGCGAGGAGCGGGACCAGATGCGCGAAGTGATGAGCCAGCTGCAGATCCCCGACGGCATGGGCGCAATCGTCCGCACCGCCGGTGTCGGCCGCTCGGCCCCGGAGCTGCAGTGGGACCTCGACAATCTCAAGGTCCAGTGGGAGCAGATCGAGACGGCGGCGAAGGAGCGCTCAGCACCCTTTTTGGTGTTTCGCGAGAGCGACGCCGTCACCCGGGCTATGCGCGATTACCTCTCCGACGACATCGGCGAGGTGCTGGTCGATAGTCCGGCGGCGTTCCAGAAGGCCCAGGAGTACATGCAGCGCTTCATGCCGGCAGATGCGCAACGGCGGCTCAAGCTCTACACCGATGACATCCCGCTGTTCACTCGCTTTCAGATCGAGAGCCAGATCGAGTCGGCCTACGCGCACAAGGTGCAGCTGCCCTCCGGCGGAAGCATCGTCATCGATTACAGCGAAGCCCTGGTATCGATAGATATCAACTCGGCGCGTGCGACTCGCGGCAGCGATATCGAGACCACGGCAACCAATACCAACCTCGAGGCCGCCGATGAGATAGCGCGGCAGCTGCGCATCCGCGATATCGGCGGTCTGATCGTCATCGACTTCATCGACATGGAGTCGAGCAAGAACCAGCGGGAGGTAGAGGACCGCCTGCGGGACGCGGTGAAGATGGACCGGGCACGCATCCAGATCGGACGCCTGTCGCGCTTTGGACTGCTGGAGATGTCCCGGCAGCGCTTACGGCCGTCCCTGGGCGAGTCGAGCCACATCGTCTGCCCGCGCTGCGTAGGTATCGGAAGCATCCGCAGCGTCGAGTCGATGGCGCTAGCGGTACTGCGCCTGATCGGCGAGGAGCTGCGCAAGGACCGCACGTCCCGCGTCATCGCACAGGTGCCGGTGTCGGTGGCGACTTACCTGATCAACGAGAAACGTGAATGGTTGCGCACGCTCGAGGACAAGAGCGAGGCGGAGCTGATCATCGTCCCCAACGAGAATATCCAGACTCCGGAATACTCGATCAAGCGGGTGCGCGACGACGAGATGGAGCTGCCGGAGCAACGGCAGGCAACTTACCTCATGCCGACGGCGCCGGAGGTGGCGGAACCCGGCACGCAGGACCGCAAACCACCTCAGGAGCCCGCGGCCGTGGCGCCGCTCATGCCCTCGACCTCCGCGCCTGCGACCTCCGCGCCTGCGTCCGTTTCGCCGGCACCGGATGCTGCAGCGGCAGCGTTGGCCACCCATAGTGGCTTCTGGTCGCGCTTCAAACGAATGCTGGCGGGAGAGCCCGTGACTGCGCCCGCTTCCGAGCCGACAGCGCCGCAGACGAGCACTGCACCCGCGCCGCGCTCAGCACGGCGCGATGAGGGGCACCGGCGCGAGGGACGTCGTGAGCATTCGCGGCATACGCGTCACGCCGATGGCGCGCGCCGTGACCGGGATGGGCGGCGCGATGGACGCGATCGCGATCGCAGTCGCGATCATGGTGATCGCGATCGGAGCCGCGACCGCAGCCGGCGCCATGAAGCCGATGCCGAGCGAGGCGGCGGTGAACGGGGCGGCGAACGCGGCGGTGAACGGGGCGGCGAACGCGGCGGTGAACGGGGCGGTGAGCGCGCGAGCGAGCGGGTTGCAGAGCGCAGCGGCAACGGCGACCGCGCGCAGCCATCGGACTCGCCGGGCCTGGAGAGTACAAGCCCCGTGCAGGGAGCTACTCCATTATCGGAGTCGCGTGCGGAGCGGCCGGAGGGGCGCACACGCGGCCGTCGCGGACGGCGGCGCGGGCGGCGAGGCGGCGGTGGCGGTGGCGGTGGTGGTGGTGTGGCCCGCGAGAGTGCCGTACCAACGGATGCGACCAATCTCCCCGCTCCCGAGAGCCCTTCCACCCATGAGCCGAATACACCGCCCGCGGGCAATGGACGGCACGACGCGCCCCCCTTGCAGGCCGAGATGCATGAGCCCCAGGCTGAATCCAGGTCTGAGGCACCGGAGCCAACGGCGCGGGAATATCACGCGGAGTCGCGCGAGCCAGGCCCGCAGCAAGACGCCACGCCGATCGCTCACTTCGAGCCCACCTCGAAGCCGGAGACGAGCGGCTCGCAGAGCAAACCCTACGTCGTCTGGTCCTCGGCGCCGCCGCAGAAGGATGGCGGCAATCGGGGCCCGGAGGAATGAATCGTTTCAGACGGCTGACGGCGCACGCGCGTTGCGCATGCTCGGGGTCGGTTCCCGAATGGTGAACCTTTTGGTTAACTATTCCTCAGGGCAACATATACAGCGCGCCTCTCGGGACTGGGCCACGCCGTGAGGTTAAGCCGCTCTGGCGCGTCGGCGCAGATCGCGCAGCAGTCCGCGTGCAGCGCTCTCGATGAGGTCAAGCACCTCTTCGAAGCCGTTCGGGCCGCCGTAATACGGATCGGGAACCTCGTGTAGCTCACCCTGTGGGTCGAACTCCAGGAAGAGCCGTACGCGCTCGCGCACCGTCTCCGGTGCCCGCCGGCGCAGCACTGCAAGATTCTCGCGATCCATGGCGAGGATGAGATCGAAGCGCTCGAAATCTCCCGGCTCGACGACCCGTGCGCGCAGCGCAGTGAGGTCGTAGCCGCGGCGGGCTGCCGCGGCCCGCATACGCGGGTCCGGCGCATCGCCGAGGTGATATCCGGCCGTGCCTGCGGAATCAACCTCGAGATCGAGCTCCGGAGCCTCGAGCGCGGCGAGTGCGCGCACCACCGCTTCCGCTGTCGGTGAGCGACAGATATTTCCGAGACATACAAACAGGATCCGCACGATCCTATCTTACGCTATAGCCCCGTCCCTCGAGGCACGCGCGTATCGCGCGCTTGTAGTCGTCACCTTTGGCGACGGTCTGCTCCGGCGCAACGCCGCCGCCCGCTTGAGTGGGGTCAAAGCCGGTTTGCGACGACGCCCACTTGTGACACTCGTACCTGTCGTTCGCCTGTTGGTCCGGAGATTGACCGCTCTGGGGGTACACGTAGATGTCTTCACCCTCGGGGTGGCTACCGCCGGGTGCCGGTGGAGGTGCACCGGGATAAGCCGGCCCCTGCGGTCCCTGCACCGCTGTGCTCGGATCCGCGGGCGCGTCGACCACCTCGTAACCCTGCGGGCCGGCGTTGGTGTAGTAGGTGTCGTTGGCGTAGTAGTACGGAACGCCGGCGAACCACACGGTGGTGTAGAACGGCGGCAGCACCGGTACATACACTCCGATGGGCGGAGCTACCACCACGTAGCGCGGGCCGTACGGTGCGTACCAGACGCCGCCGGAGTAGTAGAAGTGCGCGCCGCCGTGCGCGACCACGTAGGATCTGCCCGGCACGGCCCCCACCTCAACGCCGCGTGTCGTGTAGTAACGGTTGTGACTGTAGCGGGCATCGTAGTGCGCCGCGGACGACGTCTCGCGCGGCGCATGTCCTCCATGGCCGTGCTCCGCCTGCTGTGCGAGCGCACCAGTTGTAATCAGAATCGACAGCGCGCCGGTGACGGCAGCGAACGAAAAGCTCCGGCTCCGCTTTCTCATAGGATCACTTGACACTGTAGCCGCGTGCATCGAGACAGGCGCCGAGCGCGCGCCGGTAATTGGCGGCTTTGTGCTGGATCTGCGCGAGGGCGCGCTGGTCCGTGACCGTTACGGTCTGCGATTGACGCGCGCTCTGCTCGGCTGCGGTACCGATCGCGCCGCCGACGACGGCACCTGCGAGCGCAGGCCCCGGGCCATGGTACGGACCGCCGATGACGGCACCGAGTAGCGCACCGGTAATGGCGCCGGCTGCGGTGCCTGATCCCGGCGGCGGTCCGCTGACGATGTGCACCTGCTGCTGCGGCGGCACACCCGGCGCACTCGGGTCGAAGCCCGTCTGCTGCGTCGCCCAGATGCTGCAGTCGTAGTGATCGCGATCCTGCTGCTCCGGGGACTGCCCACGCGTCGGATAAGCGTAAACATCCGAGTTGACCTGCGCGGCCGGCTGCGGCTGGTACACCATGCCTGAAGGTGGTGGCGGTGGTGGCGCCGGTCGTTGCTCGGGAGGCGGTGTCGTGGCACAGCCAGCCAACACCGCAAACCCCGCCAGCGTCAGGATGGCGCTGCAAACAGTGGGGTGCGTTGGACACTTCATCGAGACGCTCCAGGAACTGAATTCGCTGCTCAACAGAAAAACGCGGCTTGCAACCCCGGCGTTGACAATGCAACTCACGGAACCTACTGGAGTTTTGACCGCCGCCACGCCACAAGTTCCGCTGGCCGCACGGCCCGTGCTTGCGTCACCTGTGAGCAATTGTGACGCCCGGGCGCCCGCGCATGACATATGTCAGTTTAGCCGCTCACGGCGGCGATGCATCGATCAGGTCTCTGACACGTTCGAGATCTGCGAGCGTGTTCACGTCTGGTCCAGGGCGCTCGAGCGCATCCGCGACCACGATACGCAGCTGGTGCTCGAGCGCACGCAGCTGCTCGAGCTTCTCGCGCTCCTCGAGCTGCCCGTGTG
>Ga0310810_10001483_pt1 | contig 24660 bp, 17 predicted proteins | sample NCmetagenome_FD_207641 | JGI IMG/M metagenome (GOLD analysis project Ga0310810, IMG submission 207641) | Soil microbial communities from experimental microcosm in Duke University, North Carolina, United States - NC | ecosystem: Engineered > Artificial ecosystem > Soil microcosm > Unclassified ...
CCTGGCCGTTATGATCCGGAATACGAGGAGGGTGGGCACGATTACCCGGTCGGCTATGTGCGCTGGACGGAAAAGCGCAACATGGAGGCATTTCTGGACCTGCTGGCCTCGGGCGCGCTTGACGTCTCGCCCCTGCTCGAAAAGCGATATTCGGTTGACGAAGCCGAAAAGGCGTATGCCGAGTTACGATCCGGCAAGTCCTACACAGCGATGGTTGAGTATGCGCCTCGCGAGCATAAAACCGTTCAGGGCGTGCCTGACCTGGCGCAACGTCCCAGTCTCGGTAAGCTGAGAGTTGGTTGTATTGGCGCGGGAGGTTTCGCGCGAGGGCATGTGTTTCCAAATCTGAGATCCAAAGGTGTCAGTCTGGCTTCGGTGGGAACAGCTTCCGGAGTAGCGGCTGAGTCCGCGCGCAAAAATTTCGGATTCGCGCGAGCGCAGATGCCTGGTGAAATCGTCGCCGATCCCGAGATCGACGCTATTTTCATAACCACTCGGCATAGCAGCCATGCTCAGTATGTGGTACAGGCGCTTGATCGCGATAAAGCGGTTTTCGTAGAAAAGCCACTCGCGTTGACTCGGGAGCAATTAGAGCAGGTACGAGAAGCGTGCAGGCGCAGCGAACAACGAGGCAAGAAGCCCTTTCTGATGGTCGGCTTCAACCGGAGATTTGCGCCTGCTACCCGGCGGATACGTGAGTTCTTTGCAAATCGGCAAGAGCCGGTGATGATTCACATACGAGTGAACGCAGGTTTCATTTTACGCGATCACTGGACCCAGCAGGCCGGCGAAGGCGGGCGCATCATCGGGGAATTTTGTCATTTTGTGGACTGGGCCCGCTACCTTGCCGGAGTTCCGATTCGCACGGTATCGGCTGCGGCTTTGCCCGATGGCTCGCGCTACCATCACGACAATTTAAGCGCGGTTCTGACATTTGACGATGGTTCGATCGCCAATCTGCTGTATCTGGCCAACGGCGATCCAACCGTACCTAAGGAATTCTATGAGGTGTTTTGCGAGGGTGCCATCGCCCGCATGGAGGATTTCCGCAAACTGGAATTCGCACGCCATGGCAAGCTTAAAACTTTCGCCCAAAGGCAAGACAAAGGGCATAAACAGGAATTTGAAAGCACCGTGCTGGCCATGTCGAGCGGGGGAGATTTGCCGATTCCACTCTCGGAAATACTGGAAGTGACCGAGGCAACTTTTTCGGTTCGAGAAGCGCTGGCGGTCAACCGACTTCCTCTGCAGGCCGCAGCAAAGGTGAGCCCCTTTCATTACGGTTCTGACCCACTGCCGGGAACGGAAGACAGGGCGGAGTCGACCAAAGTGATCTGACCGTCGCAATGATTCCATCACTGGTCGGTGTTCGGCAAAACTCAAGGAACTCACGAAGTAACTTGGAATGTGTGCCGCGAAAGCTTAGATATTAAGACGGTTTGCCGGTTAGGCGAAAGGGCGACTTGAGCTTCACTCTGCAAAGAGAGCATGCATAACCGACACTTCTGTCCTGCCGATTCGCGCCGCCAATTAGTTCTCCGCATTCGTAAACTGCTATGGGCAGTGTGTCTGGTTTCCGTAGGTTGCGGGAAATCAGAACAGGCTGGCGGCACCAGCGATCCGCCGGCGCTGGCTGCTGCTCAGTTCACATATCCGACTGCCGGTTCGGTCATAGATCCTTTCCGTCACTTCAAGTGGACTAAGGTAAACGGTGCGGTTGGCTATTACTTTCAGATTGGGTCTACTCCGGGCGGGGACGACATCTTTAACGTAGGCAACCTGCCCCCTAACATCACGGAATGGGCGGTCGACAATCTGATGCCTGGCAACACCTACCATGCGACCTTGAAGACAATTTTGCCCAACAACACTTTCTCTTACTCCGACATAAGCTTTACCGCTGCCGATCAGCCTTCGCCGCCGGATGCGAACGCATTCTATTCGATGATCAGGCAATTGACTGGAAGTGTCAGAGTTTCGGCGGACCTTTCCAGCAACATTCCAACGCCCGGTACACCGCTGGCCACGGAAGTAGCGCTTCGAGGCCGGACTGCGGCCGATTGCACCGACTACAGTTACACGCTGATTGATCTGTTGCAGCAACAGCATATCTATTCAAGGCGAGTGGTTTTGAGCCTGGTGGGGAACTTCTGGATCGGTCACACGGTAGTAGAGTATTACGATCCATTCCGCTCCAAGTGGTCGGTTACTGATCCTACGTTTGGAGTAATGTATTTCGATGATGGAACTCAGACCGGTCAATCCGCTGCAGAACTGAGTGATTACGTGTTCACTGAATCGTTTTCGTCGATTCAGCCCAAGTTCCTGACACCTAAACAAGATGAATATTTAAAGAGCTACTCTGTGGATCCGATCACCCTTTTCCTGAATATAGTTCCAGAAGGCCGTACGCCGGAGCAAAGCGTATTGCATGATCCGCTACAGTTCATGCTGCCGGCCAGCGTGGGCGCGTCAGGTTTTTACGTCTTCGAATTCGCCGATTCATCCGGGACGATGCAGATCATTAATCCGCCTGGCCGCTTCGATAGCGGCGCTATCGCTGTCGGACCCGAAGATGGCACGCGTTGGTCTCGGGTAGTTGCTCTGAATGACGGGTGGACTATCGAAAACGTTGCGGCTGGCTCGCAGGTATTTACGACGCGGCGCGTAATCTTCTAGATCACCGAGAGCAAAATTGCGAATTCGCATAAGTGGCCAGACAATTCGAGCAGGCTTTGAAGTATTTCTGTTTCTGTTGATGTGTGGCGTCGCATTGGCCGAAGTTCCACTCTCTGAGCTGCAGCCGACGTCCACCCTGAGCTTTGTCCCCGAAAGAGATGTGACTCCCCGCTTCGAAACCAGAAGTTTAGCTGGACTCACGCCCGCTAAAGCGCTTCGCCTGATTGCCGAATCCGAGGTGACATATACAGTCCCCGGCAATCACACGATGTTTTCGGGAATTCTGGCATATGAGTCCGACCCCAAAAGCTATGTCCCGGTGCTGGTGCGGATATTGAATGACGGGAAGCTGATCTGGGAACAGGGCCTGACGGGAACCGCTCCGCCGGTCGCCTTTTCTATTCCCGTAGTTCCTGGTTCGCGGCTGACGATCCAATCTGAGTCAGTGTGGGTCACGAGTTTCTATCTGGTGGATGCGCGATTCAGCCCGGCGGCCTCTTCCCAGAAAATTGCTTATTTGCCGCAAGCCGGCGCGGGCTATGTAGACTTTGCTCCGCTCGCGCGGGAACGAATTCTGAACATTTATCACCCCGGAGACCGTGTGCCGGTTACCGCCTATTTCGCGGGAACGTCGTCTCAGGTAAGCGTGGAAATTCATTTACGTCCGAGCTGGGATGCGCAGAGCAAAAATCTTTCTCAAACTCACCTGGATATACCGTTGCGGCCTGCCTACGCTGGGATAAGTCAGGGAACAGCATCGTGGGTCGTTCCTTCTGCACAAGGACCAGCCATGCTGCACGTCAAGGAAACCATGGGCGGCCGGGTCGTTTTTGATAAGCAGGTACGGGTGGCTGTGGGGCCAAAGCTCAATCTGGCCGCTGAGTCCGATAGCTTCTTCGGAGTACACCTGTCAGGCGGCGGCTATCCGGTGGTGTTCGATCAATTTGCCGATCTTTGGGGAGCCAAATGGGGCAGGATCTTTCTGCGCTGGCCGATAGTCGAGAGCAGTCAGGGTAAACTGGATTTCTCCCGGGTCGATCGTCTGATCGAAATTTACCGCTCCCAGCATTTGAAAATTCTGATGGTTCTGGGCGAGAACGCGCCGGCATGGGCAGGCTCTCCCGGTCCAGCGTACTATGCCGCATGGCAGCAGTTTACAAATGCAGCCGTTCAACATCTGCTTGGCAAGGTGGACGCCTGGGAGATATTCAATGAAGTTGATGCCAAGTATGCGGATGCCTTGCACAAATATGAGCCTGATTGGGACATAAAGGCCATGCGTATAGCCATTGACGCCGTGCGCGCCAAAGATCCGCGTACTCCCACCGTGTGCTGCTCCACTGTGACATCCTCATGGCTGGCATATGATCGGCGCGTTTTTCAGGGCGGGCTTATTAAAAACATTGATGTGGTATCGCTCCATCCTTATCAGCACGGGGCTCCGGAAACCAAGGACGGAGAGTTTAACTATCGTGATCGTCTGGCAAAACTTGGCGAATTGGAAAGGTCGCTGGGGGCGAACAAGCCCATCTGGTCCACGGAAGACAACTGGATCATCGGGCAGGCGGGGGATCGCTCGGTGCCCGAGCCGGACATGAACGAGCAGCAGCAGGCCGAGTACGTAGTGCGAGCAAACCTTCTTTCCGCGGGCAGTAATGTCAAATTTTTCCTGCACTCGCCTTACGCGCACGCGCACCGCACAGAAATCCATGTTGCGACCTGGGCTGCCTATGCACAGATGACTTCGTTCTTCTCCGGCGCCTCCGCTTTTCGGCTGGTGCGGGACGGGCCGCAGATTTTTTCAGTAACCGCTGACACCCGTGACGGCCAGGCAGGCGCGTTGTGGTGCGCCTACGGACAAACCAATGCTCGGCTGGAGGGTGGCAGCGCATATCGTTTTTTCGACTTCTACGGCAACCCGTTGAACCTGAATCCGGCCGCGCTGAACGTCTCCGTGACTCCGATTTACTATCGCGTGCAAGGGAACCCAGAATTGCAGGCCGCGACCAGCGCGCGTCCCCCGGCCTGGAAGGGGCTGGATGGATATTCCAATTGGACCTGTGTCTCCAACGCCAGGTGTACGACGGCGCCGGGAGGAAGGCAGGTACAGACGCAAGCTTCAACCGGAGCATTCCAGCTGGTCTCAACTATGACCCACGCCGCTTCCGGCGCCTGTCAGCTCGCCCGTATTCAAATTGCAGTTAAGCAGGGCGCCATTGGTCTTTACGCACTGGATGATTCAGGCAACAGGATAAGTCCGGTCACGCCGGTTGGAGCAGATGATTCGCAAGCTCATCAGGTTGAATTGCGTTTTCGTGCGGGTGCATCCGGCAATTTCAAACTGGTGTTGGCCAACAATAACCCGTCCGCCGCTGTTTCAGAGTTTACCGCGCTCGGCACTCCGGAGATTTCAGATTGTCCGTGATATCCCCGCAGCCGACCGGCATCCTGCTGCCGCAAGCTTATTCCAGGCATGGAGATGACTTGCATCACTATCTTCAAGCGGTGGAAACCCTGAGAACCTGGATTGAGCAACGAAATTATGCCGGCTACGAGCCATACGACTTGCTCAATTCTCCTTATTTGCAAAGAGAAATTTTGCGATCCGGCTGGATTGCGCCGTGGTTCATTCAGGCGGGACGGCGGTTTGGCGGATCGAGTTTACGCCGATGGCTGAAGGTGCCCAGAAGCAAAAATCCAAAAGCGCTCGGCCTGTGCGTAAGTGCATATTGCGACCTTGCTGGAGCCGGAATCGGCTGCGGCGACCGGCTCTTCTTGCTCAAAGACGAGTTGCGTAATTTGCGCTCTCCGCGCGAGCCGCTCTTCTGTTGGGGATACGATTGGGACTTCGTTTCGTTTCGTGGAACGAGAATGCCGAAGTTCAGCCCTAACTGTATTGCCACCTGCTTCGTTGCGAATGCGTTTCTGGATATGGCGGAAACCCATGGGGACGCTGGCGCGCTCGCCATGGCTCAGTCCGCCGGCGAATTTATTATTACCCGACTGAACCGCGCGGTTGATTCGCCGCAGGAGGTCTGTTTCAGCTACACGCCCCATGACCGCACCCGTATTTACAACAGTAGCGGCATCGCCGGCGCCTTGCTTGCGCGACTATCAACCACTTGTGAATGGCCACAGGCAAGCGAGCTTGCACAACGGAGCATGCGTTATATCGCGGGTCAGCAATTACCGAATGGATCCTGGACCTACGGCGCCTCTCCGATTCAGAACTGGATTGATGGCTTTCATACCGGCTATAACCTGTGCGCCCTGTCGCTCTACCGGCGGTACACGGGCGACCTATCATTTGAATCCAACCTGGAGAGTGGATACCGGTTTTACAAGGAAAACCTGGTTTGTGAAAATGGCGCGGCCAAAGCGCTCGATCGCCGGGTATTTCCCATCGATATACACGCCTGCTCGCAAGCCATTCTGACATTCTGCGAATTTCAGGAGCGCGACCCTGAAGCATTGCCCTTGGCCCAAAAGACAGCCCAGTGGGCGCTTCAAAACATGCGATCGGAAGATGGCAGTTTCTTTTACCAGCGACATCGCACCTGGGTTGACCGTACGCCCTATATGCGATGGGGACAGGCCTGGATGTTTACGGCCTTGGCCAAATTACACAAACTGCTGTTAAGAACCCGCCTAGGACCCTCGAGTGCAGCAACGGTCACAGAGACCTCCCGGTTGAGGGCCGGCGCCTAGTATGTGCGGTATCGCAGGTATGGTGGGCGTTTCCGATGAATCATTGCTGGCGGAAATGCTCGTCCGTACACGGCACCGGGGCCCCGATGATTCGGGAGTCTATCTTGGAAACAGGGACAGCTCCACAGAGCGTGTCGCGCTCGGTAATAATCGCCTCAGCATATTGGATTTGAGCCCAGCCGGCCATCAGCCCATGAGTAATGAGGATGGCACCATCTGGGTTGCGTACAACGGCGAGATCTACAATTTTCCGGAATTGCGCCGGGAGTTAAAGCGCCAGGGACACCAGCTGCGGTCCGAAACTGATTCAGAAATCCTGCCGCATCTTTATGAGCAAGACGGCGTGGAAATGGCAAATCGTCTCAATGGAATGTTCGCCTTTGCGCTTTGGGATGAACCCGGCCAGCGGCTGTTCCTTTTTCGCGATCGTATGGGTATCAAGCCTCTTTACTATGCGAAGGTCGGCCGCAAGCTTTACTTCGCCTCTGAAATTAAAGCCCTGCTGGCATCTGCTGAGATTCGCGCCGAGATAAATCCGCAGGCTCTCGATCAGTACTGCGCGTTTCTGTATGTTCCCGGTCCGCAAACCATGTTTCGAGGCATCTGCAAATTGCCTCCTGGGCACAAGTTGACCTGGCACAATGGAGAGATCGAAATCCAGCCGTATTGGAGCTTGCAATACGGCCCGTATTCGCAGGCCAGCGATGCCGAACTAGTGATTGAATTCCGCGAGTTGCTGAAGCGTGCGGTAGGAAGGCAACTGGTAAGCGATGTTCCCGTTGGCTTGTTTCTGAGTGGCGGACTGGATTCAAGCACGTTGCTGGCATTGGCATCGCAGTTCAACCCTCGTACCCGCTGCTATTGCATTGCGTATCCCGGAAAGGCAGGCGCGCTCGAGCAGTCCAGTGAGGATGTGCGCTATGCCAGGTTGGTTGCGCAGAAATTCGACTCGGAGTTGGTGGAGTTTCATGTCGAACCGGATGTGGCGGGGCTTTTACCCAAGATGGTCTGGCACCTTGATGAACCAGTCGCCGATCCGGCAGCCATCTCTACTTACCTGATTTCCCGCGATGCGAAATCGGAAGTGACAGTGCTGCTCAGCGGACAAGGGGCCGATGAAGTCCTTGCCGGGTATAGAGTGCATTTCGCGCCCGTCATGGCCAGGGCGATCTCGATGATCCCGAGCCGATTAAGAAGGCGGTTGGCAAATGGATTTCTGCCCTGGCTGCAAAAGCATCCGGCAATCATTCCAGGAATCGCCCAAGGCCTGGTGCTGGCTGCCTGTCGGCACACGCAACGCGTCATTAGCACGGCTGGCTTGCCGGCCGCAGAACAATACACATTGCTGCGCTCTTATCTGAATGCCGCGGGGCTCGCCAACCTGCTAAAAGCCGATCTCAAGCACGAGTTAGACCGTGATTACCGTTTCCGTTTTCGCGAGCGCTTTCAAGAATGCTCCGGGGAAGAGTTTGTAAATCAGATGTTATACGTAGATACCAAGACGTTCCTGCCTGATCTGAATCTTACTTATTCGGATAAGCTCAGCATGGCGTGTTCTATTGAAACCCGCGTGCCTTTCTTGGACGATGAGGTGGTCGGATTTTTGGCGAAAGTGCCGGCCCGGCTGAAAATACGTTTCAGCACGCAAAAGTACCTCTTGCGCAAAGCGATGAAGGGGATTTTGCCGGCTGGAGTTCTTTCGCGCCGCAAGGCAGGTTTCGGCTTACCGGTTCGGTCCTGGCTCAGGAACGAATTGAGAGAGATGGTCGGCGATCTATTATCGTACAACCAGGTCAGGAAGAGGGGTCTCTTCAACCCTGAAGTGGTCGAAAACATGGTGCAGGCCAATGCCTCGGGTAACGGAGATTACACCCTGCAGATCTGGAGTTTATTGACCCTGGAACTATGGCAGCAAACATTCCTGGACCAGAGCCAGGCTCTGGAATTACCGCCCATCCCGGTATTGGCTATGGGGCGAGCGTGAAGATCTGGATTGATCTCGACAATTCTCCGCATGTGCTGTTCTTTGCGCCGCTGGTTCGCATGCTGGAACGGGACGGTGTGCAGGTAATCATCACGGCGCGAGACTTTTCCCAAACCACCGAGTTGGCCAGCGCGCACGGCCTGAATTATTTGAAAATCGGAGAGCACCGTACGCCGCGAACTTTTCTGGGGCGCGCAGGTGCTACCGCCCGGCGAGCCTGGGCATTGGCGCGCAGAATGCGACCGGAGAAGCCGAGCGCGGCCATCAGTCACGGATCCAGGGCGCAAGCCATGGCGGCGCGGTTGCTGGGGGTTCCCGTGCTGACGCTTTATGACTACGAGTTTATTTCCGCAGGAGTTTTCAACCGCCTGGCGGAGCGGATACTGGTGCCAGAGTGCATATCTCCTGATCGACTGACAACGCACGGTGTTAATAGCGGAAAGTATCTGCAATATCCGGGGTTCAAAGAGGAAGTCTACGTTTACGACTTCGTTCCTGATGACCGGGTTCTCGCACAGCTTGCACTGGATCGGGCGCGTCCCATCATTACCATCCGGCCGCAGGCGAACTGGGCTCATTATCACCACCATCGTTCCGAGGAGCTGTTCGTGGCCTTGATCGACCGGGTGCGCCGTGAACCGGAAGCGCAGGTTTTAATATTGCCCAGGACGCTGCAGCAGCGCCAGGAATTGGCTGCTCGTTACGGGATTCGAGGTACTCCCTTTCGTGTGCTGGAAACTGCGGTCGATGGTTTAAGTTTGATGTTTCACTCTGATGCTGTGTTCAGTGGCGGCGGGACCATGGCGCGGGAGGCGGCGTTGTTGGGCGTAAACGTTTACAGCTTTTTTGCCGGCAAAGCGGGCGCAGCCGACGAAAGCTTGTCGAAAGCCGGGAGACTGAAAATGTTGACTACCGCCGAGCAGGTAGCAAACCTGGTCTTTTCTAAACAGCCATTGCCGGTTCTGCAGAGAGCCGGTACGCCCAACCGGACCAGAAATTTCATTTTTGAGCAGATCGTCGAATTCGCTGCCTCATATGGAAATGAAAATCCTATTATCAGGGAAGCCAGCGCAGTCTCGTAACTAGCCGCCACATGCGTACAGCCCTGGCCACCGACAACGCCTCGTCCCGCACCGCCGGGCCTGGATATCAGCTCATAAAAAGGGCGCTGGATTTGCTGCTGAGTTTTGCTTTCCTGGTTCTGCTGTTGCCGTTATGGCTGCTGGTTGCGCTTCTCATCAAACTGGATTCCCGTGGGCCGGTACTGTTCACCAATAGAGTTGTAGGTAAGCATGGACGGCAGTTCACTATTTACAAATTCCGTTCCATGCACCCGGCTTCCAACCGCGAGCGCGCCGAGCATCGCCAGGATGTAATGCGCAATTATTCTGAGGGTCGAGCCACGGCAGTGGACGAGCAAGGCAGACCGGTCTTCAAAACCGCGTTTGTGGATGCATCGCGGATCACTCGCGTGGGAGCCTTTCTGCGACGTTCGAGTCTCGACGAAGCCCCTCAGTTCTGGAACGTCTTGCGCGGCGAGATGAGCGTGGTGGGTCCGCGTCCGGCGCTTCCGTATGAAGCCGAGCTGTATGACGAAGGGCAAAGACGCCGGTTTTCCGTCAAACCCGGGCTGACAGGTCTGTACCAGGTATCGGCGCGCAACCGGGTGCCGATCGGCGAAATGGTTCGTTTGGACCTTGAATATGCTGAGCGGCAGTCCCTGTGGCTGGATCTTATAATCATGGCAAAGACCCCGGTCGCGATGTTCTCCGGCATTTGAATGGGAAAGCAGAGGAGAATCATTTGATTCGTGTGGGATTGATTGGGTGCGGCTACTGGGGACCCAACCTGGTTCGAACGCTGCACGAGATTGATGGCGTCAAGCTGGCCCGCGTGGCTGATCTGCGGCCAGGGCGAAGGGAATTTATCTCCCAGCGTTATCCAGACTTACCCACCACCGCCGAATATCACGAGTTGTTGCACGATCCCGCGATCGACGCGGTGGTAATTGCTACTCCTCCAGATACTCACTTCCGTCTGGCGATGGAAGCGTTGGAGCAGGGCAAGCACCTGCTGGTAGAAAAGCCGCTGGCCATGAAATTCCGCGAGGCGGATGAACTTGTTCGATTTGCCGGGGAGCGAAACCGTGTCCTCATGGTTGGCCACCTGTTTCTCTACGCCCCGGCGGTAGTTAAATTGAACTCGCTTATCGCACAGGGCGAGCTGGGAGACCTCTATTGTATTTCCAGCGTTCGTGCAAACCCCGGTCCGCCCAACACCAACGTGGATGCCCTGTGGGACCTCGCGCCGCATGATTTCTCGATCATTCTTCACTTGTTCAGGGAAGCGCCCATAGAAGTGGCGGCGCACGCTGCTTCATTTTCCGATCGCCGGCACGCCGAGGTGGTATTTGTTTTCCTCCGTTTTGGCAGCGGCCGGGCGGCCCATGTTCACGTGAGCTGGTTGACACCCAACAAAACCCGCAGGATGGACCTGCTCGCCAGCCGCCGAGTGGCCGGTTATGACGACACGCAACCGGTCCACAAGCTGATGATTTTCGACGCGGCGGAAGATAATCGGCGCAATGCGGCGGCTCAGGACAACCAAGCCTTGGGTTACGGTCCGGGAAACGTATGGATTCCTGCATTGCAAAATTACGAGCCGCTGCGTGCTGAATGCGAAGACTTTGTGAACTGTATTCGCAGCGGGGGAACTCCCGTTAGCGACGGACGGAAAGGTGCGGAAGTGGTCCGCGTGCTGGAGAAAGCCAGTCAAGCGATCGCGCTCTCCGAGCCCAAACCTGAGTTGACTGGCCAAGTGTCATTATGAAGACCGCATAGCAAACATCTGAAATCGGAGAACAAGACATTGAAGGCATTGGTTACTGGAGGCGCGGGGTTCATCGGCTCACACCTGGTAGATGCACTGGTCGCGCGCGATTTCGAAGTGACGGTACTGGACAATCTGGAGCCCCGCGTCCATGGAGCTCAGGGCCATCCGCAGTTACCGCCGAATGTGAAATTTGGGCAGGGCGATGTCCGGGACAAAGCTGCCTGGGAGGCAGTATTGCCGGGAATCGATCTTGTCTTCCACCAGGCGGCGTATCAGGACTACATGTGGGATTACAGTAAGTTTTTCCACACCAATGTGGTTGGAACCTCGCTGCTGTACGAAGTTATTCGCGAAAAAAAGATACCGGTCAGGAAAGTGATAGTGGCCTCTTCGCAGGCGGTATACGGTGAAGGCCAGTACGATTGCAAGGTTCATGGCAAGATTCTGCCGGGGGCCCGTTCTCAGGAACAACTGTCACGAGGAGAGTGGGAACTGCAATGCCCGGAGTGCCGCGAACCCATGACTAACCGGCTGTTGTCAGAGAGTCATGCCAATCCTTATAACCAGTACGCCTTGTCTAAATATTCCCAGGAGATTGCCGCTTTACGGCTGGGCTTGGCTAATCGCATCCCCACCACGGCTCTGCGCTACTCAATCACGCAAGGACCTCGCCAGTCACCGTACAACACATACTCCGGGATATGCCGCATTTTTACGCAGCGCTTGCTGGCAGGCGATTCCCCGGTGGTTTACGAAGACGGAAATCAGCTGCGCGACTACGTTCACATTGACGATGTAGTCTCAGCAAACCTGCATGTCGCCTTGGATGACCGCGCCAATTTTGAGGCCTTTAACGTCGGCAGCGGGCGCGGCACTACCGTGCTTGAATACGCTGCCACGCTGGCGAAGATTTTAGGCTCTGACATCAAGCCGGTGGTGCCGGGAAAGTTTCGGGTTGGTGATAATCGCCATTCCGTTTCCGATATTCAGAAGCTGCAAACTTTAGGATGGAAACCCACGCGTGATCTCATCCTGATCATGCGTGATTACGCAGATTGGCTGCGCGCTTCCGGGAGGAGCCTTACAGGGTACTTGGAAGCCGACCTGCAAATGGAAAAGATGGGTGTGGTGTGCGGCGTCTGCTGAACCGGGCCTTGCGTCAGAAAAGAAAACGAGTGAGGAAGTAATGAGTGCATCTGTACCGGTTCGTAGTCTGCCTGCGCGCAAACTCGCCGTTTCTCCCATCACTTGTGCCGATGAGTACTTCACGTCTCTCACCCAGGTTCTGCACCAGGTTCCGCGCGCCGCAATAGAAGAGGTAGCGGCGGTGCTGCTGCAGGCATACGAGGATGGAAGGACGGTGTTCCTGTTTGGAAACGGGGGCAGCGCATCACTGGCCTCTCACTTTGCCTGCGATCTGGGCAAAGGCACGGCCCCCAAAGATGGCCGCCGCAAGCGGTTCCGTGTTGTCGCCCTGACCGACAACGTCCCTACTCTAACCGCCTATGCTAATGACAACAGTTATGACGATATTTTCGCCGAACCTTTGCTGAATCAGATTGCGCCTGGGGACGTGGTGCTGGCCATCAGCTGCAGCGGCAATTCCACAAATGTTCTGAAGGCTTTGAAGGTTGCACGTCAGGAGAATGCGTTCCTCATCGGCTTGACTGGATTTGCAGGCGGTCGCATGAAAGCGCTCTGCGATGTTTGTCTGGTGGTGCCCTCCGGCAACATGCAACTGATTGAGGACGTACATCTTAGCATCGCTCACTGCATCTTCAGCATCGCTCACCACCAGATCAGCCGTGGCGCTCTGCTCAGCGTGAGGGCAAGCAACAGCAACGATTGATCTCTACTTTGCACAACGTGATCCTGGTCAAGTCATGAAAAGAACCACCACGCTCACCCTGAGAGTACTGGCCGCGGATCTGCTTTGGATCTGTGTAGCTATGCTGGCCGCCATCACGGCGCGTTTCGGTTTCGGATGGGGAGATGAGACCGTCAGTAGTGTTGCCCGATCTTTCGGACCGGAGCTGATTTCAGCGTTGCTAATGTGGATGATGCTCTCCTCCTGGAAAGATCTGGATGGCTTTGCCAGTGGCTGGTGGCTGCCAACCGTGATCTCGCAGGTATCTGTTGCGGTAGCAACATTGATGGCTGTGCTGCTGGCAGGAGAGTATCTGGCTCGGAATTACATTTCTCGGCTGGTTTTGCTCTACTTCGCGGCCCTGTTGATTGTCGGCTTCACCGGGATTCGGTACGCGATCTATGTTGCCATCGTAACCAAGCGGCGAATGGGAGGAGTCCGTCGTGTGGTCATCGTCGGGGCCGACAAAGTCGCTGCGGAACTGGCGGCCAAAATCAATCTGCACCCCGAGCTGGGGCTTGAGGTGACCGGATACCTTTACCCGGAAGGCGATCTGCGCTGCGATGAAATCAGAGATCATCGTCAGAGCACGACGGTTCCGGCGCTCGGCATCATGGAATTGCTGGCAGAAAAGAAAGTAGATGAACTGGTGTTGCTGAATCCGCAATCCAGCCAGCGCGAACTTCTCAATTTAGTAGCGATGTGCCGAAATGCCGGCATGCAGGTAAGCGTCGTGCCGCCGCTGTACGACCTCTACTTATCCCAAGCCGCCATCGTGGATGTCGGCGGTGTCCCTCTTCTGCGATTCCAGCAACCCGAGGCGCCACTCGCGACCCTGGCCGCAAAGCGGGTGGTCGACATCACGCTGGGAATCGTGCTGGGGATTCTGGCCTTACCGATCGTTACCATCTCGGCCTTGATTCTGCGGCTCAGAAAAGGACAAGCATTTCGGCCGGAAATGCGTTGCGGGCAATACGGCCGGCCATTTCGAATGTTCCGCCTGAATGTGGATCGTCTGCCGGTAAACGCCGGCCCGGGAGAACGGTTTCTGGATGGACTCAGCATCTCCGAATTACCCAATCTCTTAAACGTGTTGAAAGGGGATATGAGCCTGGTTGGGCCGCGTCCCGAGTCGCTGGAGCGTGCCAACCAATACTCGGAATGGACGAAGCAACGGCTGAATGCGAAACCGGGCATCACGGGATTAGCACAAGTCCATGGCTTGCGCGATGAACATTCTTCCGAGCGGAAGGCGCGATTCGACCTGCAGTACTGTTTGCGCCCATCTTTATTTCTGGATCTTACCCTGATCGTGCAGACCGTCTGGACGCTTTTGGCGCGCTCGGTTTGGACACAAGCCAGTAAAACTCAGCCCGCAATGCCGGCGGGAAAAACGGAGATCTTAATCGGTGTTAATCGTTCGCAGTCCGGTGCGGATTAGTTTCGCGGGTGGCGGAACTGATCTGCCCGCTTACTTTCAGCAGTACGGCGGTGCAGTGCTCAGCACCGCCATCAATAAGTACTTCTATACTTTTCTGGGTCGGCGGAACGATGATCGCATCCAGATCATCTCCTCTGACCTAAAAGTGTTCGGGAATTTCAGGGACATTGCCAACATCCAGACCGAGGGCGAGTTGGAAATTCCCCTGGCCGTATTGAAACACCTGCAGTGCGATATTCCCATCGATCTGTTTCTGGCTTCCGAAATTCCCCCCGGCACCGGCTTGGGATCGTCCGCCAGTGTGTGCGTAAATATTCTCAAAGCCGTGACCGTTTACCTGAACCATCCGCTCTCGAAGCATGACCTGGCTGAAACTGCTTTTTACATAGCGCAGCATCTTCTGCAAAGACACGTGGGCAAGCAGGATGAGTATGCGGCGGCGTACGGTGGTTTGAACTACATCTCGATCCAGAAGGATGGCACCACCGAGGTCCAGCCTCTCAAACTGGAAGACAGCACTATGCAGGCCCTGCAATCGAATCTGATGTTGTTCTTCACCGGATCGGCGCACCACTCGTGGACCATTCTTCAAGAGCAGGAGCAATCGACCCGCGAGCATCGGGGATCCACGGTGCAGGCGCTGCATGAAGTCAAGAGCCTCGCGGAGCAGATGCGCGAGACGCTTTGCGCCGGTGATCTGGCCAGTTTCGGGCTGTTGCTCCACAAAGGCTGGGAAGCGAAAAAACAGGTGTCGCAACGGATCTCAAACGATCATATCGATCATTTGTACGAGCTCTCCCGCCGGCATGGCGCCATCGGGGGAAAGATCACGGGCGCGGGTGGAGGAGGATTTCTCCTGCTCTACTGTGAGCCGGAGAAGCAAGCTGCCGTCCGCCAGGCGCTTTCCGAGGAGGGGATTCGCGAAATGGCTTTTGCCTTTGACTCCCAAGGAGCTCAGGCAATTGTGAACGATCCTTTCATCGATGGAGACAAAAACGGCGGCTCACGCTGGACATTTCTGATGCACACGCCAGGATCGGCTCATTCCACCTGGGAGCGTCTGCGTTCCGGATCATGAAAGCGTTCATCCTCGCGGCTGGCCACGGTACCAGGCTGAAGCCTCTGACCGATATCATCCCCAAATGCCTGGTTCCCATACGAGGCATTCCCATGCTCCAGATCTGGCTGGAGATATGTAGCCGGGCGGGCATTGATGAAGTTTTCCTGAACCTGCATGCGCACGCCGAAGTCGCGCGGGCCGCAGTACCCCAGTTTCAAGGCGGCCCTAGGCTGGTGCTTTCCGAGGAACCCACTTTGCTGGGGTCGGCAGGAACTTTACGCAAGAACCGCTACTGGGTAGCTGAGGAAAAGCAGTTCTGGGTTTTCTATAGCGATGTCCTGACCACTCTCGACCTCGAAAAAATGATGGGGTTTCATCGATCCGGCTCGGCCGCCGCCACCATAGGTGTGTGTCGCGTGGCTGATCCCTGGCGCTGCGGAATCGTCGAGTTTGACGAACGCAACAAAGTGCTGGGCTTCACTGAGAAGCCTAAGAATCCGAAAGGCAATTGGGCCTTTTCCGGGGTGATGATTGCGACCCCGGAATTGCTGGACGCAATCCCCGAAGAAATGCCGTGCGATCTCGGATTTCATGTGCTGCCGCGCCTGATTGGGCGGATGTGTGCCTATCCCATCTCGGAATACCTCTTGGATATTGGGACTATGAAGAATTATCAGGAAGCGCAGGACCAGTGGCCTGGATTAGCCGCGCAAATAGGGGCCGGCCGTTGAGCGCGGCTGCAGGAAGGAGCGTAAGAAAACTCCAAGCTGTAGTCTTCGATATGGATGGTGTCATCATCGATAGCCATCCGGCGCATCGCCAAGCCTGGCAGACATTTCTTGATTCTCTCGGTAAGCGGGTAACTCTCAAAGATCTCGAGTTCATTCTGGATGGAAGGAAGCGTTGCGAAATTCTCCGCCATTTTCTCGGCGACATCACCGCTGAAGAATCAATCACGCTTGGCAAGAAAAAGGACGAATTCTTCCGAGAGGCTGCGCTGGACCTGCCGCTCATTCCCGGAGTGAAGACATTTCTGGATAGCGTGCGCGATCAGCAGATAAGTATCGGACTGGCTACTTCAGCCAGCGCTTCACGCACGCACTCCACCTTGCGCCGCCTGGATCTCAATCGACATTTTCAGGTGGTGGTAACCGGTGATGATGTGGAACGAGGGAAGCCGGATCCTGCCATGTATCGCATGGCATGCCAGGCGCTCGGGGCTGATCCGCAGCATGCGGTTGCAATAGAGGACGCCGTGTCTGGCGTGGTGGCGGCCATAGGCGCCGGCATGAAGTGCGTCGGTGTTTCGCGCAATGGAAAAAGGGACCAGTTGCGAGCCGCGGGCGCGGCAGAAATCATCGAGGACTTTCTCGACTTCGCGCCCGACCGGCTGGATAGAATCTGTTCTTAGTTTTATTTTTGCGGCGGAGGCTGGTCTGCCGGCGCAGGCATTGCCGGAACCGACTCTATATTGGACTGCGGAGCACCTGGCGCTGTGTACGCAGATCCAGAATTTCCTTCGACAGTGCTCCCGATCGCCTGTCCTGTCACGACCAGGTCTACTCGCCGATTGAGCTGGCGGCCTGCAGCCGTACCGTTCGTTGCCACCGGCTGGTCCTGACCAAATCCCCGCGCCGTGATGTCCTGCTGTTTGACTCCTTGTTCGATTAGATAATCCCGCACTGCCTGCGCACGGTCCTGAGAAAGTCTCTGGTTGAATTCGGGGGTGCCAGTGCTGTCAGTGTGCCCCTCTACATCCACGTGCAGACTGGGATAGGCAAGAAGAATGCCTGCCACTTTCGCCAATCTCTCCCGGGCGCCCGGTTTCAAGCTGTATTTTCCGGTATCGAATAAGACGTCTGGCATATCCACGATCACTCCACGCGCCGTCTGGCGCGTCTGCAGAACCTCATTCAGTTGCTGAGTCAGGCGCGCCCGCGTCTGTTCTTTTTCCTGCTCCGCCTGCGATCTTGCCTGTTCCGCTTGTTGCGCGGCTGCTTGCGCCTGCGCCGCCTGGGCCTGAGCCTGCTGTTGCTGCTGCAACGCGCTCTGCTGGGCTGCTAATGCAGCCTGCCGCGCCGCTTCGGCTTCGGCTCTAGCGTGTTCCGCCTGCCGCCGATCCTCCTCCGCCTGCTGCCGCTGCCTCGCCGCTAGCTCAGCCTCGTTCTGGGCGTGCTCCGCCTGGGCCTGGGCCTGCTGGGCGCGCCGCTCCTGTTCGCGCCGTTCGGCCTCGCGCGCTTCTTGCTCCCGCTTTCTGATCGCCAGTACGCGTGCGTCTTCAGCCGATTGCACTGCCCCGCGCGCTACCGTCTCGATTGCCTTGTCACCCTGCTTGCGCTCCAGGTAGTCTTCGGCCCGATGAAGAAAGTCGGTAGCTTTCTGAAAAGTGTCGCCCGCGTAGCGTTCCGCGCCTTCCGCGCGAGCGATCGCAACCGCATTGCGCGCCTGCAGCAGGTCGGAAGGTACTTTTTCGGAAGCCACGGTTGCAGGCAGTTGCGCCGCGTTTAAGTCCACAGTGTATTGCCCCCGCTCCAGCGCTTCAAACTTGGCATCCACCGGGAGCTCCCACCCCTTCGTATCGCGCTTGGGAACATTTTCCAGCACCACCAGGTTGCTGGGGCGGGTTACCGCAAAATAAGGTTCGGCAGTTACGATCAGTCCGAATGCCTGCAGATCAGTGCTGACCTTAATGTTGGATTTACCGTCATGGGGAACGATTTCGCCAAGATTCAATGGCCGCCCTTCGGGCGTGATCGCCCATAAAACGTAGGTGAGGTACTCTGATCCGAAGTTTCGAGAGTTCCTCATTCCCTCAAAATCGACTTTTATCTGAATTCTTCCTGTCCGGCTCTCCACTTCTGCCTTGCCCCTGGCTTCGGGCATCAGATCTGTGCCACGAAAGTTCAGGTCAGTAGAACCGCTGTGGTTGCGGTAATTCACGGCGCGGATATTGCGCGCCACCACCCGCACCCGGTAGACCGGGGTATGTTCCATTGCTTCGACGCGATCGTTCTGAGCGTCCTGAGCAAGCAGCGTTGCGCACAGAAGAATTAGAACAAGGCAAGAAAAGGTAAGCCGGATTCGCATAACTCACGTCCTGAGTTGAATTTCTTGACGCTATGTATGATGGGCGCTTCGCCCTAGAGGTTTACCCCTAGGCAGGCCGGCTCACTGCTGGATTGCTAAACTGAAGGCTTTTCGGCGCAAAGGTTGCGTCTTTTCCAGTGCTCAAGCCAGCGCATGAAAAATGGCTTGGATTGGGTATCGAACATTTGGTCCAGAGCTGAAAGCAGAGCATCGGGTGATTGGGACTTGGAAAGAAAGATGTCGACCGATTTGAGCTTGCGTTCCGGTAGTGGGCCATAGGCTGAAAGCAGCATGATCGGGATGCGGGAGTGCATGTTTTTCATCTTATCGGCCACTATGTCACCTTTCATGCCCGGCATCTGGTAATCGACAACCACCGCATCCACGGGGTACTTGCGGAACAGTTTCAGAGCTTCCTGCCCGCCGGTGGCTTCCAGCACACTGTAGCCGTTCTGTTCCAGAAACATCTTTCTTCCGACCAGTCCGCTCAGATGGTCGTCGATGCAAAGGATGGTGGCTTTCCTGCGAGACATGAACAGCTCACTTCCAGGTTTGAGAGTCTGCGAGTGGCGGGCATTTCGAGGCTACGTCTTGCGGTGGTATGGCACAAATTACCAAGGGACTAATCGGCCGCAGGAACCTTCAGGTGTTCGCCGTAAGCGCGCAGCAGCCGCGAAAATTTTTGCACGCCTGGCCAAAATCCTCGACGGTTGGCACTACAATAGAGCGATTCCTTTGAGTGCTCCTCAAACTATTTCCGCGCAATGGAAAGATCTGGAGGGCCAGAGTCTGGGCGCCTGTACGCTTCAAACTTTTATTGGCGGTTCAGATCAGACCGCGGTTTTCGCTACTACGCGTTCCAATGGAGAAAAGGCAGCCATCAAACTGGCGCCTCTGGATCCGAGAACTTCAGAACTGAAGTTGTCACGCTTGCGTCAAGCCATGCGCCTTTCGCATCCGCACCTTCTGCGGATCTATGACGCAGGGCTGGGTGAACTGCAGGGTAAAAGCCTGCTTTGGGTGTTGACCTCATTCGCTGATGAAGACTTGTCGCAAGTTCTTCCGGTTCGTGCGCTGACGCCCGCCGAAACCGGGCAGATGCTCTCTCCCGTTCTGGCTGCGATCTCGTATCTGCACGGGGAGGGTTTCATTCACGGCCGAATAAAGCCTTCGAACATCATGGCAATAGGCGATCAGGTCAAGATATCGACCGATTCATTCTCAGTACAGGGCGATCCGCCGCTGAATACGCTGCGCACTGCTTACGATGCGCCCGAACTCAAACAGGGCAAATCGCTTCCGGCGTCTGATATCTGGTCGCTGGGGATGAGCGTTGTGAACGTACTGACCCAGTCTGTGCCATCGCTGGCCGGCGGGGCGGCAAAAATTCCGCATTCGATTCCCCAGCCGTTTGCGACCGTTGCGGCACGCTGCCTGCAGGTCGATGCCAGGCAGCGCGCCAGCCTCGACGAGATTCAGGATTTATTGAAGCGTCCAACTCAGCCGGTTGTTGCTGCGTCGGCGATTCGGGAGTCATCTTCGGTTCGTGAGCGAACGGCGCCTCGCGAGACTCCCCTCGCCCATAGCGCGATCCAAGGTGCCGCCGATGAACCGCACAAGCCGGGCATAAATTTAGCCTACCTTCTTCCCGTAGCCGCTCTGCTTCTGATTCTTATCGGACTGTGGTGGAATCACAACTCCAATCATCCCAGCACCGCCCCTCCAAGCACCGGCAATCAAGGCTCTGCCAATCAGGGCTCTCCGAATCAGGGCTCCGTCAATCAGGCACAAAGCCGCGCTTCATTTCCCGCCAGTCCCATTGCTAAACCTGCCACTCAGCCACCTGCCTTATCAGCCAAGCACACATTGGACCCGCCTCAAGCGGAACCTGAGGCCAGGACGTCGGAGCCTGACGGCTCGAATGTCGTGCGCCAGGTTCTGCCGCAGATTTCGGCAGGTGCGCGGAGCACTGTGACGGGCAGGGTTCGGGTTTCAATCAGGGCGCGAGTGGATGCCGAAGGAAATGTCATGCGCACCAGCTTTGACTCGCATGGCCCCAGTGAGTATTTCGCACGCAAAGCGATGGAAGCTTCTCAGGAGTGGAAGTTTGCGCGTAGTGCGGGCGAAACCTTGTGGGTGATCCGTTTCGGATTTGGACGCAAGGATACGCTGGCGAGCGCTACCCGGTTGAGCAGATAGCTCTGGAAATCAGCCCGCGCCATTGATGGGGGCGCTGGATTGGCGTTCAACCAGTACCGGTTGCACAGCAATCTCCTTGGCTACTTCGTCCTGGCTTTCGATCTTCCTGAGAAGAATTTCCGCCGCCGCTTCTCCCATCTCGCGCAATGGCTGACGCACGGTAGTCAGGGTGGGGCTGTTGAACGCGGCGCTCTCGATATCATCGAATCCGACAACAGAGATGTCCTCGGGAACCCGAATTCCGGCCTCCTTGAATGCGCGAATCACGCCAATGGCAGAGATGTCGTTATAGGCAAACAGAGCGGTAAACTTTTTTTGGCGTGACAGCAATTGCTTGCCGTATGGATAGCCCAGCAGTGGGGACGATTCCGAAGACTCAATCTGGACAGTGAGATCGGGTTCAATCGGAATTTCGAGTTCTTTGGCCACTGCGCAGATCGCATCCCAGCGGTCGACTGAATCCGCACTGGCAGGCAGTCCCTTCATGAACGCAATCTGTTTGTGGCCGAGATCCAGAAGATGTTTAAGGGCCATCCATGCGGCTTTGCGGTGATCAAGCACCACGTTGGTCACGCCCGGCAGATCACGATGTCCGGCAACCGCCACCGTGGGCAAGGGAAGAGAATGCGGCAGGTTAAGGTCGATGGTGATGAAGCCTTCTACGCCTCGCTGCAGCAGCAGTTGAGAATAACGATCCAATAATTTCGGGTCGTGACGATGGATGCCGGTCAGAAAGAAATACTGTCGTTGACGCAGAAAATGTTCTACGCCGGAGATGACCAGCGACCCGTAAGCGTCCCCGATCTCGTTGGCAAGAATTCCGACGGTGTAGGTGCGCTTTTTGCGTAGAGAGCGGGCGAAGAAATTGGGTTGATAGTTGAGTTCGCGAACCGCCGCCAGGATTCGGCTGCGAGTGCGTTGTGGGATGTGTTTAGCGGCCGGGGAATCATTCACCACCGCGGAGACGGTCCCCGGGGACAGACGCAGGTGTTGTGCTACCGCTTTGAGCGTTACTGGCCGCTCCTCTTTGGAGCGGCCATCCTTACCGGGCTTCATTTCGATCCTTCGATTCCATTGCGGTCCGATCCGGGGTCGCAAAAGCGCTGCTGGTGAGCATTTGGACGCACTTGCGTTTCAAATGTCTCAGGTAGACCGTATGACGGTGGACGGAAGCCCACGCAAAATCCTGTGCTGGGCATCATGGCATAGCAGTGCCGGTCATGTCTGCACTTTTTTCTTGACAAAGCATGCCACCCTGCAGCCTAATGCTTCCCCATCGTGGGTTTCACAATATCGTTATTGTACTCACACAAAATCGTTGTTGCCGGCCGGAGGCTTGAAATGCGCAAAACCCTGTTGTTGGCGCTGGTCGCCGTGTTCTCCGTGTGCGTCACTCTACCCGTCGCCGCTCAAAAATACACCGGAACAATTCGCGGCACCGTAAGCGATCCTTCAGGTGCCATGATGCCGGGCGCAGAAGTGTCCATCAAGAATTTAGGTACCGGCGAGGTTCGCACCGTCAGCACCAACGCCGGGGGCGAGTTTGTGTCGCTCGATATGCCCATTGGCAACTATGACATCGTGGTGAAGAAAGCCGGCTTTAAGGAATTCGTCAGCAAGGGAGTAGAGCTGCACGTCTCCACCACCTACACCGTTACCGCTGCTCTGCAGGTCGGCAATGCCACCGAGCAGGTGACGGTCGAGGCGAATCCCGTGCAGGTTGAGACTGCAACAGGGGCGGTGGGCAATGTGATCGAGGGGAATGAAGTCCGTGAACTGCCGTTGAACGGCCGCAGCTTTGTGCAGTTGACGCAGCTGATGCCGGGCGTATCCTCGGCCAGCAACTTCGACACCAAGAACAAAGGATTGCAGGCCGGCGTTGACTTCTCGGTGAACGGCAATAATACGACCTCCAACATCTTCATGGTGGATGGCGTAAACAATAACGACATCGGATCTAACCGCACAATTCTTGTCTATCCCTCGATTGACGCAATTTCCGAATTCAAGATTTTACGTAACAGCTATGGACCGGAATATGGCCAGGCGAGCGGCGCTATCGTCAACATCGTAACTCGTGGTGGAACCAATCAGTTTCACGGGGGCGCGTTCTACTTCGGTCGCAACGACATAATGAATGCGGCCGATTATTTCAATAATCTCAACGGTATTCCGAAGGATGTTCTCCGCCGCAATGACTTCGGCTATAACATCGGCGGTCCGGTCATTAAAGACAAGCTGTTCTTTTTCTGGTCGCAGGAGTGGAACCGGGAACTGCGAGGCGCGGCCCGCGTGGGTGATGTTCCGACCGCTGCAGAAAAGGCTGGCGACTTTAGCAATCAGCGGACCGACCTCGATGTAAACGGCAACCTATGCGACCCGGCGGTCACTAATCCCTTCAACACCGCTCAGGTGTTTACCAATATTAATCAGGCTCCGCCTGGACCGGATGGGTATGTGGTCTCAAAAGGGGGTGCGCCTTACCTATCCATGCTGCCTGATCCGAACGTCGCCAATCCGGTGAACTGCAAGAACTGGGCGCAGTCACTCACAGCTCCCATATACTGGCGTGAAGAAAACGTTCGCGGGGATTTCCACATCTCGCCCACATGGAGTTTAATGGGCCGTTTCACCCAGGATCATTGGCAGCAACCCTTCCCGAGCACTCTGGGATTCTGGGGAGAAGATCAGTATCCCTCGATCGAAAGCAGCTGGGCACAGCCCGGCTACCAAGCCACCATCAAATTGACCAAGCTTCTTGGAAGTACCGCCGTCAACGATTTTCAGGTCTCTTATGCCGCCAACCGAATCACCGTCAACAGGGCCGGCTTGAACCCGGGTTTGAATGACACGATCAACACAAATGCTCCACCGTACTATCCCTTCTCGACGAAACTGCAGGGGACGAAGATCGGATACCCCGGTTTCTGGGGCGGCATTGGTGCCGATGCTGCCACTGGAGACAATCTCTGGACCCAGGCACCGTGGCACAATAATGAGCAACTCTTTATCTTCAAGGATGACTTCTCAAAGGTTGTGAGCAATCACACCTTTAAAGTTGGCTTTCTCTTCAGCAATAACCAGAAGAATGAGATGGTTGACAACGAATCCCAAGAGAACGCCTTCTACTGGGGTGATACCGGAAGTACATCCGGCGGCGTAACTGCTGGAGCGACTCCCAACGGCGCGTTCAACATGCTGTGGGACGCTTCGGTGTGGGGCGGCGGCGAAGTCCAGCATAACCCGTTTTCGCAGATTCGTTGGCATGATTTCGAGACCTATTTTGGCGACACCTGGAAAGTTCGTCGTAACGTAACTTTCGAGTACGGCTTCCGCTGGTCGTTCCTGCGCATGCCATACAGCGGCCCGGATCAGATTTCGAATTTCCTGCCGAGCGCCTACAACCCGGCGCTGGGTGGTGATCCATGTAATGGTCTCGTGCTTCCCCCAGGAACTAACTTCTGCGCCGACGCGGGCTTCTCGCCCGGCGTACACGGCCAGAACCGAGCCTTAAAGGACCAGAATAATCACGCCATCGCGCCCCGTATTGGCATTGCGTGGGATCCCAGGGGCGACGGCAAAATGTCTGTGCGCGCCGGGGTAGGACAGTTCTTCCAGCGTGAGCGGCTTAACAATACACTACAGTTGGCTACTAACCCTCCGTTCGCTTTGAACGCCGGATACTCGCGAACTTTCGACACTCCGCCAGCCCTAGGCACACTAACTGCCTCGGGTACGCCCGGTTTCAGCCAGGATCCAGGGACCGACCTGCCGAATACGTGGCAATGGAACTTCAGCGTAGA
>Ga0310810_10001484_pt1 | contig 24658 bp, 17 predicted proteins | sample NCmetagenome_FD_207641 | JGI IMG/M metagenome (GOLD analysis project Ga0310810, IMG submission 207641) | Soil microbial communities from experimental microcosm in Duke University, North Carolina, United States - NC | ecosystem: Engineered > Artificial ecosystem > Soil microcosm > Unclassified ...
AATACGCTGGGCGTGCCGGGCCTGCTGATGTTCAGCACAACGCGGCCGGAACCGTCTCAGTTTTCCGGCCTTCCGCGCCCCATTGATCAGGGTGATTCTCTGAGAGAACGTTTCGGCGGCTGGTTCGTAACGGGCAGTACTGGTGCGGTGCAGCACTTGGGTAATGACGTGACCGCGCTCGACGGTCGTGCCAGTCGCGAGCTCGTGTCCGTGGAAGGTTTGTTCGATGCCGACGGCTATCGCACTCTGTCGAGCGACATCGTTGCCCACCTCGTGTTGACCCACCAGGCCGGCATGACAAACCTCTTGACGCGCGCCGGCTGGGAAGCACGCGTTGGGAATGCCTCGCTGCAGCAGCCGTTCACGAATACGCGTGAACAGGAGGACCGCATCGGCCAGGTCATGAGCGGCGTGGCGACCGAGGTCGTGGATTACCTGTTGTTCATCGATGAAGCGAAGCTGACCGGTCGGATCCGAGGCGGATCGGGCTTCGCGGAGCGGTTCTCAACCAGCGGGCCGCGCGACCGAAAGGGGCGGTCGCTGTATGAGCTCGATCTGAATCGCCGCCTGCTGAAGTATCCATGCAGCTATTTGATCTACTCACCGGCTTTCGACGCGCTGCCGCCGCGCGCGAAAGAGCCGATCTACAGGCGCATGTGGGAGGTGTTGTCCGGACAGGAACAGGACCCTCGGTACCGGAAGGCGCTGTCGTTTGCAGATCGGCAGTCCATCGTCGACATCCTCCGAGACACGAAGAAGGACCTGCCGCGGTATTTTCAAACGGTGACTCGATAGCCGGCGAGACGATTCAGCGGTGACGGATGCGCGGGCGGCTTTACGGAAAAGCCGGCAGCGGCGCGGGGACCCCGGGCCCGAGCGGCGTGCGCGCGGTGTTGAGCAACATCGCGACCATCGTGTAATAGCCCGAAATGCTCACCGCGTCCACGACGGCCTGCTCGCCGAACTTCGATACCGCCCGGGCGTAAGTGGAATCGCTGACCGTTCGATTGTGGAGCAGTTCCTGGATCAGGTCGTACAGGCTCGTCTCGTCTTCTGCCATCTGCACAGGTCGGCGGCCTTCCGCGACCGCTTTGACGATCTCGGGGCTCAGTCCGCCTTTGACTGCGAGCGGCTGATGAGCGTTCCACTCGTAGTTCTGCCCCCATTCCCGGGCGGTCATGAGGATGACGAATTCACTCAATCTGGGCGGCAGCGTGCTGTTGAAGCGCAGGTAGTCGCTCAGCATCAGGGTGCGCGACATGAGTTCCGGACTTCGTGTCAGCACGGCCCACGGGCCGCCGGGCTCCCCGCCGCGTGCCTTCTTGTATTCATCGACCATCTTCTTCTGCGCCGGTGTCAGCTTGTCGGCGGGTATGGGCGGCATTCTGTCCTGAGCGTTCGCGAATGCCGCGAAGACCAGTCCGAACACGAACGTGCTCGCCAACAATCGGCCGATTGCCTTGGTGCTGCCGCATGCCATCGGAGCCTCCAGGCGCGGCGTCTCCGCATTCGGGGAAAGCCGCGCGGTTGATGTTGTCACCGCAGACAGCAATCGATCGGTGTTACCGCCCGATCATCAGAATCGTAAACGTGCCGGGGATCGCAGGGGCCTGACCGCCGCGCCCTCCGCCAGGCGGCGCCGGCGGCGCCGGCCCACGCTCAACGCTCATGGTCAAGATGTGGTTCGTTTTACCGTCGAACGCCATCGTCCGGGCGCCATTCATCGTCTGAAGATTCTGCTCGACCTCGAAATTCGTCGGGGTCTTCTCCTTGACGATCGTCATCGTGCCGTTGCCTTGCGTGCTGAACGCTTCCATCGTCGCCGGGTTGAACATCGCGCCGTCGGAACTGCCGGCGAGCGGGAGCCTCGCGAGGATCTTCCCATCCTTCGCACTCAGGATGACAAACGTCTGCGGCGGCTTGACGTTGGGATCGGGCGCCGGCGGCGGTCCGGCGGGCGCTGGCTGTCCGGGCGTTCCCCGCGCCGGGGCGGCGCCGAGGGCGCTGCACGCCGCGAACAGGATCTGATTCTTCACATCGAGCGCGAGCCCGTTGCACCCGCCGTTGTCACCAAACGGGTAGGTCGCCGTGACCTTCAAGGTTTTGGCATCCACGACCGCGACGCCGCCTGGCCGCTCCTGGAGGACCTGGTAGAGCGTGCCCTTGCCGTCGGAGACGGTTTGCTCCGGCGTCCCGCCGAGGTCGACGTTTCCGACCACCGTCCCATCTTTGGCGTCAACCACGAGGAGGCTCTTCGTCGGATGGCTGCCGATATAGACGCGATCGTTGGAGGTGTCGCAATAGATGCCGTCTGCGCTGAATCCCGCCGGAACTTCGATCGTCTTGATCAACTTCATGGTCTTGACGTCGAACATCGAGGGCTGGGGATGGTCGCTGGTGAAGCCGTGGCCCGTTGTCGGGCACACGGTCGCGCCGTTGCCGCCCACACCCGGAATCACGCCCACCGATTCAAGCGTGTCGAGATCGAAGATGGTCAACCGCTTTTCGAAGGCGGGCACCGCCGGCCTCGTATCCGTCGCCGCTTGTGCCTGCGTCGCACCGCGCGTGATGTAGAGTCGCCGGCCGGCCGTGTCCGCGAAGATGTAGTCGGTGCCGCCCTCGCCGCCGACCTTCGCAGTCTTCAGGACCTTGTACGGCCCGTCGGCGCCGGCCTGGAAGGCGAGTCCCGCGGACGTCAAAAGCGCGATCATGACAATCAGCAGAAGCGCACTTCGTCTCATGTGAAGACTCCCTCAGGATTTCTGGATCCTCGCCACCTGCGTCATCCCGCCGCCGTCACGGTTGCTCATCCCCAGGCGCACCGCAGCAAGGCGACACGCAACAAGACGGCATGATCGATGGCTAACGCTTCTTGCGCCCCTCAGCCCGTCTCACAGTCTTCCTCGCGCCCTTCACTACCTTCGGGGCCGGGCGTGTCGCTCGCGCCCTCGCCGGCGTGCTCGTCGGCCGAGCACGCATTGCTGCCTTCTTCGTTCGGCGCGCCAGCGTCTTTGCTTTCTTAATCAGCTCGGTGGCCCGTGCCCCCACTTTGGAGGCGGCAGCGGACAGCGTCTCCTGCCCCGCGGCCAACGCCTCTCGGGTTTCTGTCACTGGATGCGGATGTTGCGCCTGAAACGAATCAATCGTGCCCGCGACGCTGCCGAGCGCGTGGCCGACTGCTTCGGCGGCACGATCGACAGCGCCGCTGCTCTCTTTCTTACGTTTCGCCATGAGGCCTCCGAACTTGCTCAGCCCGAGTATATCTGTGAATTCGCAATTTCCCTCGGGGTCGCGAGGGCGTTCACTGGTTGATCCCTTCGGCGCAACCCTTGGCAATCCGGACAAGGCAGGGCCGACCACCCGAAATCAGTCCGGCGGCCATCGAGGGCGCCATCCCGCGCCTGGATTCTCCGGGAGTCCTTCAGAGCCGTGGCCACATGGTGGTCAGCGCGGTGACAACTCTAGTCGACGCCGAAAGCCAAAAGAACATTTCCGGGCCGTCCGACCAGGCCGCCATTTCCTGAACTGACGTACAGCATTCCCCCCGCCACCACAACGCCGGGGCCATCCATGGATCCGCCATTCGCCTTGACGCCATTGACTGTTTCGAAGCCGCGGTTGGTGTCGAATTCCCAGACGACCGAGCCATCCTTTGTGGAAAACGCCCGGAGGCCGCCGTCGGCTGAGCCCGAGAATACGACTCCCGGAATCACCGTGAGTGCGGCCGATTGTGCCGCGCTGCATCCCGGGCCGCTTCCGCACAATGCCGGGCGCGGCGGCGTATACCAGACGCGCTCGCCGTTATCGAGCCGAACGGCGTGGATTCCACCGGGTGCCGGCGTCAAATAATCTGCGGCGGAAAAATAAGCCCGCTGCCCGTCGACCGCAGCGCCCCAGACTCCGCCGATCCCGCTTCCACGGCCGAACCGGTATTGCCACAGGATTGCGCCCTGTTTGTCGGGATCGAGTCCATAGCCGACCCCTGATTTTTGCGGAATGACAATGAGATCGCGCCCGCCTGGCAACGTGGCGACGATCGGCGAAGCGGCGAAATCATAATCGGGACCGATGCTTTCGGGGCAGTTGGGATTTGGCGCCGGGCCTTTGCCTCCGCATCCGAGGATCCAGACATCATTGGGCGTGACCTGGCTTGCCCACTTCATCTTGCCGGTCTTGAGATCGAAAGCGAGGACGGCATCGCTCGTCCGCTGCGGCGGATCGCTATAACTATTACCGGTGGCGACATAGATCGAGCCGCGTTTGGTGTCGATTGTCGGGGCGCTCCAGACTCCGGCGCCTGCCGGACCCCAGAGCTGGGCCCCGGTGGTGCTTTTGCCGCGAGGCTTTGGAGGCTCCGTAATCGTGTACGCCTTCCAGATGACGTCACCGGTATTCGCATCCAATGCCGAAAGGCTGCCGCGGAACGTGCAGCACTCGTATTGAGGCCGTGCTGCGGCGTTTTCTTCGGACACGCCCGCGACGGGAGCGTACAGCCGGCCTTCGTGCAGTATCGGAGCTCCGGTCGACCGCGCGGCGGCATGATCGTCCAGTTTTCGCGTCCAGATTTGCTTGCCCGTCATCGCATCGACCGCGTAGGCGTTGGCGCTGGCGTCGGCAAAATAGACGGCCTGTCCCGCAGTCCCTCCTGCGCCTTTGTATGGCCCGACAGAGATGGCAGTTCGCACGCCAGCCTGGGCTTTGAACGTCCAGTACGTGCATCCGGTCTTCGCGTCGAGCGAATACACGATGCCGGGCACACTGCCGAAAAATATCCGGCCTCCCGCGATGGCGGGCTGAGCGCGAGATTGCGTCGCGTCGGGTATGCCGAAGGCCCATTTCAGTTTGAGCGTAGGAACCTGCGCGTCCGTCAGCCCGGCCTGTTGAGCGGTTCGAGAACGGGTATTCGAAACATCCGCACCCCATCCATTCCAACTCGCACCTGCGGAGGGATTCGACATCGGCGGTGTGGCCGCACAAACACCGGGATTTGGCGTTTGGGCGCCGGCCCGCGCCGCGAACAAGACGAGCATGAAAACCGCCAACTTCATGGTGACTCCTTCATTCTGGCGCAGGCCTGCCGTCCGGATTGCTCTGTGAGGGACGGCTGAGAACGAGCGTCATGCTAACGCCAGACGGCCTTAATCGATAGAGCACGACAGAAGGACCGGTGCGACTGCGACGATCGCACTGTCTGGAGACAGCACCCGCGCCCGTCCTGGCACAGCTACCACCCACGGCCGGGAATTTGACAGTTCTTTGCGTGTCAGTCCGGTTAAGATTTCCTCGCGGGTTCGCGCGGCAAACCACATGAAGAAAAAACCATTTATCGCTACCGGGTTGGCTGTCCTGATGCTGTTGGCGGGTCCGCAGGTCGCGCCATACATGGCGTCGGTCGGGGCGGCAGCCGACACCTCGCTGGTCCAAGCCGCAGCGGCTGGCGATGGCGCGGCCGTTCGCCGGCTGCTCAAGCAGGGCGTGGACGTCAACGCCGCCGGTGCGGATGGCACCACGGCGCTTCATTGGATGGTCCGCGCCGACGACCTCGAAGCCGCGGACCTGCTGCTGCGTGCGGGCGCCAGGGCGTCGACACCCAATGCACTGGGCCTGACCCCGGTATACATCGCAGCCGAAAACGGCAACACCGCACTACTGCGGCGTCTGCTGGACGCCGGGGCGGACGTGGCGACCCGCGACGCGTCGGGAGACACGCTGCTGATGGCGGCGGTCCGATCGGGCAGCGCCGACGCCGTGCGACTGCTGCTCGATCGCGGCGCGCCCGTCGATGCGACCGACCCGCAGTTCGGCCACACCGCGCTGATGTGGGCCGCGCGTCGCAACGATGCCACGATCATGAAGTCGCTCATCGCGAAAGGCGCGGCGATCGAGGCGAGGACGCGCGTCGGCGAGCGCCCGGCGGTGCGGCCACCCGGCACCGGCGGCGGGTCACACGGCGTGGGAATCGTCCGCAGCGGCGTGCCGCTGCAAGGTGAACAACAGCCGACACCGGGCGGGATGACGTCCCTCCTCTTCGCGGCGCGCGACGGTCTGCTCGATGCGGCGCGGCTGCTCGTCGAGGCCGGTGCCGACGTGAACCGCACCGATCCCAACGGCATCACTCCGCTGATGATGGCCATCACCAACGGCCAGATCGACGTGGCCGCATTCCTGTTGAACCACGACGGCGAGGCGAAGACCGCCGACTGGTGGGGGCGCACGCCGCTCTGGGCCGCGGTGGATGTCCGCAACCTCGCCGTCCGCAGCGGCGCGCCGACCAACGAGAACGGCGTTGACCGCGAGGCAGCGCTGAAGCTGATCGCGGCGCTCCTCGATCGCGGCGCCGATCCGAACGCGCGCGTCAAGGAATTCCCGCCGATGCGGCGCTACCTGCTGCCGCTCGCCTCGCTCGAATGGGTGGACTTCACCGGCCAGACCGCGTTCATCCGCGCCGCGCAGTCAGGTGATCTGCCGGTGATGCGACTGCTGCTGTCCAAGGGCGCCGATCCGAAAATCACCACCTTCAACGGCACGACGGCGCTGATGGCGGCCGCTGGCGTGAATTGGGTCATCGGTGAAACGTTCAGCGAATCGCCCGCGGTGTGGATCCAGTCGGTGCAGCTCTGTCTCGAGCTCGGGCTCGACGTGAACGCCGTCAACCAGATGGGACTGCAGGCCGTGCACGGCGCGGCCAATCGCGGCTCGGACGACATCATCGAGCTGCTGGCATCGAAAGGCGCCGCGCTCAACCAGGCGGACAAAGAAGGCCGCACGCCCTACGTGTGGGCGCAGGGCGTGTTTCTCGCCACCAACTCGCCGGTGGCGAAGCCCTCGACGATGGCGCTGCTCGATCGCCTGACGGGCGGTGTCGCGTCGGCCAGCGTAAAGACGGCCGACGTGAAGAAGACTGCCGGGGCGTCGACGATGATCGGCGGTGCACAGGTCGGGCGGGCGGCGCCGGCGCGTGCGGCCGTCGCTCGTGTTTCTGCTCCGGATACGGCGTTCCTGAAGCAGTACTGCATCGGCTGTCACAATGAGCGCACCAAGGTCGGCAACCTGGCGCTCGATGCACTCGATTCGGCCAGGGTGGACGGCGACGTCGAGGTCTGGGAGAAGGTCGTTCGCAAGCTGCGCACCGGGATGATGCCGCCCGAGGGCGCGCCGAAGCCGCCCGACGCCGTGCGCGCGACGTTTGTCAGCGCACTCGAAGGGCAGCTCGATCGCGTGGCGCTGGCGCATCCTGACCCCGGCTCGCCGGCGCTTCATCGACTGAATCGTGCAGAGTATGCGAATGCGATTCGCGACCTGCTCTCGGTGGACGTCGACGTCAGCGCGATGCTTCCACCGGACGACTCCGCAGCCGGGTTCGACAACAACGCCGACGTGCTCGGTGTTTCGCCGGCGCTGATTGAAAGCTACGCGTCGGCCGCGGCGAAGATCAGCCGCATCGCCGTCGGCGATCCGGGCATCGGCCTGGACCGGGTGACCTATCGCGTCCCGGGTGACCTCAAACAGGACGTCCACATCGACGGCCTGCCGCTCGGCACCCGCGGCGGCACCGTCCTCCGGCACACCTTTCCGCTCGACGCCGAGTACGATCTCGAGATTGGCGTTGGCGGCGCGGCGGCTCTGGGGGGACCGCCCGCCGGGGCAGCGCCGCCGGTCGACGACCGTTACGTGAGCCTGGATGAAGAGCGCGTCACGCTGCAGCCGAGAGGCGCCACGCGGATTCGGGCGACCGCCGGGCCCCACACCATCGCGGCGGCGATGATGGTGCGCACGCGAGTGGTCGGCGCCGACAGCGTCTTCCACGCGGAGACGCGCGTGCCCGGCATCTCGCAGATCACGATCGTCGGGCCGTTCAATCCCACTGGACCTGGCAATTCAGCGAGCCGACGTCAGCTGTTGACCTGCTCGCCCGCGTCCGTCGCCGAGGAGACAACGTGCGCGCGGACGATCCTGCACGCGCTCGCCGGTCGCGCGTATCGTCGTCCCGTGCCGGCCACCGGGGCGGACATGGACACGCTGATGTCGTTCTTCCGGGCCGGCCGCGAGCGCGGCACGTTCGAGAGCGGCATCCAGCGCGCGGTGGCGCGCGTGCTCGTCGATCCGCAGTTTCTCTTCCGGTTCGAACGTGAACCGGCGAGCGTCGCGCCGGGGTCGCCGTTTCAACTGGGCGACTACGAGCTCGCGTCGCGGCTGTCGTTCTTCCTCTGGAGCAGCATTCCCGACGCGGAACTGCTGACCGCGGCGGGACGCGGCACGCTGAAGGATCCGGCGGTTCGCGAGCGCCAGGTGCGCCGGATGCTGGCCGATCCCAAGGCCGATGCGCTGCTCGACAACTTTGCCGGCCAGTGGCTGCTGCTGCGCGCACTGCGCACCGTGCGGCCCGATTCGTCCGAGTGGGACGGTAATCTCCGGCAGTCCTTCCAGCGTGAAACCGAACTGCTGTTCAGGACGATCATCCGCGAGGACCGCAGCGTGATCGATCTCCTCGATGCCGACTTCACGTTCGTCGACGAGCGCCTGGCGCGGCACTACGGCATTCCCGGTGTTCGCGGCTCGCGCATGCGTCGCGTCGCTCTCAAGCCGGACGACCCGCGGCGCGGCCTCCTTGGCCAGGGCAGCATCCTCACCGTCACGTCGGCGGCGAATCGAACGTCCCCGGTCACCCGCGGCAAGTGGGTCCTCGAGAACCTGCTCGGTACGCCGCCGCCGGCGCCGCCGCCTGGCGTGGAAACGAACCTTGAAAAGGACGCGGCGCAAGTCAAAGTGACGTCGCTCCGTCAGCGGATGGAGTTGCACCGCGCGAACCCCGTGTGTGCCTCGTGCCACAAGCTGATGGATCCCATCGGGTTCTCCCTCGAGAACTTCGACAACACCGGCAAGTGGCGAACGGTTGACGGCACCGCCACGATCGACGCGTCGGGACGCCTTGCGGACGGGACAGTCCTGAACGGTCCGGCGACGCTCCGGCAGGCGCTGCTCGCGAGGACCGACGTCTTCGCCGGGGTGTTCGCGGAGCGCCTCCTGACCTATGCCACCGGGCGCGCCATGCGACCGCAGGACATGCCGGCGGTGCGCGCGATCGCGCGCGCCGCGGCCCGGAACGGCTACCGCTTCTCGTCGTTCGTCGTGGCGGCCGTGAAGAGCGCGCCGTTCCAGTCGAAGACCAAGAGCCTCGACCAACAGCAGCTGGAGCAATGACGATGTTCATCACGAAAGCACATCTCTCGCGGCGGACGTTTGTTCGGGGTGTCGGCGCCACCGTCGCCCTGCCGTTCCTCGACTCGATGGTGGGCGCGCAGACGCCGCTGCGGCAGAGTGCGGCAGCACCGCGCACGCGGTTCGTGGCGTTCTACGTGCCGCACGGCGCGACGATGGACAAGTGGACGCCGGCCGCGGAAGGGACCGGCTGGGCGTTCACCGAGATCCTGAAACCGCTCGAGCCGTTCCGCGATCACATCAACATCGTCAGCGGTCTCGCGCATCCCTACGTTGCGGGGGCAGGCGGCGGCGACGTCTCGGCGGGCGCGAACCACACGCGCGCGGCTGCCGTGTTTCTGACGGGAGCGATCCCGGAGCGCGGGGCACAGGCACACCTCGGCGTCTCGGCCGACCAGGTCGCCGCGCAGTTGATCGGTCAGGACACGCCGCTGCCGTCGCTGGAGCTGTCGATCGAAGAGGCCGTGCTCGCGTGCGAGGCGGCGTTCAGCTGCGCCTACCGCAATTCGATCTCGTGGAAGGGCCCGACCCAACCGCTGCCGATGGCCAACAACCCGCGGCAGGTGTTCGAGAAGTTGTTCGGCGTCGGTGCGAGTGACGCGGAGCGGCGCGCGCGGCGTGAGGAGTCGCGCAGCCTGCTCGACTCGGTGATGGGGCAGCTGTCGTCGCTCCAGAAGGATCTCCCCGCGGGCGATCGCCGGCGGCTGGCGCAGTACCTGGACGACGTGCGCGAGATCGAGCGACGGATTCAACGCGCCGAAGCGGCGGCGCGCCAGGACCTCACGCTGCCGGACGTCCCGACCGGTGTGCCGCCGACGTTCCAGGAACACCTCAAGCTGCTGATGGATCTGCAGATCATCGCGCTGCAGGCGGACATCACGCGCGTCTCGACGCTGATGTTCGCCCGCGAACTGAGCGGCGCCGTCTTCCCGGAAACCAGTATCAGGGATCCGTTCCACAACCTGTCGCACCACTCGAACGACCGGTCGAACATGGATCGGTTCGCGCTGCTGAACGCCTACCACATGACCAAGTTCGCCTACTTCGTGGAGAAGCTGAAGGGGGTGCCAGACGGCGACGGCACCCTGCTGGATCATTCGCTCGTCCTCTACGGCAGTTCGTTGAGCGACGGCAATCAGCACAATTTCAGTCCGCTGCCGATCGTGCTCGCGGGCGGCGCGTCCGCGGGCGTCAAAGGCGGCCGCCATCTCGTGTTCCCGAAGGACACGCACATGTCGAATCTGCTGCTGGCGATGCTCGACAAGATGGGCGCACGCATCGACACGTTCGGCGACAGCACCGGCGCGGTCACGATCTAGATCGATGACTACCCGCATGCCTCTCGTGGCCGCGCTGTGCGCCGCGCTGCTGGGCGCCGGTGCCTGGGCTCAGTCCGCGACCCCGCTCAAGCTGCCGCTCGACAACCTGGGCCTCGAGCATCTCGACATCGTCGTGCCCGACACCGCAGCGGCGGCACAGTTCTATGCGCGGATCTTCCGGACCCGGCTGCATCAGCAGCCGGTGCGCGATACGCTCCGGTACTTCGTCGTGCTCGGTGACGTCCCCGCGGATCGCCAGGTCGGGTACATCGCAATTGGCGCGGCCGCGGGCCGGCCGCCGGCGATCGGGCATTACTGCGTGCTCGCCAGGACGTACTCGCGTGACGCATTCGCCAGCGCCCTGGAGGCCGCAGGCCTGCCGGCCAAGCCCACCGCCCCCGGGGCCATTGGCATGTGGCCTGATCCGGATGGTCTCGAGCTCCAGCTGTTTCAACCGCCCGCCGGTCTCGTCACCGCCGCCGTCAAGTCGCCGCTGCCCGTTGAGGGCGAGGGACTGCTCACGCCGCGCGGCGTCGATCATGTGATGCTGAGCGTCTCGACTTTCGACAAGGCGCTGCCGTACTACCGCGCGCTTTACGGGAGTGCCGCCGAGACTCCACGCGACCCCAACGGTCGCATCTGGTACCGCCTCGAGCGCGGGACCCGGCTCGGGCTGCAGCCGGCAACGGATGGCAGGACGACGATCAGCCATTTCACGATCAAAGTCGCGCCATTCGATCGGCAGGCATTGGCCGCCAGGCTTCGCGAGCTGCGCGCAGAAGTGCTGCCGTCGCTGGACGAACCGGACGTCGTGCGGTTCCGGGACAACAACGGGATCATGGTGGAAGTGCGGGTGGCGGAATGATGAGCGGGTCGCAGATCATGAGTCCGAGGAGAGTCCAGATGCTGAAGGTGACGACATGCGCTGTGTTCGCGGTGACGTTCGCGATCGCGGCGCAGACCCAGCCGACGTTCACGCTCAAGGTGCACACCGGCCGCGGCCAGACGGGCTACGACGTCAACTCGACCATGATTATCGGCGAGCGGGACATGCTGGTGATCGACCCGCAGTTCTCGCTCAGCGAAGCACACAAGCTCGCGGCGGAGATCCTGGAGTCCAAGAAGAACCTCGCGGTGATCTACTCGACCCACGCGCATCCGGATCACCTGTTCGGACTCGCGGTGCTGAAACAGGCATTTCCGAACGCGAAGATTGTGGCGCTTCCCGCGACGGTGGCGGCGGCGAAGACCGGGTGGCCGGCCCGTCAAAAATTCTGGTTTGCCACTTACGGCAACAACATTCCCGGCCCGGAACCGGTGTTGCCCGAGGAGCTGGTGACGCCGGTACTGACCCTCGAGGGGCAAGAGTTCCCCGTGACCGGCGGCGTGCAAGGCGCCGACGGTCCCGGCAACAGCTTCGTGTGGATTCCCTCCCTCAAGACCGTCGTCAGCGGCGACGTCGTCTTCGACCATGTCTACTTCGGCGTGCCGCGCGATGCGGCCCGGGAAAACTGGCTGAAGACCATCGACCAGATCGTCGCGCTGAAGCCCGCGGTCATCGTCCCGGGTCACGAAGGCCCTGGCGCGACGCGCGATCTGCAATCGATCGAGTTCATGAAGAAATACATCGCCGACTGGGACGCCAACGTCGCGCGCTCGAAGAACGCTGCCGAGATGCGCGCCAACGTCCTGCGGCAGTATCCCGGGTTGGGCATGGATTTCACGTTGAACGACCGGGTGGCCACCTACTTCCCGGCGCCACCCACTGCACCAAAGTAAAAGGATAGAATGCCCAGATGTCGCCGCGACACGTTTTTGCCTTCGCAGCCCTGATCGGTTGGCTGCTGCCGGCAGTCGCCGTGGCGGCCGGCGTTCCGTTGGCCGATGCCGCGGAGAGGGGAGATCTCGCGGCCGTCCGATCCCTCATCGGGCAGCGGAGCGACGTCAACGCCACACGTGTCGACGGAACCACCGCTCTGCACGCCGCCGTGCATGCGGATCATCTGGAGATTGCGGATCTGCTGCTGCGGGCCGGTGCGAACGCCGCTGCCCGCGATCGGTACGGCGTGACCCCGCTCTTCCTCGCCTGTGTCAACGGCAATGCCGAGATGATCCGGCGGCTCCTCGACGCGGGCGTCGATCCCGACACCACCGATCCAGGCGGCGAGACGGCGTTGATGACCGCCGCGCGCACCGGCGCTGTGGCCCCCTTGAAGCTGCTCATCGAGCGCGGCGCCGCCGTGGACGCACGCGAGCCGGAATTTCAACAGACGGCGCTGATGATCGCGGTCCGTGAGGATCACAGAGCTGCCGTTGAACTGCTCATCAACGCCGGCGCCGCGGTGAACGCCCAGACGCGCAAGGGACCGACGCCGGCGTTCGTGCCGCCGTGCAAGGGCACGGGCTGCGGATCGGAAGGGGTCGGCATCAATAAGGGCGGTCTGCCGGACCGCGGCCGGCGTGCCGAAGTGAAAGGCGGCATGACGCCGCTTCTATATGCCGCTCGCGACGGGCGGCTGGAGACGGCACGGATGCTCGTCGCCGCCGGAGCCGAGCTCGAACTGGGTGATGGCAACGGCATTCGTCCCCTGCTGATGGCCGCGCTCAATGGCCAGATCGACGTCGCCAGATTTCTCGCCGAGAAGGGCGCGAACGTGAACGCCGACGACTTCTGGGGCCGGTCCCCGCTCTGGGCGGCGGTCGAATACCGCAACCTGGACATGAACAACAACGACGAGGACAGCCCGAAAGACAACGGCGTCGACCGCGCGCCCTTCCTGGACCTGATTCGCCTTCTGCTCGACAAGGGCGCCGACGTCAACGTACGCACGCGGGAGGTGCCGCCTTCACGGCGGTGGCTCTATGCGCTCAACGACATTTCGTGGGTGGACTTCACCGGGCAGACGCCGTTGCTGCGCGCGGCGCTCTCGGGCGATACGACGACGATGCGGCTGCTGGTACAGCGTGGCGCGGATCCGAACCTTGCGACCCTGGCCGGAACCACGCCGCTCATGGCGGCGGCGGGCGTGAACTGGGCGGTGGGTCAGACATACACCGAGTCGCCACAGGCGTCGCTCGACGCGGTGTCGCTCTGCCTGGAACTGGGCGCCGACGTGAACGCCGCCAACTCGATGGGGCTGACGGCGCTGCTCGGCGCCGTGAACCGCGGCCGGAACGACATCATCGAGCTGCTCGTCAAGCGCGGCGCGCGGCTCGATATCAAGGACAAGGAAGGACGGACGCCGCTCCGCTGGGCGGAGGGCGTTTTTCTCGCCGCAGTCGGTGCGGAGCGCAAGCCGGCGACGATCGCCCTGCTCGAAAAGCTGATGGCGGAGTCGGGTAAGCCATGAGGGCGCGCATGCTCACCGCTGCGGCGCTGTTCGTGTTCGCACTCGCGAGCGTCGAGACCCAGACCGGGCAGCGCGTGCCATCAGCCGGCGAATCCTTGCCCGCGCCCCAGGGCACGCAAGCGGTCGCTGGAGCGCAGGCCGTCATCGATCGCTACTGTGTCACCTGTCACAACGCACGGCTGCGTACGGCAGGCCTGGCGCTCGATGGACTCGATGTGGCGCAGGCGGGGAGCCAGGCGCCAACGTGGGAGAAGGTGGTGCGGAAGGTGCGCACCGGTATGATGCCGCCCGCCAACGCGCCGCGGCCTGACCGTGCCACGCTCGACGGGTTCGCTGCAGCTGTGGAAGCCACGATCGATCGCGCTGCCGCCACGGCTCCGAACCCGGGCGCGCCGGTGCTCCATCGGCTGAATCGCACGGAATACGCCAACGCCGTCCGCGATCTCATCGATCTGCCGATCGATGCCGCGGCGCTGCTTCCCGGAGACGACTCGAGCGAAGGGTTCGACAACATGGCGAGCGTGCTTGGCGTCTCGCCGGCGCTGATGCAGGCCTACGTCTCCGCGGCGGCCAAGATCAGCCGTCTCGCGGTGGGCGATCCGACGCTCAGCGCCGACGTCACCACCTATCTGCCGCCGCGCGGGTTGTCACAGGCCGGGCATCGCGAGGGGCTGCCGCTCGGCACGCGCGGCGGCCTGCTGGTGCAGCACATCTTTCCGCTCGACGCCGAATACGAGTTCAGAGTCGGCCGGGCCGGCGTGGGGTTGTTCGGACTGCCACCGGTCGGCGTCGACGACGAGTTCGAGATCACGCTGAACGGGGAGCGGGTGCAGCTGCTCGGACGGAACGCGCCGCGTGGTGGCATCCGGCTCAAGATTCCCGCCGGCCCGCAGACGATCGGCGTGGCGGTCGTTCGCCGCGCCAATGCGCGTGGCGTTGACGACCTGTTCTCCGAGCTCGCCAATACTGCGGGCGTGCAGAGCCTGGCGATCAACGGACCGCTGAACCCGACCGGGCCTGGCGATACGCCGAGCCGTCGCAGGATCTTCAGTTGTCGGCCCGCGACGCCCGCACAAGAAGTGCCGTGCGCGCGGCAAATCCTGTCCGCGCTCGCCACGCGCGCGCTGCGAAAGCCGGTGAACGCGAACGACCCGACGATCGAGACGCTCCTCGGGTTCTTCGAGTCGGGCCGTACGCTTCGTGGTTTCGAGGCCGGGATCCAGTACGCGCTCGCGCGCGTGCTCGTCGATCCGCAGTTCATCTACCGGTTCGAGCGGGCGCCAGCGGGCCTGCGCGCCGGCGCGGTCTACCGGATCAGCGATCTCGAGCTGGCGTCGAGGTTGTCCTTCTTCCTGTGGAGCAGTATTCCGGACGAGGAGCTGCTGGGGCTGGCGGCAAAGGGCCGTCTCGCCGATCCCACGGTGCTCGAGCAGCAGACGCGCCGCATGCTGTCGGATGCCCGTAGCCGCGCCCTCATCGACAATCTGACCGGACAGTGGCTCCAGCTGCGGCACCTCGACGACGTGGCGCCGGGAACGAAGGAGTTCGACGGCAATCTTCGTTACGCCTTCCGGCGGGAGACGGAACTGCTGTTCGAGACCATCGTGCGCGACGATCGCAGCATCCTGGACCTGATCGACGCTGATTTCACGTACGTCGATGAGCGGCTCGCACGGCACTACGGGATCCCCAACATCCGCGGGAGCCGCTTCAGGCGCGTCGCCCTGGCCGACGGCGCCCGTCGTGGCCTGCTCGGTCACGGGAGTTTCTTGACCGTCACGTCGGCCGGCAACCGCACGTCGCCGGTGCAGCGCGGCAAGTGGATTCTGGAGAACCTCCTCGGCGCGCCGGTGCCGTCGCCGCCGCCCGGGGTCGACACCAATCTGGCGGCGTCAGCCGGGCCCGGCGCTCAGGCGACGTCGGTTCGCCAGCGCCTTGAGCGGCACCGCGCGAACCCGAGTTGCGCGTCGTGTCATTCGGTCATGGATCCGATCGGCTTCTCCCTCGAGAACTACGACCTGATCGGCAAGTGGCGCGATGCCGACGGTGGGACGCCGGTCAATGCCGCCGGCCGGCTCGTGGACGGAACGATGCTGGACGGCCCGGCCAGCCTCCGGCGGGCGCTGCTCGACCGCCGCGGGGCGGTCGTCGCGACGGCGGCCGAAAAGCTGCTCACCTACGCGCTCGGCAGGCGTGTGGAGTATTTCGACATGCCCGCGGTGCGGGTCATTGTTGGCGATGCGTCTCGCAACGACAACCGGTTCTCCTCGCTCGTCACCGGCGTCGTGAAGAGCCTGCCGTTCCAAATGAAGCGATACGAGGGAGGCACCGAGCCATGACGTTTATCACGAAAAAGCACCTGTCGCGGCGGACGTTTCTGCGCGGTACCGGCGTGACGCTGGCGTTGCCGCTGCTCGAATCGATGGTGCCGGCAGGTACGGCGCTGGCGCAGACGGCGGCGGCGCCCACGAGCCGTCTCGGATGCATCTACATTCCGCACGGCGCGACGATGGACAAGTGGACGCCGGTGGGGGAGGGGACGGCCTTCCAGTTCTCCGAGACGCTGCAGCCGCTCGAAGCGTTTCGCGATCGCGTCTGCGTGGTCAGCGATCTGGCCCACGCTCCCGTCGCCCCGGCGACCGGAGAGGATACCGGCGGCGCCGAGAACCACGTCCGCGCGGCGGCCGTATTCCTGAGCGGCGCGCATCCGGTCAAGAAGAACGAAGCGTTCGTCGGCACGACCATCGACCAGATCGCAGCCCAGCACATGGGGCAGGACACGCCGCTCCCGTCGATTGAGCTCTCGATGGAGCCGCTGAACCTGAACTGCGGCGACGCCGGCTTCACCTGCGCCTACCGCAATACGCTGTCGTGGAAGTCGGCCACGCTGCCGTTGCCGATGGAGAACAACCCGCAGATCGTCTTCGAGCGGCTGTTCGGCGACGGGAGCACCGACGCCCAGCGGCAGGAGCGTCGCAACCAGGCGCGAAGCCTCCTCGATTCGATCAGAGATCAGGTGCCGTCGCTCGAAAAGGATCTGCCCGCCGGAGACCGCCGCCGGCTGCGCGAATATCTGGAAGAAGTGCGCGAGATCGAGCGGCGCGTCAAGCAGGTGGATGCGACGCTCTCACGCAATCTGGATCTGCCGGATGCTCCCGTTGGTATCCCGGCCGACTTCGAAGCCCACCTGAAGCTCATGTTCGACCTGCAGGTGCTCGCCTTTAAATCCGAGATCACGCGCATCTCCACGCTGATGTTCGCCCGCGAGAACAGCAACAGCGTCTACGCGGCGACCGGCGTGCGCGAGGGGTTCCACAATGCCTCGCATCACTCGAACGAGCGCAAGAACATGGACCAGTTTGCCGTCATCAATCGTTATCACGTGAAGATGCTGGGTTACTTCCTCGAACGCCTGCAGGCGACGCCCGACGGCGACGGGACGCTCCTCGACCACTCGATGATTCTGTACGGCAGCAGCCTGAGCGACGGCAATGAGCACAACTTCGATCCGCTGCCGATTGTCCTGGCGGGCGGCGCGTCAGGCCAATTGAAGGGCGGGCGTCACGTGCGCAACGCGCCGCACACGCCGATGTCGAACCTGCTGCTCACCATGCTCCACAAGGTGGGCGCGCGTGTCGATTCGATCGGCGACAGCACTGGTGCGCTCGCACTATGAGTTGAGGTCGGAGTCGGAACTGCGTCCCGCCCTCTTTCCGGACGGATCGCAGCGACACGCGATCGACGCTTTTGCCATCGTCCGGTGTCGCGAAAGAAGTGGCGGATCTGATCCAGCCCCCAGGGCGTGGACCAGACGCATCGACTCGAACGCCGCCTGCTCCAATTGGCCCCGTTCAAACGGTTCAGCACCATTCACCGCCTGGGCCGGGACCGGAGCGGCCATGCAGTGATAGCCCGCTGACATCGTATAAAGAACGGCACCTTGGCGTCCGCGGCCGGTGAGGTGAAGGCGGACCGGGAAAAGGCATGTACGCGAATCACCATAGAATCGAAGTGCCACGACACGTGGCGTTTCAAAGGAACGAACCATGGCTGAGCCGATCACGTTAGACGTATTCAGCGATTACGTTTGACCATGGTGTTATCTCAGTACGGGACGTATTGAAAAGCTGAAACGGAATTTCGAGATTCATATCAACTGGACGCACTTCCCACTGCATCCCGACACGCCGGCAGAGGGTATGTCTCTCGAGAACCTGTTCCGCGGCCGCAATGTCAATCTCGAGGCTGCGCATGCACGCCTTCGGGCACTGATGGACGCCGAAGGGCTGCCGTACGGGCGGCGCACGCACACATATAACAGCCGACTGGCGCAGGAAGTTGCCAAGTGGGCGGAAACGAAACCCGGCGGCGACGCCGTCCATGACGCCTTGTTCAGAGCCTACTTTGTGGATGGCCGAAACATCGGCGATTCCGCTGTGCTGATGGATGTTGCCCGATCGGTGGGGCTTCCCGCAGACGAGGCTGCGGAAGCACTCAGCGAGCGGCGGTACAGAACGGCTGTCGATGCTGATTGGGCGAAATCACGAGAATACGGAGTGACTGGTGTACCGACGTTCGTCTCCGGTGGTCGCGGAGTCGTGGGTGCACAACCATACGAGGTCCTGGTGCAACTCGTCGCTCAGGGGAACCCGATGTCTCTAACGGACCGCGACTCCGGGTAGCCGGACTGGAGCATCGTCGCAGGACGAGCTCGCCCTCTGACTGGCAATCAATTCGCAGCAATTGCTGGCATCCTCCGAAAGTACGTCTGGCCGATTGAAGGAAATCGGGTCGCTAACAGAGGCTCGATGATGAAGACGCACGTCCCGAGCCCGGTTCCGCACTACTAGGCCCCCGTTTGCTAAGCGCCTACCAACAGCTGACCACTATTCCCACTCCCAAAATCCGGCTCGGCGCGGCGCACCTCGCGGGCCCCCTTCGAGTTCATCCGCATAAAACTGCGCCAACTATCCCCAAAAAGATCGAGGAGTTGCGAGAGCCGGGCGTCCCTGCGGCGGGAACAGGGTTTTGACCGACGGATATGCCGCGACACCGTTAAGCCCCGCGCTACAATAGACATCTGAGCACCATGCGCAAACTCCGGGCGCGCAAATCGCTTGTATTGTTTGGCCTCGCCGTCGTGGTGTTCTCTGCGTTCGTCCCGGCGCTCGCGGCCGGCCTTCCCAGCGTAATTCTCACGCCGCTCTGGCTCGTCGTCCCGGCCGTCTCCATCGTGGTCATTCGTCGCACCGCCGCTCGCTGCGTCGATCAGCCGGTCGCCCTTCTTTCACTCGCCCTCTTCCGCGCGCCTCCCGCCACGCTCGCTTTCGCCTAACCATTGCCGCATCTGCGGCTCGATCGAGGCCGGGGCCTTCGGACCCGGCGTGGGAAGCGTAGCAGGAGGGAATCGTGCCGATACGCAGCAGTCAGCATCGCGTACAGAGCACCATCGGGTGGCGTCAGCGCCTCGCTCATCTTCAGGGCTCGCCGGTCGCGTTCGAGTTGCGCGGCTATGACCAAGAGCTAGCCGCGATCACTCGTCTGGGCAAGGACATCGAGCCGCTCTCAGACGGTGAGATTGAGGCGCGGGCCCGCGAGCTTCGCGGGCGCGCAGGCGGCTCGTTGGAATCGATTCGCGCGGCGTTCTTCGCGCTCGCTCGCGATGCCTCGCGCCGCGTCCTCGGCTTGCGCCCGTTCGATGTCCAGATCCTCGCCGCCATCGCGCTGGATTGCGGCCACATCGTCGAAATGCAGACCGGCGAGGGGAAGACGCTCGCTGCGGTCATGCCGGCCGCACTTCGCGCGCTCGAGGGGAATGGCGCGCATGTCTTGACGTTCAATGACTACCTGGCGCGCCGGGACGCCGAGTGGATGGGGCCCGTGTACGCGATGCTTGGCCTCTCGGTCGGATTCGTTCAGCAGGGCATGACGCCCGAGGAACGGCGTCGCGCTTACCTTGCCGACGTCACCTATGTCACGGCCAAAGAGGCGGGATTCGATCATCTGCGCGATCTGCTGGCCATGGATCGTCGGGCGCTGGTTCATCGGCCGTTCCATTTCGCGCTCGTAGATGAAGCCGACTCGCTCCTCATCGACGAGGCGCGCGTACCGTTGGTCATCGCCGGCAGTGTCAGTCGCGAGATCTCGTCCGCGCCGCGACTGGCGGCGCTCGTGGCCTCGCTCACGCCTGGTGTCCACTTCGATGCCGACGAGTACGGCCGTGACGTCGAGCTGACCGAGGCCGGAGTCGAGCAGGTCGAGCGCGCGCTTGGCATCGGACGCCTCCACGATGCGGCGAACTACGGCGTGCTGACCGAGCTCAATTGCGCGCTTCATGCGCAGGTGCTCCTGCGGCGAGACGTCGACTACATCGTGCGCGAGGGCCGCCTCGGGGTCATCGACGAGTTCACGGGCCGGGTCGTCCCCGATCGTCACTGGCCCGATGGTCTACAGGCGGCGCTCGAGGCGAAGGAAGGCGTCGAGCGGCAACCCGACGGGGGGATCCTGGGCTCGATTACGCTGCAGCATTTTGTGCAGGGTTATCGGCGTCTGTGCGGCATGACCGGCACGGCCCAGACCGCCGCGCCGGAGCTGCGTGAGATGTACGGGCTCGACGTGGTCGTCGTGCCGACTCACCGCCCGATGATCCGGGTCGATCATCCGGACACCATCTACGCTCATCGGGACACCAAAGAGCGGGCCGTGGTCGAAGAGATCCAGCGCGCACATACGTCGGGACGCCCCGTGCTTGTCGGGACGCTCACCGTCGAAGAGTCGGAACGCCTCGCGGCGCGGCTTCGCGACGCCGGCGTGGCGTGCGAGATCCTGAACGCGAAAAACGATGGGATGGAAGCGCGCCTTGTCGCCCGCGCCGGGGCGCTTCGGGCGGTCACCATCTCCACGAACATGGCCGGCCGGGGAACCGACATCCGGCTGGGCGGCGAGGACGGGGCGGAACACGACCAGGTCGCGGCCCTCGGCGGCCTCTATGTGATCGGGACGAATCGTCACGAAAGCCGCCGTGTGGATCTTCAGCTCCGGGGCCGCGCCGGACGGCAGGGCGATCCGGGCGAGTCTCGCTTCTTCGTCAGCCTCGAAGACGAGCTGCTGGTCCGTTACGGCATTGAGGCGCTCACCGCAGGTCGCGTCGTCACTGGCCACCGCGACGAACCGCTCGACCATCCCGTGCTGCGCGGCGAGATCGCCCGTGCGCAGCGCATCATTGAAGGGCAGAACGTCGAGATTCGGAAGACGCTATGGCGCTACGCGTCGGCCATCGAAGGGCGGCGCCGTCAGGTCATGGAGACCCGGCAAGCGATCCTTCACGGTGAGGAGATACCGGAGGTCTGGAAGCGTGCGCCTGAGCGCCGGCGCGCGCTGGTCGACGAGATCGGCGAGGATGCCGTCCGCCGGGCCGAGCGGACGGTGATGTTGTTCCACATCGATCGAGCCTGGCGCGATCACCTTGCGCTTGCCGCCGATCTGCGCGAGGGGATTCACCTCGTGAGTCTCGGCGGTCAGGATCCGTTGACGCGTTTCACGACTGAGATCAGGCTCGCGTTCCGGCGTATGGAGGACGCAATCGACAGGGCCGTGCTCGACGTCCTGACAGACGTACGGGTGAGCGGCGGTCGGATCGATTTGGACGGTCTGGGGATCAGGGGACCGTCATCGACCTGGACGTACCTCGTCAACGACGACCCGTTCCGCCACCAGATCGGCATGATGCTGACGGGGCCCGGGAGAACCACCATTACCATTTATGCCGCTGTCGTGATGATGCCGCTGCTCCTCCTGTGGGGGCTTGTCGATCGCCTCCTGCGAAGGCGACCGAAACACCGAGGGGATCCGTTCCGAACGTGAAGCCTACGGCGCTCGTTTTCCTTGCGCGAAGTGTCCCGCAGCTCCTACGGAATGTCTTAAGCAAGCCGACATACACTTGTATGTGTTCCTCAAACTTGCTATTAGCGAGGCCGCCCAGCCCTTCTGCGTCTTGATGAAGCGCGGACCAGCCTCCATTCACTTTCCGCACTGTTCTGCGAACCCGTCCGCCCCAGCCGTGAACCCCGCCAGGCGCAGACGTGAAGTCCGCATTGCCATGTACGCCTTTTCGGCACAAAGCTCTGGCGACATTTTGGAATACGTGATCTCCGCTGGACGGCCGACGTAGAGGATCGCGTCAAACTGATCTTCCATCGCAAGCTTGTGCCACTCCTCTTTGGGAATCGGCACGAACTTGCCGTCTCGCTGCGCCACCCTCGAGTTATCGAAGGGATAGAAGAACGTAAAATCTGCCGCCCCCATCGGCGTCCCTCGCAGCAAGACGAGGCTTGGTTTCGGCCAAGAGCTCACGTCCGGTTGGAGCGTTTCGAGATTCGCGTAGGTATTCGTCCAGATGGTGAAGACACGGATCTTCGGCTCGACATCTTCCAAGAGATTCGTAATCGACGAGTTTGGGGGCTGGTAATTGAACTCCAGCTTCTTCCGCACGAAGTGCATGTCGCCGTACAAGACCAGCGCGTGGCGGCCTTGTGCGACCACTGCCCGAATCACATCGACGGCATGGGAATCACGAAACGCGAGCCATTGGGCCGCCTCGTCGCGCGTCTTGACGACAGTCCAGTCGATTGGCGGCTCGCCGAGCCACACGCGAATGCGCTTGTCTTTCGGCAGTGCCTGATTAATCGACCGCACCGCCCGGAAGAACTCCCCGTAAATCGGTATGTCGAAGGTGGCGAAGGGCTGTGTGGTGTCTTGCCATACGTGTTGCAGTTCCGAGTCGGAAACTTGTTCGCCATTCTCGAATCGGTCGATCAGCTCTTGGTAACGCGAATTTCCGAATTCGACGACGATGTCGTTGACAACGTCGGGGAATCGTCGATTGTGAAGGAGCGTCAATAGGAAGGCATGACTTTGGTTATTGCCGTGGGCGCCCTCACCGAGCGCGACGACGGGGTGAGACCTGAACGCATCGAGCAGAGCGTCGGACGGACTGCTCGGCACGGCAGCGCGCTGCGCGTGCAGGCACACCGTAGTCATGGCGGTGAGGAAAAGACTCCGAACAATAGCGTGACGCATTTATTTCCTCGACTCCTTAGTCTGGTGTTGGCTTCTCGACATGGTCGATCACCAGCACTTCGACGGGACTCTTCGTTGACTCAAGCTTGAGCCCGAGCTGCTCTTCGACGGCAGAGAAGATCGACGAAGGCAGACCTAAATCTGCGGCAGCCGCTGGCGTGTCGGACGACTGGTCTGGCGTCCATTCCAGAGTCCAGTCGTATGCAGTCGCGCCGAGTCCCGTCCGATCAAAGACCGGACGATTCAGAATTCGCGCCAATCCACCTGCCGCGATCTGCGAAATGGTCATGCCCTTCCCGCGCAGCGATCCAGTACCAAAGGCGGTCACACATGGGCGCAGTTCGCCAGGGCCGGCTGCCGCCGGCGTCTTTCCCGCCTTTTGGAGCGCGTCACAATCGATCTCTGATACGAGGAGTTTGTCCCCCAATTTGCCGGACGAGGACTTTACCAGGTCGTAGGCCGGCAGTTGCCGCACCTCGCGGTGAAGTGCGAGCTTGAACCGCTCGGCTAGCAACGCACGCAGCATCGCTTGCCGCTGTTCGGACGATGGGTTCCCAATGGCGACGGCTTCGATATCGAAACGTTCCGCATCGATCCATCGGGGCGCTCCAACGATTTGAGGTCGCGCCGCCGACGGGGCCGGCACATAGGCCTCCGCGATGACTCGCGACAGGGACATATTGACGGCCAGGAATAATCGACCGTCTTGACGGAAGCCAATCGTTGATGTCGCGCTTCCCGACGTGTTGGGTTTCACGGAGGCAACATCAAACGCGATGACGGTCTGCTCGCGCTGTCGTGTGACCTGACCATCGAGCGCCACGATGGCGCTGGCGACGCCGATTGCCGAAAGAAAGCCGCTTCTCAGGAGTCTGCACATTTCGCTTGGCCCTAGCCGTACTTGAGAGCAACCATGGGATCGACTCGCGCTGTTTTGACGGCGGGACCGCAGCACGCCCCTAACGCACTCGCGCCCAACACGGCTAAGGCCATCGCGAAGGTCGCGGGATCGGTCGGCGAAACGTCGTAGAGAAGAGTCGTCATCACCCGCGTCACGGCTGGGTCGGTGCCGAGTAGAAACGCCGTGAAGCGGCGCGAGGCGATCGAGTCCGTCAACACACTCTCGACGGTTCGTACTTCCGAGACCTGCGACTTGTCAATACCGGTGACGATCTCGTGGATCGCTGGCGCTACCGCGAGCGGATCCCCTGTCACGCGCGCAGCGATCGTGATCGTAAAGGGTGAGGCGTGCCGATAATCCGCGAAGATCTCCGGCTCGGGTGACGTCTCGAGCTTTGAGTATTTCAAGTCCGCTACGACGCCCACGATCGGCGCGAATATCGCGCCAGCGGCGGCCGTCGCTCCAGGTGGTCCCTCGATTTGGATCCGCTTGCCGATTGGGTTCTGGCTGGAGAAATAGCGACGTGCGAGGCTCCCGTTCACCACAAAAGCCGGTGTCGGCTCGGTATCAGTCAGCCAGCGCCCGGCGATGACACGCATCCCGATCGCTCGCGCGTAGCCCTCCGACACGGAACGCTGAAGCACGGTCGGTCGGTCATTCGGGCGGTCTCGTCGGCGCGCCGTCCACAATCAAAGGGAGCCGCCCGCCGGCATTTTCATCCGCCGTCGCCGTTGATGCCAGGGCCAGAGTGAGAGCGCACGCAATGCCACCAATGCGGTCAACTGAAGGGT
>Ga0310810_10001485_pt1 | contig 24657 bp, 33 predicted proteins | sample NCmetagenome_FD_207641 | JGI IMG/M metagenome (GOLD analysis project Ga0310810, IMG submission 207641) | Soil microbial communities from experimental microcosm in Duke University, North Carolina, United States - NC | ecosystem: Engineered > Artificial ecosystem > Soil microcosm > Unclassified ...
AACAAGAACTGGAATTATTTTGCCGGCCTGACCGCCGAGGAAGCGGCCAAGCGCGCGGCGGAAGAAGAGAGCGGGGCCAATGCCTATCGCCAGAGCGCCCATTACCAATGGGCGGGGCCGGGCGACGACAGCCGAAGCCGAGACGAAATGCGAGCGCTGGATGCGCTCGAATTGGATGCTGACGCCGACTTCAAGGCGGTAAAGGCCAGCTACCGGCGCCTGGCCAAGGAACATCATCCCGACCGGCACAAGGGCGACAAGGAAGCGGCCCAGCGCTTCCACGCGATCCAGGCTGCCTATGAGGTGCTCCGCAAAGCCGAGGAACGGAAGACCGGTACCAAACTCTAGGGCGGCGCGCCCTAGGGATTCAGCATGAAAGTGCCGGTCGCCTGGGCGACTGGCCGGTTCGGGTCGCCGTCGTGCGCCACGCCCCGGATGAAGGCGACTTGCCGGGTCAGCTTGTAGCATTCGCAGCGCGCGATCACCGTTTTGCCCTTCGCCGAAGGGCGCAGATAATCGAGCCTGAGGTCAATGGTGACGAGCGGCTGGAATTGGCCGAGCGCCATCCAGACCGACGCTCCGCCGCAGGTGTCCAGCAAGCTCACGATTGCGCCCGACGCGAGGATTCCACCCTCGGGAATGCCGACCAGCTCCTCGCGCCAGGGCAGCGCCAGTTCGATCCAGTTGTCCGCGGAATCACGATATTCCAGCGCCAGTGCTCGGCCATGGCCGACGTTGCGAACCAGCTCGAAAAAACGCTTCGGGTCGAACCCGCCACCGCGTGTCGCGGCATCCTCTTCCGGGACCTGGCTCATGCCGACGCCAGTCTTGCAGCGGTTTCGCGCACTAGCGCAATCATGTTCGGCACGCCCTGAGTGCGGTTAGAAGACAGTTCGCGCGTCAGGTTGAACGGCTCGAGCAGCGCCCGGACATCGGTTGCTGCCACTTCGGCCGGCTGCCGATCCTGCACGGCGGTGAGGATCAAGGCGACCACCCCCTTGGTGATGGCCGCATTGCTGTCCGCAAGGAAGTGCAGCCGCCCATCGGGGAGCCGCGTCGGATAGACCCAGGTTGATGAGGAGCAGCCGCGCACCTTGGTCGCGTCGGTCTTCAGCGCTTCCGGCATTGGCTCCAGCTTTCGGCCGAGCTCGATCAGCAGCCGATATCGGTCCTCGCTGTCGAGAAACTCATATTCCTCGGCAAGATCCGACAGGGCGGGAAGGGCGGTCATGCCTGCCACTTAAGCGGCAGCGCCGCGGTTCGCCAGTATCAGCGGTCGCGCAAGCCCTCGATCTCGCGCGACAAGCTGTTTTCCTTGTCGACCGTGATCCGCTCGAGCACGTGGATTCGCTCCTTGAGCTGCTTCACCTCTTCGCGCAGCCTCAACGTCTCGGCCTGTTCGTCGGCCGAAACTTGCTCGCCGCCACCATCGCGGCGACGGCCATAACGGCCATAACCATATTTGGCCTTGAGCACGCCCGCGAACATCACGATCGCGACGATGACAACAACCATCTCAAACTGGTTCACTGGACCTTGTCTCCATTGCCAAGGCGCGGAGTACGCAGCGCCTCGATTTGGGCGGCGGTTTCGAGTCCGCCGTCGGTGACTATCTTTTCCAGCACTCTGACGCGCGCTTCAAGCTCCGCGTTCGAGGCGGCATATTGGGCGGCTTTTTCGGCTGCCAGCAGCGCATCGGCGTCGAGTTTCTTTTCACGGAATTTGAAGAAGCGGTGGAAGCCGTAGAAAATCGTCAGGACGGGCAAGCCAACGACGATCAGCGCGATCATCACCATTGCAGGATCGGTCATGCATGGCCTCCCTTGTCGATCGCCAGTGCGTCGATCTCCTTGGCCAGCCGGCGCGGCTCATCGGTGACGATGCGTTCGATCGTCTCGAGCCGGTCCTTGACCGAGCCAAGCTCGGCACGGAGCTGGGCATTCTCGCCGGTCAGCAGCTTGATCCGCTCCATCGCCTCCTTGTCGGTATGCGGGTGGAGCGCCTGGCCCCAGGCTCCGTCCAGCGGGTAGCCGTGCTTGATGCGCAGCCAGTTGTTGATGATCCAGCCGCCGACCGTGACGGCTGTGATCACTGCCACCACCGGGAGGATCTTGCCGACGAAATCCAATACGCCAATCAATTCGGGATCCATGACGCCCTTTCTACCGTAGTTTTTCGATATCGTCCGCCAATTGGCGCGACGGATCGGTGGCGATGCGCTCAAGCACCTTAAGCCGCTCCTCGAGCATGCCCACCTTTGTCTTGAGTTGCTCATTCTCGGCAGTGAGTGCCTTGGTGTCGTCCCTGCCATGGGGATGGACCTTTCCACCCCATTCGCCATCCAGCGGATAGCCGTGCCGCGCGCGGATGGCGGTCGTGATCACCCACCCCAAAGTGCTGATCGCGACGATCGCGATGACAAAAATCGGTCCCCCGAAATCCATATTCGAAACCCCTGACGTTCCCTGGCTTAGCGCAGCTGCTCGATTTCGCGGGCGAGGCTGCGGTTTTCGGTGGTTACATAGCTCTCGATATCGATCAGGCGCCGGTCAATATCGCGCAGCCTGCTGCGAATGTCGCGCGCGGTGCGGGTAGGGGACTGACGAACGCCCTGCCAAAAGCGCTGGTCCTCGCGATCCTCATATGCCAGTTCGCGCGGCCTGTCGTCGGCGACAAAGCCGGCGATGAAATAGAGCGGAAGCACGCTCCCGCCGCTCATGAACACGGCGCCAAGGAACATGATCCTGACCAGCGTGACATCCAGGCCGGTATAGTCGGCAATGCCCGAGCAAACGCCCATCAGCTTGCCGTTGCGCTTGTCGCGATAGAATTTGGTGCGGCTCGGAGGCTGCGTGGTCATCGTTCGCTCTCTTCATCGGTCAGCAGGGGCTGACGGCTGGTTTCGGGCAATGCATGATTTCGCCAGCCCGGATTCTCGGCAGTCATGATCCGCTCGATGGTATTGAGGCGGTCATCGAGCCGGCGAGCCGCATCGTGCAGTTCATCGAGCAGCTTCTCGTCCGAACCGGTCAAGGTCGCCGCGGTTTTCCACCTGGTGATGTAGTGAAACACCAGCCACGGCAGTCCTATGAACAACGTGACAATTGCAATTACCGGAATGAAATCGTCCACTTATGCCCCCTTGGCCTTCAAGGCCGCCTTCATCGCTTCGAGTTCGGCATCGACCTTGTCGGTAGCGCGAAGCTCGGCAATTTCCTCTTCCAAACTTTTCGGGCCGGTCATTCCCAGCGCGTCGGCTCGGCCTTCGGCGAAATCGGCGCGGCGCTCCAGCTGGTCAAAGCGTGAGAAAGCGTCCTCGGTCCGGTTGCCATGAAGCACTTCCCGGGCCCGGGCGCGAGTTACCGCGCTCTCGATCCGCGTCGCGATGGCATTCTGGCGGGCACGGGCCTCGCGCAGCTTGCCCTGGAGCTTGGCGATGTCGGCCTCATAGCCCTTCAACGTCTCGTTGATCGAATCGAGCTCAAGCTGCAGGCTCTCCGCCATGTCGGCGGCCTTCTGCCGCTCGATCAGGGCCTGCTTCGCGAGGTCCTCGCGGTCCTTGCTCAGCGCCAGCTCGGCCTTCTCGGTCCAGCTCGATTGCAATTCGTTGAGGCGCACCAGGGCGCGCCGCATTTCCTTGCTGTCGGCGATCGATCGCGCCGCCGAGGCTCGAACCTCAACCAGAGTCTCTTCCATTTCCAGGATAATCATGCGGATCATCCGCGCCGGATCCTCGGCGCGGTCGAGCAGCTCGGTGAAATTGGCTGCGAAGATATCCCGCGTGCGGGAAAAAATGCCCATCAAGTCACTCCAACCACATTCCCTGTCGCTTTTCCTCTTGCAGGCTTCATGCCAAAAATTCGCTTCTGTCTGAATTCTCAAAAAAGTGATGAAAATCGGCAGAAAATCGAGCGAAATATCTTGCCACATGGTGGGAATTGCCACCACATGTTGGCGCATGGAGCGGACCAATCAATTCGTCGGTCAAAGCCTGGCGTTCCTCGACGCAGTCGAGCGGGCGAGCCGCGCCGCGCCGCTCAATCGGCCTGTGCTGGTAATCGGCGAACGCGGTACCGGCAAGGAATTGATTGCCGAGCGCCTGCACCACCTTTCATCGCGCTGGGCGGGTCCGCTGGTGACGATGAACTGCGCGGCGCTGCCTGAGAACCTGATTGAAGCTGAGCTGTTCGGCCACGAGGCCGGCAGCTTTACTGGCGCTGCCAAGACGCGGCACGGCCGGTTCGAAGAAGCCGACGGCGGCACGTTGTTCCTCGACGAGCTGGCGACCCTGTCCTCGCCGGCCCAAGACCGCCTCCTTCGCGCCGTTGAATATGGTGAGGTGACTCGGATCGGCGCCTCAAAGCCGATTTCGGTCGATGTGCGAATCGTCGCGGCGACCAACGAACATCTGCCGAAATTGGTCGACCAGGGCCGCTTCCGCGCGGACTTGCTCGACCGGCTGTCATTCGAGGTAGTCACGTTGCCGCCGCTTCGCGCACGCCAGGGCGACATCCCGCTGCTCGCCGAGCATTTCGGCCGACGCATGGCGGTCGAGTTGGATTGGCCCAACTGGCCGGGCTTTTCGAGCCGGGCACAGGCAGAGCTCGAGGCCTATTCCTGGCCGGGCAATGTGCGCGAGCTGCGCAATGTCATCGAGCGTGCGGTATATCGGGCGGAAGATCCGGAGCGGGAAGTCGACGCCATCCAGTTCGATCCATTTGCCTCGCCGTGGGTCCTAAGCCCCGACCCGGCCGGCGCAGTCGAAGTGGCGGCATACACCGCGCAGCCCGCAGCGGCGCCTGCAGAATCCACAACGCCAGCTCCGCCGGCGACAACCGACGATCTTCGCGGCGCGGTCAATGCTTACGAGAAGGCGCTGCTGGAAGAAGCACTTGCGCGTCACCGCTACAACCAGCGCTCAACCGCGGCTGCGCTCGGCCTCACCTACGACCAGCTCCGCCATGCCATGAAACGCCACCAGCTGGCGCTAACTTCGCCTGGCTAACATTGGCCAAAAACATGCTATAAACGGGCCTGGGGTGTCACAACCTAGTGTCGGGAGGTCGTATGACGAAGCTCTCTCACCTGATGGTTCTGGCCGTTGTTGCTGTTCCTGTGTCCGCCAGTGCTGCGGTGATTTCATTGGGCAACGGCTATGCCGTTTCCTGCTACGACGCCGCTGAGGGAACCGGCGCCACGCTGCGTGCCCTCGACGATTGCAACCATGCCTTGGCCGAGCAGGCGCTTCCGCCGGAAGAGCGGGTAGCCACGCTGGTCAACCGTGGGATTATCCTGCTGCGCCGTGCGGACGTGAAATCGGCCAATGCCGACTTCGATGCAGCATTGCAGATCGATCCGCGGCAGCCGGAGGCATGGCTGAACAAGGCCGTCGCCCATGCCCGCTTCGGCAAGAGCACGGACGCGCTGCCGCTGGTCGCCAAGGCCCTGGAATATGGCACTCGCAAACCGGCGCTGGCCTATTTCGTGCGAGCGATGGGCAATGAGGACAGCGGACATATTTCCGCGGCCTATCATGACTTGCAGCGCGCCCGGCAGCTCGATCCCAAATGGGATGAGCCAAAGATCGAGCTTCAACGGTTCCAGGTCCGCCAGCTTTAGCCGGCGGACCTCGTCAACCGGCTTAGCGCGGTAGCGACTGGAAGCTCGCCATCGCGTATAGCATCGGGATCGACAGCAGCGTGTTGGTGCGGCTCGCCAGCATGGCGACGCGCGCCGACTTGGCTTTCGTTGTATCGTCAGCTTCGACCAAGCCCAAAGCCCTCTTCTGGTTTGGCCAGATGACACCCCAGACGTTGAAGCCCATGATCAGGCCCAGCCACATTCCCGTGCCGATCAGCTGGAAGCCGGGCCGGAAGGTCAAAGCCTCGACCAGGTAACCGTTCACCCATGCCAGCAGCAGGCCGATCAGCATGGTCATCGCCGCCGCCCAACGGAAATAGAAGAGCGCATTGGGAGCGATATATTTGGATACGCCCGGCTTCAGTTCGGCCGGGATCGACGGCATCGTCGGGATCTGCACGAAGTTGAAATAGTAGAGCAGGCCAATCCAGGTGATGCCGAAGAAGACGTGCAGCCAGCGCAGCACCACCGCCGCGTTGAGCGCATCAGCATGGAAGCCCATCATTAGGCCGACGGCCGCGACCAGGCCGATCAGCAGCACCAAATTCAGATTTTCAAGAATCTTGCCCATCAGTTCCCCCTCTTGGGTTGGCGGTTTTCCCGCTTCGATGCGCTGCTGTTACGACCGGGAAGGGGCGAGGGGCAAGAGATTGGCGGCAAATGGCGGAGCCGGAAACGCGGCTTCGCGTTGGAGGATGGAGCCCCAATCAACTTGCCGGAGACAAACAATGGCCTTCACCCTTCCCGACCTGCCGTTCGACCGCGCTTCGCTGGACCCGCACATGTCGGCGGAAACGCTCGATTTTCATCACGGCAAGCACCACCAGGCCTATGTCACCAAGGTCAACGAGCTACTCGGCGATACCGACCTGGAAGGCGCGTCGCTAGTCGAGGTGATCCGTGCCGCGCACGAGCGCAAGGACAAGAAGCTGTTCAACAACGCCGCGCAAATCTGGAATCACAGCTTCTTCTGGCAATGCCTCGCACCCGCAGGATCAACGCGCCCGTCAGGCAAGTTGCGGGAGATGATCGGCTCCGACTTTGGAAGCGAGCAGCAGCTGCTCGACAAGCTTGCCAACGAGAGCGTCAACCATTTCGCCAGCGGCTGGGGTTGGCTCGTCCTCAACAACGGCAAGCTCGAGGTGACTTCGCTGCACGACGCCGACACACCGGTTGCGCATGGCATGACGCCGCTGCTCACGATCGATGTGTGGGAGCACGCCTATTACATCGACTATCGCAACGAGCGGCCGCGTTATGTGAAAACGGTGCTCGAGAATATCATCAACTGGGATTTCGTTGCGAAGAACCTCGACGGCCAAGGGGCCGGCCGCGCCGACCAGCAAGCTAGGATTTCAGCCGATAACCTGACCTGAAGATCCAGATGATCGCGGTCAGCGGCAGCAGGATGACGGCTGCCGTCACCGCCACGCTCGCCCAAATCGGTACGTCGCTGACGCCGAAGAAGGTCCAGCGATAGCCGGCGACCAGGTAGAGGATCGGATTCAGCAAGGTAACCGTGCGCCACGGCTCCCCGATCGATCCGACCGAATAAAACACGCCCCCCAGGAATGTGAGAGGTGTCACGACAAGCAGCGGGATTACCTGCAGCTGCTCGAAATTCTTGGCCCATATGCCGATCGCAAAGCCAAGCAGGCAAAAGCCGACGGAAATGGCGACCAGGAACAGCAGCATGAGCAGCGGATGGGCGACCCACACATGAACGAACAGGGTCGCCGTGGCGAGCGTCACCAGCGCCAGGATCACCGACTTGGTTGCGGCCGCTCCGACAAAGGCAGTGACCGTCTCCAGCGGTGACAGCGGGGCCGACAGGATTTCGTAGATCGTGCCGGTGAACTTGGGAAAGAAGATGCCGAAGCTGGCGTTCATCAGTGCCTGGGTCAGCACCGATAGCAGGATCAGGCCGGGAACGATGAAGCTTCCGAACGGAATTCCGGCCATATCGCTCATCCGGCTGCCGATCGCCGAGCCGAACACCAGGAAATAGAGCGAGGTGGTGATCACCGGCGTGACCAGGCTCTGCCACAGGGTGCGGCCCCAGCGCGCCATTTCAAAGCGGTAGATCGCCTTGACGCCATTCACGTTCATCTAGGCGCGCTCCTCATGGACCAGGCTGACGAAGATGTCCTCCAGGCTCGACTGGTGGGTGGATAGGTCCTTGTAGCCGATGTTGAGTTCGTCCAGCCGCCGCATTAGCCCCGGGATGCCGGTGTGATCGGCATGGGTGTCGAAGCGGTAGCAGAGCGTGTGGCCGTCATCCTCCAGCGCCAGGCCCCATTCCGCCAAGCCAGAAGGAATTGCCGCAATCGCGTCATCCAGCGTAATCTTGAGCGTCCGCTGGCCCATTTGCGCCATCAGCGCCTTCTTGTCGCCCAGCGCGACCAGCTCGCCTTTGCGGATCACGCCGACCCGATCGGCCATTTCCTCGGCTTCCTCGATGTAATGGGTGGTAAGGATGATCGTCGTGCCGTCGGCGCGAAGTTTTCGCACCAGCGCCCACATGTCGCGGCGAAGCTCGACGTCGACGCCGGCGGTCGGCTCGTCGAGGAACAAGATGTCGGGCTCATGGGCGAGGGCCTTGGCGATCATGACCCGCCGCTTCATGCCGCCCGATAGCTCGCGCATCTCCGACTTGCGCTTGTCCCACAGCGTCAGCCGCTTGAGGATGTCCTCAATCTGCTTGTCGTCCTTAGGCTTGCCGAACAGGCCGCGGGAGAAGCTTACGGTCGCCCAGACGCTCTCAAATGCGTCGGTGGTGAGTTCTTGCGGTACGAGGCCGATCCGAGTGCGGACACGGCGGAAATCGTCCAGCCAATTCTTGCTCTCGACCAGCACCTGGCCGCCGGTTGCGGTGACGATCCCGCAAACGATGTTGATCAGCGTCGTCTTGCCGGCGCCATTTGGCCCGAGCAGCGCCAATATCTCGCCACGCCGGATATCGAGGTTGACGCCCTTCAGCGCCTCGACGCCGTTGGCATAGGCCTTCTTGAGGTCCTCAATCTGAATAATCGCGTCACTCATTCGACCGGTCCCGGCTCCAGCGGCTTTGCATCATCGGTGTTGAGGCCATGGCGGATCAGCATCGGGACGTTGGCGATAGCGAACAGCAAGGTCGCCGGAATAGCGCCCCACAGCTTGAACGCGATCCAGAAGTCGGTGGACGTATTGCGCCATACGCTCTCATTGACCACTGCCATGACCGCAAAGAAGATCGCCCAGTTGCGGGTGAGCTTCTTCCAGCCTTCCTCGTCGAGCCCCGGATAGGTGCTGCCCAGCACCGCCTTGAGCAGCGGCCGGCCGGTGGCAAGCCCGAAGGCAAGCAGGCCCGAGACCAAAGCGTAGTAGATCGTCGGCTTGATCTTGATGAACGTCTCATTGTGCAGCCAAATGGTTAGGCCGCCCAACACCACCACCATCACTGCCGAGAATAGCAGGAGCGGCGAGACGTAACGGTAGCGCACTGCAGCGAAGACCAGGGCCGCAACCATCGCCGCCATGAACGCTCCCGTCGCGACGAAAATCTTTAGCGCGCCAGGTACCGGCGCGAGGAAATTGACGAGGAAGAAGACCAGCAGCGGGCCGATGTCGATCGCCAGCCTGGCCGCGCCGGCCGGTTCGCGTTTTGCCTCCGCATTCATGCCGGAAGCCCTGCAATGGCGCGAGCGACCGCGCGTGCATCGAACGGGCGCAAATCATCTACTCCTTCGCCGACCCCGATCGCATGGATCGGCAGGCCAAATCTCTCGGCCGCTGCGACCAGAACGCCGCCCCGGGCCGTCCCGTCGAGTTTGGTCATGACAAGGCCAGTGACGCCCGCCTGGTCCCGGAAAACTTCGATCTGGTTGAGCCCGTTCTGACCGGTGGTCGCATCGAGGACCAGGATGACGTCGTGCGGCGCTTCGGAGTTCAGACGGCCGAGCACACGGCGGACCTTGGAAAGCTCGTCCATCAGGTGCGCCTTGTTCTGCAGCCGCCCGGCAGTATCGACGATCAGCGCGTCGATGCCGGTGGCGGTCGCCTGCTTGACGCCGTCATAGACGATGCCCGCGGCGTCGCCGCCTTCCTTGCCGCTGATCACCGGCGCCTTGATCCGGTCGCCCCAGATTTTGAGCTGCTCGATCGCGGCGGCGCGGAAGGTGTCGCCGGCCGCCAGCATCACGCCATAGTCCTGCTCCTGCAGCAGATGGCCGAGCTTGCCGATGGTGGTGGTCTTGCCCGACCCGTTGACACCGATCACCAGGATGACATGGGGACGGGGGAAGCCCCAGACGTCGAGCGGCTTGGCCACCGGCGCGAGGATCTTCTCGATCTCCTCGGCGAGGATGGTGCGAAGGCCGCGTTCGTCCAGCTGCTCGTAGCGCCGCGCTGCGATGCTCTCACGGATGCGCTTTGATGCCTCGGGGCCGAGGTCGGACGCGATCAGCGCTTCCTCGATATCGTCGAGGGTCGCCGTATCGAGCGCCTGCTCCTTGACCAGGCCCGAGAGATTCTCGCCCAGACGGTCCGCCGTTTTCTTGAAACCGCCTGTCAGGCGCTCGAGCCAACTCATTCAAAAATCCCGGTAAGTGTTTCATTGTCGCGGCCAACGATCTTGGCCGCTCCAAGGTCGCCGCGTTTCGATCCGGCGATGCGGACCGGCGCGAATCCGTCGGTATGGCCCTTCTCGCTATTCTCGATAAGCACCGTTTGGCGGGTGCCGACCAGTCCATCGAGCCAGCATGACCGACGCTGCTCCGCAGCTTGCCTTAGGCGAGCTGCCCGCGCCTTGACTAGCTCCCGCTCCAGCTGGGGCATTCTGGCGGCCGGCGTATTGGGCCGGGGCGAGAAGGGGAAGATGTGGGCCGCGACAATGTCGCAATCGTCTAGCAGCCTTAGCGAATTGAGCGCGGCCCCTTCGCTTTCGGTCGGAAAGCCGGCGATCAAATCGGCGCCGATGGTGACATCGCTCCGGGCTGCCTTGAGCCGCTCTACCGTCTCCACCGCCTGGGCGCGGCTATGGCGGCGCTTCATCCGCTTGAGGATAAGGTCGTCGCCGGCCTGCAGCGAAAGGTGGAAGTGGGGGAGGAGCCGGGCTTCGCTCGCAACCAGCTCCATCAGCGCCCCGTCGATCTCGATACTGTCGAGCGAGGATAGGCGAAGGCGCTTCAACGGCGGCAGCTCGGCCAGCAGTCTTTGGCACAGCGGGCCTAGCCCGCCTTCGTAGCTGGTGATGTCGACACCAGTGAGGACTATTTCCTTCGCACCGGCGTCCAGTTCGCGAGCCACGGCGTCGCGGACCGCTTCATAGGGCAGGGAGCGGCTGGCGCCGCGGGCCTGCCAGATCGAGCAGAAGGTGCAGCGATGATCGCAGCCGGTTTGGACCGCGACGAAGCTCCGCACCCTGGCCAGGAAGCCCGCGGCCACGGGCGGCGCCGGTGCTGTCATGACGTCGCTGATCACCATTTTGTTTTCATTGGCGAATGCGGCCGCGCGATATTTGTCGGCATTGCCGATGACCTTGGCTACCTCGGGCATCGCCGCGAAACTCTGCGGATCGAGCTGGGCGGCGCAGCCGGTGACGATGATCCGTTTGTCCGGCGTCTCGCGATGCGCGCGGCGGATTGCCTGGCGGGTCTGGCGCACCGCCTCGCTGGTGACGGCGCAGCTATTGACGATGATCGTGTCCTTGCCGGCCAGGCCGCGCATCGCCTCGCTCTCGGCGAAATTCAGCCGGCAGCCTAAGGTAATCGTCTCGGCCATTAGGCGAATGCCTCCAGGTCGATCTGGCCGGCGAAGACATGGGTCGCGGTGCCGCGCATGCGGATCGGCTCGCCCGGCGCCCAGGTGATGGTGAGCGCGCCGCCGCGCATATGCACCTTGACCGGCGAGACCGCCTTCTTCTGGACGATCGCCGCGACCCCGGTCGCACAGGCGCCTGTGCCGCAGGCCAGGGTCATTCCGGATCCGCGTTCCCAGGTGCGGAGATGGATGCCGTCGTCGCGCACCGAGGCGACATTGACGTTGATCCGCTCCGGAAAGGCGGGGTCATGCTCGATCGACGGGCCGAGGCTGATCAGGTCGATCTTCGTCTCGTCGGGAACGAAGAACACGAGGTGAGGATTGCCGACGCTCAATGCCATTGGATGCTCCAATGCATTCCAAGCGAGCGGGAGGTGTGCCGTATCCATCGGATAAGTAAGGGGAATTTCATCCCATGCGAAGTGGGGCGGGGGCAGGCTAACCTCGACATCCGCTCCGAACGTACCGCCCTCGACCAGCCCGCCGCCGGTCTCAAGCGTCCTTGCGCCGGTCAGCGCGACCACGCAGCGCGAGGCATTGCCGCAGCTTTCGACCTCGCCGCCGTCCTGGTTCCAGATGCGCATCTTCACATCGGCGGTGGCCGACGGTTCGAGCAGGATCAGCTGGTCGCAGCCGATGCCGAGGTGGCGGTCGGCGAGCGCCTTGGCCAGCGCCGGGGTTATCGTCACCGGCTGCTCGCGAGCGTCGATCACGACAAAGTCGTTTCCAAGTCCGTGCATCTTGTGGAATTGCCGCGTCACGCGCGCCGAATTAGGGAGCGCATGACCGTTAGTCCACCGCACGGCATGAAAACAGGAGACTTCCAGTGCAACGAGCCGCGTCCGACGTCATGCAATCGATCCTGCTATCGGCAGTGATCGATGCGCTGGAAGCGATGAAGGCCGCATCGGGCGGAGTGCCCAACAACATGCTGCGCGACCTGCAGAGCGTTCACCGCAACACCACCTTCGCCGACCTGCCCAAGTCGGTTCAGGATTCGATCGGCCAGAGCGTCCGCGCCGCCTTCACGCAGTTCTTGAAAGAAGGTTATGCGGTCGGACCAAAGCAAGCGGTCCAGCAGTCGCGGCCGATGGACCGGGTGCCGGAACGCGACCGCCGCGGTCCCCAGGATCGCCGAGATTTTCGCAAGAATCCCGGCCGGCGCGGTCCCGACCGTCCGGGTGGCGGGCCGGGGAAGGGGCCCCGACCTGGCGGTCCGCCGAGGGGCAAGCCGACCAAGTGAAGGGCGGCCCCGCCGACCTTGCCCAAGCGGTCATCCAGTTCTGGTGCGACGAGCTCAGCGAAGAGCAGCATTTCAGGAAGGACCCTACTGTCGACCGGCATATCGCGGAGCGGTTCGGCAAGGTCCGCGAGGAAGTGCTGAGGTCGAAAGCCGCGGGCTGGCGCGACACGCCGGAAACGCTGGTGGCGGCGATCATCCTCCTCGACCAGTTCAGCCGCAACATGTTCCGCGGTAAGGCCCGGGCGTTCGAAGCGGACGGCCTTGCGCTGGAACTGTGCAAGGAAGCGCTCGACAGGGGCTGGGTCGACCAGCTGCCGAAGCCATTGCCGACCTTTTTCCTGATGCCGCTGCAGCATAGCGAGAATCTGGGAGACCAGGAGCGGTCCGTGGCAGAGTTTCGCGACCGCGACCCCCTCAACTACAAATACGCACTTCTCCACCGCGACCAGATCAAGCGCTTCGGCCGCTTCCCCGGCCGCAACCAGGCGCTGGGGCGGGTCTCGACGCCCGAAGAGCGGGAAGCGATCGCGCGGGGCGAGACGTTCTGAACCTTGACCTCCGCCCCCCTCTCACGTAGGGGCCGCCCCGTCTTAACGGACATGACATCGATGGAGTCCCTCGGGACACGCTGGCCGGCGAGGTTTCGCCCGCCGGCGCTGTTTGCTTTGTGGCCGTCGAGATGAGGAGTTTTGGATGTTCGAAAGCCTGAGCGATCGCCTGTCCGGCGTATTCGACAAGCTCCGCGGCCGCGGCGCGCTGTCGGAGGACGACGTGCGCTCGGCGATGCGCGAGGTGCGCGTCGCGCTGCTCGAAGCCGACGTCGCGCTGCCGGTGGCGCGCGATTTCGTCGACAAGGTAACCGAGCGCGCGGTCGGAGCCGAGGTCATCCGCTCCGTCACGCCAGGCCAGATGGTCGTGAAGATCGTCAACGACGCCCTCGTCGACATGCTGGGCGCGGAGACCGCCGAGCTCCATCTCGACGTCAATCCGCCGGCCGTGATCATGATGGTCGGGCTGCAGGGCTCGGGCAAGACCACCACCACCGCCAAGCTCGCCAAGCGGCTCTCGGAGCGCGAGCGCAAGAAGGTGCTGATGGCCTCGCTCGACGTCGCCCGCCCGGCGGCTCAGGAGCAGTTGGCCGTGCTCGGCCGCCAGGCCGGCGTCGACACGCTGCCGATCGTCGCCGGCCAGACCCCGGTCCAGATCGCCCAGCGCGCACTGCAGTCGGCGAAGCTGCAAGGCTATGACATTCTCCTGCTCGACACTGCCGGACGCCTCCACGTCGACGACACGCTGATGGCCGAAATGAAGGCGGTCGCCGCCGCATCCAACCCGGTCGAGACGCTGCTGGTGGTCGACAGCCTGACCGGCCAGGACGCGGTCAATGTCGCCAAGGGCTTTGCCGGCGAAGTCGACCTTTCGGGCGTGATCCTGACCCGCATGGACGGCGATGCTCGCGGCGGTGCGGCGCTGTCGATGCGCGCGGTCACCGGCAAGCCTATCAAGTTCGCCGGCACCGGCGAGGCGATCGACGCCCTCGAAGCCTTCCACCCCAGCCGCGTCGCCGGCCGCATCCTCGGCATGGGCGACGTCGTGTCGCTGGTCGAGCGCGCTGCCGAGACGGTCAAGATCGAGGATGCCGAGAAACTTGCCCGCAAGATGGAGAAGGGCAAGTTCGACCTCGACGACTTGCGCCTCCAGATCAGCCAGATGCAGCGCATGGGCGGGCTCGGCGCGCTGGCCAACATGCTTCCGGGCATGAAGGGCATGAAGGGCGCGGCCAACATCGACGAGAAGGCACTGGTTCGCCTCGAGGCGATGATGAGCTCGATGACCGCCAAGGAGCGCGCGAAACCCGAGCTGATCAACGCCAAGCGCAAGATCCGCATCGCCAAGGGCAGCGGGACCACCGTCCAGGAGGTCAACAAGCTGTTGAAGATGCATTTGGAGATGTCGAACGCGATGAAGCGGCTGAAGAAGCTCGGCGGCTTCGGCAAATTGGCATCGATGTTTTCCGGTGGGGGAATGGAAAAGGCGCTGGCCGGGATCGCACCCGGCGGCGAACTCCCCGGGGGGCTGCCCGGTCTTCCGGGCTCCAACTCGCCGTTCAACCTGCCCCCAGGTTTCGACAAATTTGGTAAGAAATAGTTAGATTTAGAAGAAGGACTTAAGAAAATGGCAGTTGCAATCCGCCTGGCCCGTGGTGGCTCCAAGAAGCGCCCATACTATCGCGTAGTCGTGGCCGACAGCCGCAATGCGCGTGACGGCCGCTTCATCGAGAAGGTCGGCACCTACAACCCGCTGCTGGCGAAGGATTCGCCGGAGCGCGTGAAGCTCGACGTCGAGCGCATCTCGCATTGGCTGTCGGTCGGCGCCCAGCCGTCGGACCGCGTGCTTCGCTTCCTCGATGCCGCCGGCATCCGCGAGCGCGCTCCGCGCAACAACCCGCAGAAGGCCGAGCCGGGCGAGAAGGCCAAGGAGCGCGCCGAGGAGCGTGCCAACAAGGCCGCCGAGGCCGAAGAGGCCAAGGCCGCCGCCGCCGCCGCTCCGGCGGTTGAGGAAGTGACTGAGGAGGCTGCGGCCCCCGAAGCCGCCGCCGAAGTCCCGGTTGAGGAAGCGGCCGCCGAGGAGGCTCCCGCCGCCGCCGTAGAGACCGCCGAGGAAGCTCCGGCCGCTGAAGAAGCCGCCGCCGAAGAGGCTCCGGCAGCTGAAGCGCCGGCCGAAGAAGCTCCGGTCGCTGAAGAAGCCGCAGCCGAGGAAGCTCCGGCCGCCGAGGAAGCCAATGAGGCAACCCCGAACAGCGACGCCGGCGACGAAGGCGGAGAAGTGACCGGCGAAAGCTCGCAGGCCCCCGCCGAGGGTACCGCCGACGAGACCGAAGCGAAGGCCGAGTAATCCATGAGTTCACCGGCGACCGGGAAGCGCGTGGCGCTGGCCGCGGTCGCCGGGGCCCATGGCGTAAAGGGCGAGCTGAGGCTCAAGCTGTTTGCGGACAGCGTTGAAAGCCTGGCTCGCCATTCGCGGCTCCATGTCGGCGGGCGCGAGTTGGTGCTCAAGGACATCAAAGACGGCGGCAAGACCGCCATCGCCCGGTTCGAGGGCATTTCCGACCGCTCAGCCGCCGAAGCGCTGCGCGGTTCGCTGGTCGAGGTCGACCGCGACCAGCTCCCTCCGCTTGAGGAGGGCGAATATTATCATGCCGACCTGGTGGGCCTTCCCTGCGTCGATGACTCTGGCAACAGCTTGGGAATGGTTGTTTCGGTCGAGAATTTCGGGGCTGGCGACCTGCTCGAGGTCGAGAAGCCGACCGGCCAGCGATCGCTGATCCCATTCCGCGATCCGATCGCCCATCTCGCTCGCGACAAGATCATCCTCGATCCTGAGTTCCTGGCCTAGCCCGGCTTGACGCCCAGTCGCCAAAGCCTTGCTTTCCCGTCTTCGCTCGACGTCACCAGCCACCGCCCGTCCGGGCTGAATGCCACCGACATCACGTCCTCCGGATGCGGCAGCCTTGCCACGACGGCCATGTCGCTGACTCGCCACAGCTTGGCTGGTTCGGCATGGCCGCCAGTTCCGGTCAGCTGGTGCCAGAAGGTTCCGAACCCGCTGCGCGCCCGGCCGCCCGTCGCCAGCCAACGGTCGTCCGGGCTCAAGTCCACCGAATAAACGTGATTGCCTGCATCGATCCGCTTGAGCGGAGCGCCATCGGTTGTTCGCCATAGCCGGATGGTGGAATCGTCCCCGCCGGTGACCATCGTTCGCCCATCGCTGCTGAGATCGAGACCGACGACTGCCTGTTCGTGCCCGCTGAGCGTGCGAAGCGATTTTCCGGTTCCTGCATCCCAGATTCGAGCGGTCTTATCGAAGCTGGCGCTCGCAAGCTGCTTGCCGTCGGAGCTGAACCGCACGTTCCAGACATTGCGCTGATGGCCTTTCAATATGAGCGGCGCAGAACTGGCCTCGAGGGACCAGATGCGGATAACCCCATCCTCGCTAGCCGATGCAGCGAGCTGGCCGTCGGGCGCGACATCGATAGTCCAGATTGGACCGCCCGCGCCTGCGAAGCGCTTCAGTTCGCGCGCGCTGCCGAGGTCCCAGGCGCGCAGCAGCCCGTCATAGCCTGCGGTCAGGAGTTGGTTGTCCGGCGCGAATGCCACTGCGGTAGCGCCGCCGTCATGGCGAAGCCTGGATACCGGCTTCCAGTCGGATGTCCGCCGGACGACGACTTCGCCGGTGGCATTGGCCGACGCCAGCAGGGCGCCATCGCGGCTGAATGCGACTTGCCGCCCGGGGCCGCCGCCCAACTGCCATGTCCGCTCAAGAGTGGCGATGATGCGCGGGCCCTGAGTTGCTGCCTCGGGCTCGCTCCCACATCCGCTCAACGCAATCGCCAAGCCAATCCAAATGCCCCGCACGCCATGTCTCCCGATTCCGGACAAGCGTATCGGTAGTGTATTATGATAGCAATACAGTAATCAGCGGAGCAGCGGGCGCTCCTTGGCCAAATCATTGCGAATGGTCGTGGCGGCAATGCCGCCCTGGCCCATGGCGCTGCTGATCTGGTCGAGGCCGATCACCAAGTCGCCTGCGGCATAAACGCCCTCGACGTTGGTCCGCATGCGGGAGTCCACCCCGACGCAGCCGTCATCACCCAGCCGGGCGCCGACCATGGTGGCAAGCTGGCAGTGCACGTCGCTGCCCAGCGCCGGATAGACGCTGTCGAAGGTGAAATGACCCTCGGCGGTGTCGACCGTGATGCTGTCATCCGCGATCGCAACCGCCTCCGCCGGTCCGTCGACCGTCTCGATGCCCGCTCCCTCAAGCGCCGACCTGTCGGCGGCGGATATGCTTAGTGCCCTGTCCGGCGCAATCAACGTGACGTCGGCAGTGTAGCCGCGGAGGAACAGCGCCTCGGCTACGCCGCGGCCGCCGCTGCCCAGCACTCCGACCTTCTTGTCGGTTACCTCATAACCGTCGCAGATCGGGCAATAACGGATCTGTCCGCGTGCCAGCGCGTCGTCGTGCAGCGCTTCGTCCATCGGCGGGCGCCGGTTGGTCACTCCGGTCGCCAACAGCACTGAACGCGCCTGGACAGGGCCCGACCCCCATTCCGCTTCGAACAAGCCGCTATCCTCGTCGCGCTCCAGTCGGCTGACGGTGCCGTCGATGATCTTGGCGCCGTATTTTTGCGCCTGCTCCTTCATGCGTCCGATTAGCTCTTTTCCGGAAATGCCGTCGGGATAACCGGCATGGTTGCGCGTGCACGGAATTGTCGCGGCGCGCCCCTTGCCGCTGTCAACCACGAGGATGCTCAAGTGAAAGCGGGCGAGATAGATCGCCGCGGTCAGCCCCGCCGGGCCGCCGCCGATCACCAGGCAGTCGAGTGGATCGTCTTGCATCCGCTCCTAATGCCGGGCCTTCTGCGCGAGTTCCCGCTCAACGTGGTGAAATGCCGGCGTCCTGCCGGGAGCGGTAAGGCGATTGGCCAACTAGTTGTCCGTCGGGCGATGCTGTTGCGTGGTTCAGCGAAGAAGGCTCGCTTCATGCAACATCGGGAGTAATCTAGGAGAATGGACAAGGTTTCAACCTTGGTGCAGCCTGATTCGACACTTCGCGGAATGCATCAAAGCATCCTGCCGATCACCGTCGTCATTTGGCTGGCGCACTGGGGCATTCTCGTTTCCCGTGCCTACGCGCTCGGCATCGACAGCAGTTGGGGCCCAGTGGGGATCAGGGCCGTGGTTTCGTTTGCCGGAGCCTTGTCGTGCCTTTTGATCTACAAACTGCTCCAGCACCGCCGGATGAAGCCCGCAACCCGGCTTGTCGCAGCCTTCCTGCTGTCACTTCCCGCGATCATCATTGTTTCGCTGGCGAACGAATTTATGTGGCTCGTCTGCACAGAATATTTCTCGGTCCATTATGGCTTCGGACCGCAAGACGTGCTGCTCAGCCAATGTCTGACCGCATCGTCTCCGTGCCAGCTGCTGCTCGTGAACGCGAGTTTCACGGCGGGGACTAATTTCTGGGTCTATATCGCCTGGTGCGCCTTTTACGTGGCGATCATCATGGCCGCCGATCTGAGCGAGCGAGAGCGCCGGCTATATATTGCCGAGCGCGCCGCGCAGGAAGCGCAGCTGAGCGCCCTCAGATTCCAGCTCAATCCGCATTTCATGTTCAACACGCTCAACACATTGTCGGGCCTGATTGCACTCGACCGAAAACAGCAGGCAGCGGACGTCGTCCTAAACCTGTCGAGCTTCCTTCGATTTTCGCTTCAATCGGACACGGAGCAGCTGATCAGCCTCGACAAGGAGATCGAGGCGCAGAGAATGTATGGATCGTGATACGGAAGATTTGCTGCACGATATTGCAAGCGGAAAATCGGCGGTGCGCCGAAAGGCGGCAGCGCGGCTGGCAGCATTGAAGGATCCGGAGACAGTTGAGCCGCTCATTGCCATGCTTGGCCATCCAGACTTCCCGACGCATCGCGCGATCATTGCGACACTTGGGGCGATCGGTGACGCTCGGGCATTCGAGCCGCTGTCGGACTTGCTAGAAGTCCCCCGCGCCTATTGCGACGAACTGGTGTTGGCATTTGGCAATATCCGAGACCCGCGTTCGGGCGCTCTGCTGACGAAACTGCTGCTTGAGGGTGAAGTCTGGCACGCGGTTTGTGCGGCGGATGCGCTCGGGCAGCTTAAGCCGGAAGGTGCAGCAACAAGCTTGGTCAAGGCGGCCAAGGCAGACAGGCTGCAACCTCGATTTCACGCTTTAAGGGCGCTCGCGACATTTGATTGCGAGAGCGGCCTTTTCGACGATCTGCTGCCGATGCTCGACCTTGAAGATCGTGAAACAATACGTCTGGCTGGGCTATGCCTGCTTCGCATGGACGAGCCGAGGGCGAGCATGGCGCTGCGTCCACTGCTTCGTAGTGGAAGCGTTGATGTTCGCCGGGGTGCTGCCGAAGCCCTGGCGAAATTCGGCGATCCCGATGCTCAGCGAGCCCTCATGACTTTTGGCTGCATCGCATTTTAGCGAAATAACGCAATTGGTTGGCGCGCCTTGGGTGGCCTCGGTGTTGAACCCGCGGCGGGGCATGGATTCCCCCGGACTTGATTCAGGCGCCCAATTGCGCCTAGGCCAAGGTTCTCCGTGACGACGAGCAACAGGGGCCGTCGATGGCGCTAAGGTCGAGGACGCAGCTTCGATTTCATGCAGGCCGCGCCGGCCTGCTTGCGCTGCTTGCAACCATCGTTTCGGCTTGCAACCGCGGCATTCTCGATCCGGTCGGCCCGGTAGGCCATGCCGAAAAGACGATCCTCATCAATTCCACCGCCATCATGCTGGCGATCGTCATCCCGACGATGGTCGCTACGGTCGCCATCGCCTGGTGGTTCCGGCGCAGCAACAGCAAGGCGACCTATCTTCCCGATTGGGAATATTCGGGCGCGGTTGAAATGGTGGTGTGGGGCATCCCGGTGATGACGATCTTGCTGCTTGGCGGCATTACCTGGATCAGCAGCCACGACCTGGAGCCAAGCAAGCCGCTCGTCTCTGCCAAGCCGCCGCTCGAGGTCGAAGTGGTCTCGCTCGACTGGAAATGGCTGTTCATCTACCCTGACCAGGGGATTGCGACCGTCAACCAGCTGGTGATCCCGGCGGGGACTCCGGTCAGCTACCGCCTAACCTCGGCGACGGTCTGGAACGTCTTCTTCGTTCCCCAATTCGGAACGATGATCTACACCATGCCGCGAATGACAACCCGGCTGAACCTCCAGGCCGACCGGCAGGGAGTCTATGAGGGGATCTCGGCGCACTTCAGCGGCGACGGCTTCCCCGGCATGCAGTTCAAGGCCCAGGTGCTGCCTGCCGATCAGTTCGCGATGTGGGCGCAGGGCGCGCATGGCCAGGGCGGGGCGCTCGACCCAGCTTCCTTCGCCGAGCTGTCGAAGCCGAGCAGCTATGTGAAACCGATGACCTATGGCAGCGTCGCGCCCGGCCTGTTCGATGCGATCGTCGCCAACCGCGTCGCTCAACTCCAACTCCCGCAACCCGCTCCGCCCACGGAGCAGGCTCCCGCGGCGTCGCCGGGAGGCTAGGGCATGTTTGGCAAGCTTACCTGGGACGCGATCCCGTTTGACGAGCCGATCCCGCTGATCACCTCGCTTGTGGTGATTCTGGCGATCGTTGGCATCGCCATCTGGGTCTGGCGCAAGGGCTGGTTCCCCGCGCTCTGGCACGGCTACATTACATCTACCGATCACAAGAAGATCGGCATCATGTACATCGTGCTGGCGCTGCTGATGCTCGTGCGCGGGTTTGCGGACGCGATCATGATGCGGATCCAGCAGTCGCTGGCGATCGGCGCGTCGCAGGGCTATTTGCCGCCCGAACACTACAACCAGATATTCTCCGCGCACGGCACGATCATGATCTTCTTCGTGGCGATGCCGTTCGTCATCGGCTTCATGAACTTCGTCGTGCCGCTGCAGCTGGGCGTGCGCGACGTTGCCTTCCCGACCATGAACAATGTCAGCTTCTGGTTGACTGCATCGGGCGCGCTGCTGGTCAACGTTAGCCTGTTCATCGGCGAATTTGCGCGCACCGGCTGGCTCGCCTTTCCACCGCTTTCGGAGCTGGAGTTCTCGCCCGGCGTCGGGGTCGATTATTACCTGGTGGCCCTGCAGATATCCGGGGTCGGCACGGTGCTTACCGCGGTCAATTTCGTGACCACCATCCTCAAGACCCGCGCGCCCGGCATGTCTTATTTGCGCATGCCTGTGTTCTGCTGGACCTCGCTCGCCTCCAACCTGATCATCCTTGCCGCATTCCCGGTGCTGACCGCGACCTTGGCGCTGCTGATGCTCGACCGTTACCTCGGCTTCCATTTCTTCACCAATGACGGCGGCGGCAACTCGATGCTCTACATGAACCTGATCTGGGTCTGGGGGCATCCGGAAGTCTACATCCTCGTCCTCCCAGCGTTCGGCATTTATTCCGAGGTGGCCGCGACCTTCTCCGGCAAGCCGCTGTTCGGCTACCGCTCGATGGTCTTCGCGACGATGGTCATCTGCATCGTGTCGCTGATGGTCTGGCTGCACCATTTCTTCACCATGGGCGCCGGCGCCAACATCAACGCCATCTTCGGCATCGCCAGCATGATCATCGGCATCCCGACCGGCGTGAAGATCTACAATTGGCTGTTCACCATGTACGGCGGCCGGGTCCGCTTCAACGTGCCGATGTACTATCTGATCGGCTTCATGCTGACCTTCGTGATCGGCGGCCTGACCGGCGTCCTGCTCGCCATCCCGCCGGTCGATTTCATCGTGCACAACAGCCTGTTCCTGGTCGCGCACTTCCACCAGGTGATCATCGGCGGCGTCGTGTTCGCGATCATGGCCGGCTACACCTACTGGTTTCCGAAGGCGTTCGGTTTCACGCTCGACGAGCGGCTCGGCAAGATGATCTTCTGGTGCTGGTTCATCGGATTCCATCTCGCCTTCATGCCGCTCTACGTCCTCGGCTTCTGGGGCGGGACTCGCAGGATGCAGCACATCAACGATCCAAGCTGGGCGCCATGGCTGCACGTCGCTCTGCTTGGCGCGGTGATCATCGGCGTGGGGATCGTGCTGACCGTCGTGCAGCTCCTTTATTCGATCAAGACCCGCGAACAGCGGCTCGACGTTACCGGCGATCCCTGGGACGGCCGTACGCTCGAATGGCTGACCCTTTCACCGCCGCCGCACTATAATTTCGCAGTGCTCCCGGATGTCCATGGCGAGGAAGCCTATTGGACCCGCAAGCAGACGGCGATCAAGGAGGACAAGCTGATCGACGAGCCCGACTACAAGCCGATCGAAATGCCGATCGATACGCCGACCGGCATCATCGTCGCATTCTTCGCATCGGTCTGCGGTTTCGCCGTCATCTGGCACATCTGGTGGCTCGCCATCGTCGGCCTCATTGGCGCCTTCGCCGTCTTCGTCTGGTATGCCTGGCAGGACGAGCATGAGCATATCATCCCGGTCGAAGAGGTGCGGGCCAATGCGCGCGAGCGCCGCCGCATCCGCATGGAACACCTCCACACGATAAGCCAATCGACATGACGACAGCTGAAGCACCTGCCATCGGCCTGACCCACGGCGGCTCGGAAGACACCGGCCTCGGCCATCGCGGGCCGGAGTCGAAGAGCATCGTCGTTCCCTACGGCTTCTGGCTGTTCGTCCTGTCAGACATGGTGCTCTTCTCGGCGCTGTTCGCGACCTATGCGTCGCTGGCCCATGCGACCGACGGCGGCCCTACCAGCGGGGAGCTATTCGACCGCACCCTGGTCGCGATCGAAACGATGGCCCTGCTGCTGTCGAGCTTTACCTGCGGCCTGGCGATGATCACCGCCAAGCGCGGCAATTTGATCTGGACCGTCGGCTGGCTGGTCGTAACCGGCGCGCTTGGCCTAGTCTTCCTGTCGATCGAGCTTTACGAATTCGCGACGATGATCGGCGAAGGCGCCGGGCCGCAGCGCAGTGCATTCCTTTCGTCCTTCTTCACGCTGGTCGGATGCCACGGCGCCCATGTCACCGTCGGCCTGCTGTGGATCGGCACGATGATGGCCCAAATTTGGGCAAAGGGGTTCCGCGAGCACATCATGCGGCGGCTGCTGTGCCTCAGCGTCTTCTGGCACGCCCTCGACATCATCTGGGTCGCCATCTTCACCATCGTCTACCTGATCGGGACGCTGCCATGACCGAACTTGATCCCGAAAAGCTGAATGTCGCGCCGGGTACGCCGCACAGCAACATCCTCAGCGAAACGGTCGCCTATCTGATCGGGCTCGCACTGGCGCTGGTTCTGACCGGAGTTTCCTTCTGGGTGGCGTCGACGTCGGTGCTATGGGGGCCCGGCGTCGCGGTCGGGCTGGTGGTCCTGGCCATTGCGCAGATGGGCGTGCACCTGGTGTTCTTCCTTCACATCACCAGCGGACCGGACAATACCAACAACGTGCTGGCGCTGGCATTCGGCGTCCTGATCGTCTTCCTGGTGATGATCGGGACAATTGTGATCATGACGCAGATGGACGCCAACATGGCGCCCGACCCGGCACTCATGAACTTGCAGATGCAGCACTAGGCGGCCCGGCCGCCGTCTTCAGTCGACCAGTGACGGCTCGCTGAACTGACCGTGGCGCGCGCCTTCCGTAACGCGCGAGAATTCGGCGCGGTCCATATGCACCAAGGACTTGTGGTCGCCGGCTTCGAAATAGACGTCGGGCTGCTTGCCGAGCGAGTCGTCGATGATGGTTGTGACGCCATAGCCGACCGGCGGCACCGCGCCGACGTCGCAATCGCTGAACACGCTGTTCAACTCCCGCTCGCCGACCAGGCGCGGCTTATGGCCCAGCTCGCTCCTTAGTTCGCTCAGTTCCACCTTCCGGTCGGACGGCAGGACGGCGAGCAGGGGTCCATCGTCGGTGTCGAGCAGGATCGACTTGGCCAGCCGGTCGGCAGGCACGGCGCAGCTTTTGGCCGATTCCAGCGACGATTTGGTCGGCTCATGCTCGACCAGCTCATAGTCGGCCTTCGCCTCGTCGAGGAATTGCTGGAGCTTGGGGGCGATGGACATGAATTCCTCCTTTGCTGCGCGTTGGCAGCGGGAGGGTCCCATCGTCGTCAAAGGCGTGGAGAGTCCCGCCGCTTGGATTCCTGAACGCCCTTAAACCTTTGCCGTTCCTCACTCCAGCGCCTCTTGCGGCGCGGCGATTGGGCGCTAAGCCGAACGCATGGCGGGCCCGCTTTCCGGACTGAAAATCGTCGAGATGGCAGGGCTCGGCCCCGGGCCTTTCGCAGCGATGATGCTGGCCGATCATGGCGCCGAGGTGATCCGTGTGGAGCGGGCTGGAATGATCGCCGTGCCCAACGATCCGCTGCTTCGCTCGCGCCGGAGTATTGCGCTCGACTTGAAGCGCGAGGAATGCC
>Ga0310810_10001486_pt1 | contig 24654 bp, 21 predicted proteins | sample NCmetagenome_FD_207641 | JGI IMG/M metagenome (GOLD analysis project Ga0310810, IMG submission 207641) | Soil microbial communities from experimental microcosm in Duke University, North Carolina, United States - NC | ecosystem: Engineered > Artificial ecosystem > Soil microcosm > Unclassified ...
ACCGCCACCCTGCTGGCTCCGCAGACGTGGCTCTTCCTCGGGATCTACTTCGCGATCGGCCTGGCCATCGAGGGAATGCTCGCGCGCGCGGTCTGGCGCCGCACCGAGACCGCCCCCACCCGGCCCATCGGCCGGTACCTGGCCCTCGGCCTCGTCCTGTGCTTCGCGGTGGCGAACCTCATGCACGCGTGGTTCGAGGCCCGCTACGACGTCCCGGTGACCTCGTTCACCCGCTACCTCCCGCTCTACTTCCCGCTGCGCGACACCAAGCTGCAGAGCCGCCTGGGCCTCCTGGATCCCCGCATCGCGCGCGAGCGGGGGGTGGTGGCCGCGCTCGGCCAGCCCCCGGCGGGTGAGCTCCAGTATCCGCTCCACCCCTTGACCTGCTCCCCACCCCGGCCGATGCCCAACGTGCTCATCGTCGTCATCGACGGGATGCGGGCGGACGTCCTCACGCCCGAGTACGCTCCGCGGATGAGCGAGTTCGCCCGAGGGGCGACCCGCTTCGCATCCCACTACAGCGGGGGTAATTCTTCGCGGGCCGGCATGTTCTCCATCTTCTACGGCCTGCCCGCGACCTACTGGGACGCGTTCGCCGGGTTCGCCCGACCCCCCGTGATGATGGATCTGTTCCGACAGCACGAGTACCAGCTCGGGGTGTTCGCGAGCTCGCCGCTGTACCGGATCGTGCAGCTCGACCGCACGGCCCTGGCCCGGGTCCCGAACCTGCGCCTCGAGACGAGCTCACCCTATCCGGGCTCGAGCGGCCGGGACCGCACCCTGACCGAGGAGTGGTACCGGTGGCTCGACCGGCGGGATCCCTCGCGTCCCTTCCTCGGCTTCCTCTATTATAACGCGGTGGTGGCGAGCGAGCCGCCCGACAACTATCCGCACATGTTCCAGCCGCCGGCGCAATCGACCCACCTCCAGCGCCTGGCCGCGCGCTACCTGAGCGCGGTGCACTTCGTGGACGGCCTGGTCGGCCAGGTGCTCGACGACCTGCGCCGCCGCAAGCTGCTCGACGACCTGGTCGTGCTCATCACGTCGGATCACGGCATGGAGTTCAACGAGAACGGGCTCGGCTTCTCCGGCCACGGCACGTCCTACAGCGAGTACCAGACGCACAGCCCGCTGGTGCTGCGCTGGCCCGGACGACCCGTCGGGCTCATCGAGCGCCGCACGTCGCACAACGACGTGGCGCCGACGTTCGTCTCCGGGCTCTTCGGGTGCACGAACCCGCCGTCCGACTACTCGAGCGGCCACGACCTCTACGCCGACGCTCCCTGGAACTGGCTCATCGCAGCGAGCTACACGGAGTTCGCCCTCCTCGAGCCGGACCGGGTGACCATCGTCTACCCGGCGTACTACGAGATCCGCGGGCGCGACTACCGCCTGATCCCGCGCGCCACGCCGCCGCGCGACGCGCTGCTGAGCGCGCAGAAGGAGATGGGCCGGTTCTACCGCTGATGGTCGGGCGACGCCCGTGGCGTCCGCTCCTGCTCCGCCTGCCCATCGTGGTCGGGCTGCTCGCGGGAGCGCCCGTGCCCGTTGCCGCGAATGAGACGGACGGGCGCGTAAGGGTCGCCACCGAGCGCCTCGAGGTCGTGCTCGCGCTCGACGGGGCCCGGCCGGTGACCTGGCGGGCCTGCCGCCCCTCGTGCCTCCGGGCCGACGCGGAGTCCGGAACGTCGATCCGCTTCACCGGCGCCGGCGACGCCGCGCAGCCGCGCCTGGTCCTGCACGGCGCCGGGGGGCCGATCGACCTGGGGCGGCTCCGCTTCATCGCCGACGCGAACGGGGAGGACCCGGCTTCGCGGGTGACGCTCCGGACCGATCTGCCGGTCGCCGGCGTCCGGCTGGAAGAGTCGTTCGCGCTCTCGCGGGACGGCTACGAGACCGCGCTCACGGTGAGGCTCGTCGGGCCGGGGGCGGCCGCCTTCACCGCGACGGCCCGCCCCGCGCTGGAGGTGGCGCCGGGGCGTGATCTCCTCCCGGCCCCGGCCGCGGGCTTCGCGGCGCTGCTCGAGCGCGTCGGGCGCGTCGCCGTCGCGGGCGGCGCGGTCCACGCGGTGGCCGAGCCGCCCGGCCCCGGCACGACGCTCCGGGCCGGGGAATGGGCGGGGGTGCGCGGTCGGTTCTGGGCCATGCTCGCGCGCCCCGAGGGAGCCGGTGCCGCGGTCGAGCCGCGTCCGGGGCCCGGCGTGGCCCTGGCGGCGCCCGCCGCGTCGGGGCCCGCGCCGACCGAGTGGCGCTACACGATCTACGCGGGCCCGGTGGAGCGCGAGGCGCTGAGCCGCGCGGATCCCGAGCTCGAGCGCCTGCTCCTCTCGGGCCTCTGGTGGTGGCTGCGCGCCCTCGCGCTCGGTCTCCTCGCCCTGCTCCACGGGTGGATCGCGTGGCTCGGCCATCCCGGGGTGGCGGTGATGGCGCTCGCGGTGTCGGTCAAGGTGCTGCTGCTGCCGCTGGCCGCGGTCGCCGAGCGCCTGCAGGAGCAGGTCAACGCGACCCAGGCGCGGCTCCAGCCGGGGCTCGACGCCATCAACGCGGCCCACCGGGGGGAGGAGCGGACCCGGCGCACGCTCGCGCTCTATCGCGAGCTGGGCGTTCACCCGCTCTACACCCTGAAGAGCCTGGCCGGCTTCCTGATCCAGATCCCGGTGTTCATCGCGGTGTTCGACATGCTCGCGGAGGATGTCGATCTCTACCGGGTGCCGTTCCTCTGGATCCGCGACCTGTCGCGTCCGGACGCGGTCGCGACGCTGCCCGCGTGCGTGCCCTTCTTCGGCTGCGACCTCAACCTGCTCCCGTTCCTGATGAGCGCGGTCTCGCTGGCCACGCTGCTCCGCTTCCGCTCGCCGGTGCTGACCCCGGCGCTGGTCCGTCGACAGCGCCGGAACCTCGCCGGCATGACCCTGCTGTTCTTCCTCCTCTTCTACACGTTTCCCGCCGGCATGGTCCTCTACTGGACCTCGACCAATGCCTTCCAGCTGCTGAGCCAGGAAGTGACGCGCGGGTGGCGGGCCCGCCCGGCGAGGCGCTAGCGGGCCGGGCCCGGGAGGGCCGCGTCGACGTCCGCGACCAGGCGGATCAGGCCGCGGATGTCGAAGGTCTCCCAGTCCTGCGAGCGGCCCAGGCGGACGACCACGAGCCGACGGGCGGGAGCGATGACGATCCGCTGGCCCTGGGTGCCGGAGGCGAAGAACGAGTCGGCAGGCATGCCGCCCCGCACCCGGAGCCGACCGAACTCGCTGTCGCCGCGGTTGGTGAAGAAGCCGGCGCCGTAGCCGTCCCGCGAGCCGGGGGTGGGGGAGACGGAGTAGTCGACCCAGCCCTCGGGCAGGAGGCGCCGCCCGCCCACGACTCCGTCGCTCGCGTAGAGCAGGCCGAAGCGGGCCCAGTCCCGCGCGGTCGCGTACATGTAGGTGGAGCCGACCTGGGTGCCGGTGGCGTCGAACTCGAGCGTCACCCCGCGCATGCCCAGCGGGGCGAACAGCTCGCGCTCCGCGAAGCGGAGCACGTCCTCGGCCCGGCCCCCGACCGCGTCCCGGATGATCCGCGAGAGGATCAGGGTGCTCGGGCTGCTGTAATGGTAGCGCGTGCCGGGCGGCGCGGTGAGCGCGGCGGCCACCGCGAATCCCGCCATGTCCGGCTCGGTGTAGAGCATGCGCGACGAGGGATCGAAGCCGTTGTTGGCCTCATCCAGCGCGAGCCCGGTCGTCATGCGCATCAGCTGCTCCACCGTGATCGCCCGGCGCGGGTCGGCCGGATCGCGCCAGGCCGGCACCGGGGCGGGGGCGCCGACCGCGAGCCGCCCCTGGCGGACGAGGACGCCGACGAGCGCGTTCACCACCGACTTGTTCATGGACCACGAGAGCATCGGGGTGTCGGGGCCGTAGCCCGGCGCGTAGCGCTCCGCGACGACGCGGCCGTCGTGCAGCACCACCACCGCCTTGGTGCCGCGCGCCGGCCCGCCCGCGGGCTCGGCGAACGCGCGGTCGAGCGCGACCCGCAGCGGCCCGCCCGCCGGGTCGACGGCCGCGGGGCCCGCGATGTCGGCGTCGAGACCCCGCGCGGGCGTGACCGGCGGCGGGGCGGGGGGCGTCGCCGCCTCGACCGCGCCCGGGTAGACGAGCGCGCAGCCCACCCCCTCGTGGTAGGCCGCGTGCCTCTCGAAGTGCCCGCCGAGCGTGGTCCGGACCTCGCGCGTCGTCCGGTCGACCTCGTAGCGCAGCCAGGGCGCGAGCCGGCGGATCCCCGGCATCGTGCGCACGGTCTCGGCGAAGGTCTGCTCCGGGTCGAGCCCGGCGACGAAGGTCTCGGAACAGAGGGTGTGGCTCACCAGGCCGGTGGCCACCCGCGCCGCCGTGGCGGGACGATACACGAGCCCGGCCGCCGCGACCCCGGCGGCCGCGAGGAGCAGGAGGAGCAGCGGGAGCCGGCGCATCGACCGGGTGAGCGAGGCCGCGCCGGCGAGGGGCTAGCCCCGGCCGGCGGCCGCGCCCTTCTGCAGCAGGTCGTCGTAGAAGCCGGCCAGCGACTCGAGCAGCGGCGCCGCCGCGCCGGAGAACGACGAGCCGTGCATCACCGCGAGGGTGCGCGGGGCGAGCCCGGCCAGCCGCCGGATGGTGGCGCCGGTCGCCGGGGTGACGCCGGTGAAGCCGAACTGCCTCTCGGCCGCCGTCGCGGGCCCCATGATGTCGCCGCCGGTCACCGCCGCCGGATCGCCCACGTGGGTGAAGAGATCGCTGGTGAAGAGCGTGCCGGTGGTTTCCTCGTAGAGCAGGCCCGCGTCCCAGCAGTGCGGCACGTGCGGGGTGTCGAGGCGGCGCACCCGCCGGCCGCCCAGGTCGAGGACCTCGTCGTTGGCGAGCGCGCGCGGGGGCCGCGGCGACTGGTCGTTGAGCCAGATCGCGCAGCCGATTGCCCCGTGGGCGACCGTCGCCGCCGGGGCGGCGTCGAGCCACTCCGCGAGGGACCCGCACTCGTCGGACTCGACGTGGCTGAACGTGATCCAGCGCAGCCGGTGCACGTCCATGACGCGCGCCGCCGCGCTCGAGACGGCCGGGAAGAGGGCGCGCTGGCCGCAATGGAAGAGCAGGGGCTCCTCCGCGTCGACCAGGAACTGGTTGAAGGTGAAGCCCTTCGGACCCACCGCGGGCAGAAAGGTCGAGAGGCGGTAGATGCGCTCGGCGATCTCGTCGACGCGGGTCTCCATCGGATCGTCCTCCGCATCGCATACTGCTCGGGGCCCGCGAACGTGTCAAGGAGCGCTATAATCTCGGGACCATGCGATTCGGGACCTTCTTCTTCTTCCAGGCCGCGCCCGGGCTCACCCACGCCGAGGTCGTCCACCGCGAGCTCGAGCAGATGGAGTGGACGGAGGAGCTGGGCTTCGACCAGATCTGGCTGACCGAGCACCACTTCATCGACTACGGCCTCGCGGTGGACCCGGCGAGCCTGGCCGCCACCGCCGCCGCGCGCACCCGCCGGGTGCGCATCGGGCTGGCCGCCGCCATCCTGCCCTTCCACCACCCGCTCCGGCTCGCCGAGCAGATGGCGCTCATCGACATCATCTCGAAGGGCCGCCTCGACGTGGGCGTCGGGCGCGGCAACCGCCCCGCCGAGTTCCGGGGCTACCACGTGCCCCAGCAGGAGAACCGCGAGCGCTTCGACGAGGCGGTCGACGTCCTGCTGAAGGCCTGGACCCGGGAGCGCTTCTCCCACGAGGGTCGCTTCTTCACGATCGGGGAGGCCCGCGTCATCCCGAAGCCCTGGCAGCGTCCGCACCCGCCGATCTACCAGGTGTGCGGCAGCGACGACGGCATCGAGAGCTCCGCCGCCCGCGGCTGGCCCATGCTCAACTCCATCCTGACCGGCCCGCTCGACCAGCTGATCAAGCGACGCGACAGCTACCTCACCGCGCTGCGCAAGCACGGCCGGACCGAGCCCGAGATCGCCGTGCTCATGAAGGACTGGGGCGTGTCGCGCCAGATCTACGTGGCGCCCACCGACGCCCAGGCCCTGGCCGAGGCCAAGGACGCCGAGATGTGGTACCAGGACTCGCTGCGCCGGTTCCAGGTGCCCGAGCGCATCGAGGACGCGCACCCGAGCCTCCAGCCCGGGTTCCGGGCCGCCGCGGAGCGCTTCAAGAAGGTGACCTGGGAGGGCCTCGTGGCCGAGACGGTGGCGTTCGGCTCGCCCGACACGGTGGCGCGCCACATCCAGACCATGCGCGACATGGGCATCGGCCACGTGCTCTGCTGGATGAACTTCGGGGGGCTGCCCCAGGACAAGATCCGCCGCTCGATGGAGCTCTTCGCCCGCGAGGTCATGCCGCACTTCCGCGGCTGACCGCCCGCGGGGGCTATACTGACCGGGCATGGCGTACAACGCGTGGTTCCAGTGCATCAACGGCTGCCCGGGGGAATTCGACCTCCGGGAGGTCATCTACCGCTGCCCCAGCTGCGGGGACCTGCTCGAGGTCCAGCACGACATGGAGGCGCTACGGTCGCGCTCGGCGGCGGCGTGGATCCAGCTCTTCGACGACCGGTACCGCCGCAACATCTATCCCTACGGCTCCGGGGTCTGGGGCAAGAAGGAATGGGTGGTGCCCTTCATCGACAACCAGAACATCGTGTCGATGTACGAGGGCAACTCGAACCTCCTGTGGGCCGACCGCTACGGCAAGCAGCTCCGCGTCGAGGACCTGTGGATCAAGCAGTGCGGCAACTCGCACAGCGGCTCCTTCAAGGACCTCGGCATGACCGTCCTGGTCTCGGTGGTCAAGGAGATGATGGCGGGCGGCTCGCCCATCGACGCGGTCGCGTGCGCCTCCACCGGTGACACCTCCGCCGCGCTCGGAGCCTACTGCGCGGCGGCCGGCATTCCCGCGGTGGTGCTGCTGCCGAAGGACAAGGTCTCGATCGCGCAGCTCGTGCAGCCGCTCGCCAACGGAGCGCTGGTACTCTCGCTCGACACCGACTTCGACGGGTGCATGGCGATCGTGCAGGAGATCACCAAGGAGCGGCGCATCTACCTGGCCAACTCGATGAACAGCCTGCGCATCGAGGGCCAGAAGACGGTGGCCATCGAGATCGTCCAGCAGTTCGACTGGGAGGTGCCGGACTGGATCGTGATCCCGGGCGGCAACCTCGGCAACGTGCACGCGCTGGGGCAGGGCTTCCTCATGATGCAGGAGCTGGGGCTCGTCAACCGGCTGCCGCGCATCTGTCTGGCCCAGGCCGAGCGGGCCAACCCGCTCTACCGCTCGTTCCAGAACGACTTCAAGACGTTCGAGCCGATCACCGCCCAGCCGACGCTGGCCATGGCGATCCAGATCGGCAACCCGGTGTCGGTCAAGCGCGCGATCCGGACGCTGCAGCGCTTCAACGGGGTGGTCGAGCAGGCCACCGAGCAGGAGCTGGCCGACGAGGCGGCCCGCGCCGACCGCACCGGCATGTTCAACTGCCCCCACACCGGCGTGGCGCTGGCCGCGCTGCGGAAGCTGGTAGACCGCAAGGTCATCCGGTCCGGGGAGCGGGTGGTGGTCCTCTCGACCGCGAACGGGCTCAAGTTCGCCGACCAGAAGGCGGCCTATCACATGGGCACACTCGAGGGCATCAAGCCGTCCCACCGCAACAAGCCGGTCGAGCTGCCCGCCGACGCCAAGCGCGTCGCCCGGACCATCGCGCGCCACGTCGAGAAGGCGCGCGCGCTGGTGTCGTGATGGACGAGCGCGGAAGGCGCGAGCATGGTGGGCCCGAGCGTCGTGACCCCCTCGACAAGCCGGTGGGGCCCAGCACCCTCTCGGTCCACGGGGGAGAGCCTCGCCCCAAGCCCGCGCACTCCCTCGCGACCCCGATCGTGCAGACCGCGACCTATACGTTCGGTAACACCCAGGAGCTGAAGGATCACTTCGACGGCAAGATCGAGCGCGTCGAGTACGGCCGTTACGGCAACCCGACCCAGCGCATCGCGGAGGCCAAGCTCGCCGCGCTCGAGGGCGCGGGCGACTGCCTGCTCTTCGGGAGCGGCATGGGCGCGATGACCACCGCGCTGTTCGCGATGCTCTCGCGCGGCACCCACGTGGTGGTGACCGACGACAGCTATCGGCGCACCCGCCAGTTCCTGAACCAGACGCTCTCGCGCTACGGGATCGAGGTCTCCACGGTGCCGGCGGGGGACTACGAGGCGCTCGAGGACGCGATCAAGCCCACCACCCGCGTGCTGGTGAGCGAGTCGCCGACCAATCCCTACAACCGCATCCTCGACCTCGAGCGGTTCGCGGCCATCGGCCGCTATCACCGGGTGAAGACGGTGATCGACGCGACCTTCGCGACGCCCTACAACCAGCGTCCGCTCGAGTGGGGCGTCGACCTGGTCGTGCACTCCGCCACCAAGTACCTGGGCGGCCACAACGACCTGCTGGCCGGCGCGGTGCTGGGCTCGGCCGAGCTGGTCGGCGCGGTCCGGGGGCTGCAGGGCATCACCGGGGCGGTGCTCGATCCCTTCGCGGCCTACCTGCTCGTTCGCGGGCTCAAGACCTTCGCCCTGCGCATGGAGCGGCAGAACGCCAACGCGCAGGCCCTCGCCGAGTTCCTCGCCGAGCACCCGCGGATCGCCGCGGTGCACTACGCCGGGCTGCCCGGGCACCCCGAGCACGCCATCGCCCGCAAGCAGATGCGGGGCTTCGGCGGCGTGGTCTCGTTCGAGGTGGCGGGCGATCTGGACGCGGCGACCCGGGTGGTGGACGCGTGCACGATTCCGTTCATCGCCGCCTCGCTGGGCGGAGTGGAGAGCCTGATCGAGCAGCCCGCGATCATGAGCTTCTACGAGCTCACGAGCGAGGAGCGCCTCGAGATCGGCATCAAGGACAACCTGATCCGCTTCGCGGTCGGCATCGAGGACGCCGACGACCTGATCGCCGACCTCGCCCAGGCCCTCGACCGCGCCTTCGCCTCCGCCTGATTCGGCCCCTCTTTCGGCGACCCGCGGGTCGCCTCACCGGGGACCCGGCCCCCGCGAATTCGGTTGCAAAGGGGTCGGGTTCGGGGGCACACTCCCGCAACGCCCGGATTCCTCATCCGCCGCCCGGCGGATCACGGGAGCCGTCGATGAGTGGGTCGTCCCGAGCCGACGAGAGCTGTCACCTCCGAGACCGAAGGAGCTCCTTGCCCATGTAGCGACCGATCCTGTCATCGCGGCGACCCCGGTCGCCGGAAGGAGTCATGCCGATGAACCGTCGACCCTTCCCGCTCGCTCTGGCCGCTCTGCCCGTCCTGATCGCTCTGGTTGCCTCGCTCGTCCTCGTGTCCGGCATCGCGTCGGCCCAGACGCCGAAGCGCGGGGGCACGCTCCGCGTCAGCTACGGCAACGAGATCGCCAACCTCGACTTCCACACCGCGCCCGGCTACGAAATGATGTGGGTCGCCATGAACGTGGGCTGCGGGCTCGTCAACATCACGCCCGACGGTAAGTTCGTGGGCGACGCGGCCGAGTCCTGGCAGGTCTCCCCGGATTCCCTGACCTACACCTTCAAGCTGCGGCCGAACGCGCTGTTCCACGACGGCACCAAGGTCGACGCCGCCGCGGTCAAGTTCAGCATCGACCGGCTGATGGATCCGGCCACCAAGTCCGGCATGCGGACCTTCTACGATCCGGTCCACTCGGTCGAGGTGCTCGATCCCCGCACCGTGCAGGTGCGGATGAAGCAGCCCTACGCCTTCTTCATGCACATGCTGGCCGCCTACCGCACGGGCCTGGTCCTCTACTCGCCGACCGCCACCCAGAAGTTCAGCCTCGAGGAGCGCAAGCAGGGCAAGCCGGGGGCGGTGGTGGGGTGCGGCCCGTTCCGGCTGGTCGAGTGGGTGAAGGGGAGCCACCTGGTGATGGAGCGCTTCGACAAGTACTTCGTCCCGGGGCTGCCACGCCTCGACCGCGTGGTCATCCGCACCATCAAGGACCCGGTGACCGAGATGGCCGCGTTCAAGGCGGGCGAGATCGACTTCATCGCCTCGTTCTCCCCCGAGCACGTGGACACCCTGAAGGCGCAGAGCCCCAACGCGGTGATCATGACCGGCAAGGAAACCACGCCGATGAAGGCGGCGATGAAGGTGACCGTGCCCAAGGACGGCAAGCCCATGTCCAAGGAGCGGGTGCCGCACCCGATCTTCGGCGATCTCCGGGTGCGCAAGGCGGTCGGCTGCTACGGCATCGACCGGCAGGAGATCGTGAAGATCGCGTTCAAGGGCAAGGCCACCCCGTGGGTGGGCATGAACCCGCCCGGCACCCTCGACACGGTGGACGTCAACGGCATGTGCCCCTATGACCAGGCCAAGGCCAAGGCCCTGCTCGCGGAGGCGGGCTACGGTCCGTCGAAGCCCCTGACCTTCGAGATCATGGCCGACACCGAGAAGTCGGTCTTCAACGTGATCGCCACCGTGATCAAGGAGCAGATGGCCCGGATCGGCGCGACCGCGAATATCCGCCTGGTGGACAAGGTGTCCTGGATGAACACGAGCCTGCAGGACGGGCCGTGGGACATGTACGTGGAGGACCTGCTCTCGCTGATCACCCTGGACAGCAACGCGTACCTGTCGAACACGACCTCGGTGTGGAGCCACGAGCGCCACAACGACAAGCGGGTCGACGAGCTCTACGCCCGGTACGCGCGGGAGATGGACCCCGCGAAGCGCAAGGCGATCGCGGAGGAGATCCAGAAGTTCTTCGTCGAGAACATGTACTGGAACAACATCTCCGGCTCGCCCTTCTACATGGTGGCGCAGCCGTGGGTGAAGGGCTACACGTACAACGCGGAGTTCGAGGTGCACTGGAGTCCCGTCTGGCTCGACAGGTAGGCGGGTGGAGGAGGCGGGGGTGCGGATCTACATCCTCAAGCGGCTGATCCAGATCGTCCCGACGATCGTCATGATCACCTTCGTGGTGTTCCTGATGATGCAGTCGATCCCCGGGGATCCGGTCGTGGCCCTGCTCGGCGACGCCTACACCGAGGAGGACGCGGTGCGGGTCCGCGAGGCCTACGGCCTGGACCGTCCGGCCGTCGTGCAGTACGGCATCTGGCTCGGCAAGCTCGTCCAGGGGGACTGGGGCGCCTCGATCCTCACCGGGCGTCCCGTGCTCCAGGACGTGCTGGTCCGCCTGCCGGTCACCCTGGAGCTGATCGTGCTGTCGATGGGCATCGCGCTGGTGATCGCGGTCCCGGCCGCGATCATCGGCGCGCTGCGCCAGAACACCTGGGCCGACTACACCGCCACCTCGGTCGCCATGATCGGGGTGTCCATCCCGGAGTTCTTCGTGGGGGTCCTGCTCCTGCTCGCCTTCTCGATCGGACTGAACGGCGTCCTGCCCAGCTCGGGGTGGGTCTACCTGCCCGGGACCTGTCCCAACATGGTCTGCGGGGTGAGCTTCTGGGGCAACATGCAGCACGTGCTGATGCCGGCCGTCGCGCTCGGCATCGGGCGGGCCGCGATCCTGACGCGCCTCCTCCGCGCGAGCATGCTCGAGGTGATCCGCACCGAGTACGTCACGACCGCCCGGGCCAAGGGCCTGAGCGAGCGGCCGGTGGTGCTCAAGCACGCGCTCAAGAACGCCCTGATCCCCGCGGTGACCGTGATGGGCCTGCAGGTCGGGTTCCTCATCGGGGGGGCGATCGTGGTGGAGACGCTCTTCGCCATGCCCGGCCTCGGCACCTTCGGCATCGACGCGATCATCGCCCGTGACTACCAGCAGGTGCAGGGCTTCGCCCTCATCACCGCGATCGCGTTCGTGGTCATCAACCTGCTCGTGGACCTGACCTACACGTTCCTGGATCCTCGGATCCGGTACGCCTGAAGGACGCGCCATGGCCAACGGCACCGAGTCGGTGAGGACGGTGGTGGGCGAGGCCGCGCTGCCGGTCGGCGTCGCGGTGGCGGAGCGCGGCGAGCGCTCGGAGTCGCCGCTGGCGGAGGCGATCCGGCGCCTGCGCAAGAGCACGACCGCGGTCGTCGGGGCGGTCATCGTGGTGGTCCTCGTGGTGGTGGCCCTGCTCGCGGACGTCCTCGCGCCCCAGAGTCCGATCGCGAGCGACCAGAGCCAGACCTTCGCCCGCCCGAGCGCGGACCACCCGCTCGGAACGGATCAGCTCGGGCGCGACATGCTCAGTCGTATCATTCACGGCACCCGGATCTCGCTGGCCGTCGGGGTGTCGTCGGTGGTGTTCGCCCTCATCCTGGGCGTGCCCCTCGGGCTGATCGCCGGCTACTACGGCGGCCGGACCGACAGCGTGATCATGCGCCTGATGGACCTTATTCTTGCCTTCCCGATCTACCTGCTGGCGATCATCCTGATGATCATGTTCACCCCCACCGCGGGGCTGATCGGCACCATGAAGGTGGTGGGGGCGATCGCGATCGTGCGCATCCCGATCTACGCCCGGCTCGTCCGGGGCAGCGTGCTCTCGATCAGGGAGAAAGAGTACATCGAGGCCTGCCGGGCCCTCGGGGTGCGTGATCCGGCGATCTTCGCGCGCCACGTGCTGCCCAACTGCCTCGCCCCCATCATCGTCACCACGACCCTCGGGATCGCCACCTCGATCATCGTGGAGGCGACGCTCTCGTTCCTGGGGCTCGGTACCCAGCCTCCGACGCCGAGCTGGGGATGGGATCTGAAGGCCAACGTCGCCTTCATCCAGGCCAATCCCTGGCTCTCCCTCTTTCCGGGTCTGGCGATCTTCGTCACCGTCCTGGGGTTCAACCTCTTCGGCGACGGCCTCCGCGACGCGCTGGATCCTCGGCTCAAGTAGCCCGCCCCGGCCACTTGCCGCGAGCCGCGACCTCGACTATTCTTGGCGGCACCCTGAACCGGGCGGTCACGTGCGCGTCCCGCGCACACCGGCCTTTCGAACCCAGGGTTGGCCCCCCAACGGTCCGCCGGAGGTCGCAACAATGACCGCCCCGGTTCCGGCCCGCTCGAGGTCCACGACCGCGGCGCTGCACGGTCGCGGGGCGACTCCTCCGCCTGCCCGTCGCCACCCATTCCATGCAAGGGGGACACCCATGCCGAGGCCTGTGCGCTCACGGTTCGTGCTCCGATCCGTCACCGTCCTCGCGGTCATCCTGACCTTCGGCCTGGTCGCGCTCGTCGCGCCGCCCGCCGCCCTCGCTCAGAAGAAGATCCTCAACATCGCGGCTAAGGAGCCCGACTCCCTCGATCCGCACTCGAGCATCCTCGGGCAGACCCAGGCGATCGTCCGCTTCATGTACCGGGGCCTCACGCGCTTCGCCATCAAGGACGGCAAGGTCACGACGTCGGATGTGGAGCCGGACCTCGCCGAGAGCTGGACCCTCTCGCCGGACGGCACGGTGTGGACGTTCAAGCTCCGGAAGGGCGTGCAGTTCCACAAGGGCTTCGGCGAGATGACCGCCGAGGACGTGAAGTTCAGCTTCGAGCGACAGATCAAGCGCGTGCCGGGAACCCGCTTCGGGGTCAACCTCGACGTCATCAAGTCCATCGAGGTGGTGGATCCGCACACCGTCCAGATCGTGCTGAAATCCTTCGACGCGATCTTCCTTCTGCGGATGGTCGGCTACCAGCAGGGCTACATCGTCTCGAAGAAGGCAATCGAGAAGTACGGGGAGCAGTACAAGTGGAACCCGATCGGCACCGGGCCCTTCTACTTCGAGCGCCACTCGCCGCGGGAGAAGATCGTGCTGCGGGCCTTCGACAAGTTCTACGCGGGCCGGCCCCAGATCGACGAGGTCCACTGGTTCGACGTCCCGGAAGACGCCACCAAGCTGATCGGGCTCGAGAAGGGGACGTTCGATCTCCTCTACCCGGAGGCGGTGACGGCCGATTTCGCGAGCCAGGTCGAGAAGATGGGCGCGGTCATCGACCGGCGGGGCCCGGGCCAGCAGGAGCGGTTCTACATCAACATGACCAAGCCCCCCTTCGACGACATCCGCGTGCGACGCGCCTTCATGCATGCGATCGACCGCAAGGCGATCAAGGAGACCATGTACCCCGGCGGGCTCGGGAAGCTGGCGATCAGCTGTGTGCCCCCCGGCTACTTCGGGCACATCCCGATGACCTTTCCCGAGTACGACCCCGAGAAGGCCAGGAGGCTCCTGGCCGAGGCCGGTCACCCGAACGGATTCACGATCAAGAACTACTTCATCAGCAAGTCGTTCTTCTATCCCAAGGTGCTCACCCTGGCCCAGGAGCAGCTCAGGAAGGTGGGCATCAACGTCGAGCTGCAGGTGGTCGAGCACGCCACCTTCCACGAGAACATCCGGAAGAACCTGGACCCCTTCGTGCTCTACGGCGGAACCCGGATCACCGACGCCGACCCCTGGCTGTCCCTCTTCTTCGACTCCAAGGAGATCCCGGATCCGGCCACCGGGAACAAGGGCACCAACTTCGCCCACTACCGGGCGATCGACGACCTCCTCGCCGCGGGCCGGCTGGAGCGGGATGTGAAGAAGCGAGCCGCGATCTACGCGGAGGCCCAGAAGCGCATCGAGCGGGACCTGGTCTGCCTGCCCCTCACCGACGTGGCCGGGCAGTGGGCCCGCAACCCCAAGCGGGTGAGCACCCCGTTCGACCCCGACTACGGGGAGTTCTCGCTGCACTACAGCTACAACTACCCGGAGATGCTGAAGGTCCTCAACTGAGCGGATCCGGCGATGGTCAAGTACGTGGTGCGTCGCCTCCTGGTCGCGGTCCCGATGCTGCTCGGGGCCATGAGCATCGTCTTCTTCGCGATGCGCATCCTGCCGGGCGACCCGTGCGTGGCCATGATGGGCGATCAGGCCAGCACCGAGGCGCTCGCGGACTGCACCAGAAATCTCGGGTTGAACCGGCCGCTGGCGGCGCAGTACTTGGACTACCTCTGGCGATCGGTGCAGCTCGACTTCGGCAACTCGCTCCGCCAGGGCTACCCGGTCAGCGAGTACATCGCCCGGATGTTCCCCCACACCCTGGTGCTGGTCGTGTCGAGCGCGGTGGTGGCGGCCCTGATCGGCATCCCGATCGGCATCGTCTCCGCGCTCAAGCGCCGCAGCCCGCTGATCGACTACCCCCTACGGATCCTCGCGTTGCTCGGCCTCTCGATGCCGGTCTTCTGGCTCGGAATACTGCTGCTCATCGTGTTCTCGCTGCGGCTCGATATCTTCCCGCTCATCGGCGGCGGCGATCTCGACGGGGTCATCCACATGCTGGCGAGCGGGGAGGCCTTCACGAGCCCCCGCGACTTCCTGGCCGCGGTGGGCGATGTCCTGCACCACCTGGCTCTGCCCGCGCTCGCCCTGGGCTTGACCCTGGCCGCCACGGTCAGTCGCCTGTCGCGCTCGGCCATGCTCGAGGTGATCAGCCAGGACTACATTCGCACCGCCCGGGCCAAGGGGCAGGGCGAGCGCGCGGTGATCTACAAGCATGCCTTCCGCAACATGATGCTGCCCCTGCTCACCATCATCGGGCTCTTCGTGGCGATCGCGCTGACCGGCACCGTGCTCACCGAGACCGTATTCACGCGCCCCGGGCTCGGAAAGATGCTGGTGGACGCGATCGGGGCCCGGGACTACCCGCTGGCCCAGGGCGCCATCACCGTGTTCACCATGATCATCATCGTCGTCAACCTGGTCGTCGACATGTTGTATGCGGTCGTCGACCCCCGCGTCACCTACCGGTAGGCCCGATGGCCATCAGCCGGCGGGCCGAGTCGTTCGACCTCGGGATACCCGTCGATCGGAGGGAGCCGCGCCGGTCGCTCGGCGGGCAGCTGCGGCGCTGGGTGCCGATCGGGATCGGGATCGTCATGGCGGTGTGCATGGTGGTGCTGGCGGCCGCCGCGCCGCTCATCGCGCCGCTCAGCCCCTCGGCGCAGTACTCGGACGCGGTGCTCAAGGGCCCGGGGGCGGTGGACCGTCATTGGCTGGGGACCGATGAGTTCGGACGCGACATCCTGAGCCGCATCATCTGGGGCGCTCGCGTGTCGCTGCAGGTGGGCCTCGCCTCGGTGGCGTGGGGCTTCCTGCTGGGCGTGCCGCTCGGCATCCTGGCCGGCACCCTTGGCGGTCCGGTCGAGACCGTGATCATGCGGGGCACGGACATGCTGATGGCGTTTCCGACCCTCCTGCTGGCCCTCATCATCGTGACCGCGCTCGGCGGCACGCTGCTGAACGAGATCCTGGCCATCGGGGTCGCGCTCACCCCGAACTTCGCGCGCCTGGCCCGGAGCCTGGCGCTGACCATCCGGGAGCAGGACTACATCATGGCCGCGCGGGCCCTCGGCAACGGGCAGGTCCGCGTGATGGCCCGCCACGTGTTCCCTAACGCGCTCCACGCCCTGGTGGTGGTGGCCACGCTCTACATCGCGACCGCGATTCGGACCGAAGCCGGGCTGTCCTTCCTCGGCCTCGGGATCCCGCCACCCACCCCGAGCTGGGGCAACATCCTCAGCGAGGGCCGCCAGTACATCAAATGCTGCCCGTGGATCACCACGTTCTCCGGGCTAGCGATCATGCTGGCGGTGCTCGCGTTCAACATCGTCGGCGACGCGCTACGGGACCTGCTCGACCCCCGGCTTCGCGGCGAGTAGCCGCCTACCGGAAGCGGGTGGGGCGGTAGGAGGTGAGGCGGGCGTCCGGCCTGCCATCGAGGATCTCGGTGGCGGCCAGACGGCCCCAGAGCGGGCCGAGCGTGACGCCGCTGTGCGAGACCGCCATGTAGAAGCCTTCGAGCCCGGGGATCCCGCCGACCATCGGGTGCCCGTCGCGCGGCATGGGGCGCAGGCCGATGCGGATGGCCTCAACCCGCGCGCCCGCCAGCGCGGGCAGGTGGACGGCCGCCGCCGCCAGCGAGCGCTCGGCCGGCCACGGCTCGGTCATCTCCCGCCAGACCTGGTCGTGCGCGCCCTCCGCGAGCACGACGCGCCCGCCGCCGTCCGGCCGGAAGTGCACGCCCGGCGCGTGGATCGCGCGGCGCAGCGTCGTGGCCACCGGCGACGTGTAGACTAGCCGCCCCGGCACGCGGTCGAGGGGGACGGAGAGGCCCGCGAGGCGGGCGACCTCGCCGGCCGCGACGCCCGCGCAGTCGACCACGACCCGGGCTTCGAACCGCCCGCCGTCCTCGGTCCGCACGCCGAGCACGCGATCGCCCGAGCGCAGCACCTCCGCGACGCGCCGGCCGGGGAGCACGCGCGCCCCGTGTCGGCCCGCCGCGGCCAGCACCGCCGCGATGTAGGGCACCACGTCGACGTAGCCCTCGCTCGGGGTCCAGATCACGCGGCCGACGTCGGGGCCGATGCGCAGCTCGGGCTCGATCTCGCGGGCCTGCGCGGGGCTGATGCGCTCGACCGCGTAGCCCCAGCCGCGGAGCCGGTCGACCGCCGACTCGAGCCTCGCCCACCCGGCGGCCGAGTCCTCCCACGCGAGCGCGCCGTCCTGGTGGAGCCAGCCCCCGCCGGGCAGCTCCTTCGCGAGCGCGGCGTGCTCCTCCATGCCCGCGACGTTCAGGTCGTGGTAGTCGCGCGGGGTCTTGCCGAAGGAGTTGGTCCAGGCGAACGACGCGCCGGAGGTGCCCCCGCCCGGGGCCCCCGCGTCCAGCACGGTGACGCGGGCGCCGCGCTGGGCCAGGCGGAAGCCGACGCTCGATCCGACGCATCCGGCCCCGACCACGACGACGTCGGCTGCTCTGGCCACGAGCGGGCGAGCCTCGTCGGGTCGGGGCGCGGGGGCCGGGGCGCTACTTGTTGGGCTGGGGCGTGAGGCGGAGGTAGGGCTTGAGCGCCTTCCAGCCCTTGGGGAACTTGGCCTTGGCCTCGTCGTCGGTCACCGCGGGCACGATGATGACGTCGTCGCCCTGCTTCCAGTTCACCGGGGTCGCGACCCGGTAGCCGTCGGTCAGCTGCAGCGAGTCGATCACCCGCAGGATCTCGTCGAAGTTCCGCCCGGTGGTCTGCGGGTACGTGATCATCAGCCGGATCTTCTTCTTGGGGTCGACCACGAACACGGTGCGCACGGTGTACACCTCGTCGTGCGCGGGGTGCATCATGCCGTACAGGTTCGCCACCTTGCGCTCGGGATCGGCCACGATCGGGAAGGTGGGCTCGTGTCCCTGCGTCTCCTTGATGTCCTTCATCCAGCCCTTGTGCGAGTCCACCGCCCCATGCACTTGACGTGGCGCTTGTCGAACTCCCCCTTGAGCCGGGCCACGTAGCCGAGCTCGGTGGTGCACACCGGGGTGAAGTCCCGCGGGTGGGAGAACAGGATGGCCCACGAGTCGCCGATCCAGTCGTGGAACTTGACCGGACCCTGGGTGGTCTCGGCGGTGAAGTCGGGAGCGGTGTCTCCGAGTCTCAGCGACATGTTGTCTCCTCCTTCGTCAGCAGTTGAGGTATTTCGGGCTCACCAGGGGCGTCACCCGCCCGTCGGCGGCCCAGGTCTTGCGGGGCAGGCCGTAGAGGTCGCGCCCGTACACGTGGATCTCGACGGTGTCGCGCTCGGTCGGATTGTACATCGCGTGCACCTCGTCGTCGGGCGGAACGAGGAGCGAGATCGCGCCGGGCCCGTGGCGCGTCACGCTCCGGACCGCGAGCGCGGCGCTCCGGCCCGCCGCGGAGGCCACGCGGTAGCGGGTCTCCTCGATCTGGTTGTCGACGACGCCGATCGCGCCCCACGTGTCGTGGTTGTGCGCGGCCGCGCGGTCTCCGGGGCGCCACACCACCGAGGTGACGTTGAAGCGCGGCGCGCGGTGGAGCATGAAGCGGCCGCGGCCGCCGTCGGGGGCCCGGCCGCGGAATCGCGCCGGGATCGCGGCGGGATTCCGCACCAGACGGCCGAGCAGGGGCGCGACCTCGGCGGTGATCGCGGCGGGGGCGCTCTCGCGGCTGGTGATCCGGTCCAGATCGGTCACGAACTGCTCGAGAGAGTACGTCTCGGTCGCCATCATGCCGCTCCGGTGGCGACCGGCGTGTCGGCCCGGCCTCCCCACTCGGTCCACGAGCCGTCGTACACCGCCGCGTCGCGGCGGCCCAGCCGGTACAGCCCGAGAGCCAGCACCGCCGCGCTGACCCCGGAGCCACAGCTGGCCACCACGGGTCGGGCCGGATCGAGCCCCGCGCGGGCGAAGGCCGCGGCCACGTCCTCGGCGGGCAGCATCACGTCGTCGTTGTCGCGGAACAGCTCGTTGTAGGGCAGGCTGAGGCTCCCCGGGATGTGACCCCCGCGCAGCCCGGGCCGGATCTCGGGCTCGGTGGCCGCGAAGCGACCGCGCGAGCGCGCGTCCACGACCTGGGCGTCGCGCCGCTCCAAGATCGCGCGCATCCGGTCCAGATCCGCGACCAGCGCCGGCCGAAGCGTCGCCGCGAATCGCCGCGCGCTCGGCGCCGGACGGCCGGCCTCGACCGGGCGGCCCTCCCGCTTCCACTTGGCCGAGCCGCCGTCCAGCACCGCGACCCGATCGTGGCCGAAGATCCGGAACATCCACCACGCGCGGGCCGAGGCGATGAGCCCGCGGCCCCCGTAGGCCACCACCCGGTCTCCGGCCGCGATGCCGAGCGCGCCCACCGCGTCCGCGAAGGCCTTCGCGTCGGGCAGCATGTGGGGCAGGGGATTCGCGTGGTCGGCGATCGCGTCGATGTCGAAGAACACCGCGCCGGGGACGTGGGCCTGCTCGAACTCGGCGCGCGCGTCCCGCTGCAGGTGCGGCAGGTAGAAGGTCGCGTCGACGACCTTCAGGTCCGGCTCGCCCAGATGGGCGACCAGCCACTCGGTCGAGACGAGGGGCTCGGGAAAGGCCGAGGTCACCGGGCGCCTCCGGGAAGGCCGGGGCGCTCCGGCAGCAGCGCGTGCGGGCTCACCCCGTGCGGGTCGAGCGCCTCCTCCCAGCGCAGGTAGGCTTCCATCGCGGCCCGCCCACGCTCGTAGGGCTTCTGCACCACGTCGTCGGCCTCGCCGCGTATGGCGCCAGGGCCGGTCTCGACCGGGAGCCCGGCGGCCCGCCACGCGGCCACGCCGCCGTCGAGCACGCGCGCCGCCGCGTAACCCATGCGACGGAGCGTCGCCGCGGCCAGGGTCGACTGCACGCCGTCGGCGCAGGTCAGCAGCACGCGGCGGGCGGTGTCGGGCGTGACCTCGGCGATGTGCAGCTCGAGCCGGCCGCGGCCGATCCAGACCGCGCCGGGCAGGTGCCCGCGCTGGTAGACGTCGCTCGGATCGACGCTCACCACCACGTCGTCGCCGACCGGGCCGGGTGCCACGCGCTCCACCACGCGCCGCGCCGCCTCGTAGCCCCACGGCGCCGGGGCCGGCGGTCCGCTCTCGAGCGGCCGACCCGAGCGCTCCCACGCCGGCACGCCGCCCTCGAGCACCGCCACGTGCGAGAATCCCATGCGCTTGAGCCAGCCCGCGGTCATGATCGAGCGCCCGAAGCCGTCGCAGATCAGGACGATCCAGCCGGCGCGCACCGCCACGTACTCGTCGGTGGCCTGCACCGCCTGGCCGCCCGGCGCCCAGATGGAGCCCGGCACGTGCCCCGCGTCGTACTCCTCGCGGGTGCGCACGTCGAGCAGCGAGACGTTCTCGCGGTCCCGGTGGCCCCACCGATCGGCCACCGCGTCCGGCGAGACCAGCGGAGTGCCGTCCTCGACGGCCAGCCGGGTGGCCACGTCGAGCGCACGGGCGCGGCTCGCCTCCGACGGGGCGGGCGGCCAGCGGCTCGCGCCCCGCTCGAGCTCGAGCCCGTCGAGCTGCCAGCCCATGGTGCCGTTCTTCACCGCCACGATCGGGTTGGGCAGCCCCATGCGCCGGAGCGACTCGGCCCCGAGATAGGAGCGGGTGCGACCGCCGCAGTGGACGACGATGGTCTGGTCCGGCCGCTCCACCACCTCGCCGATGCGCAGGATCAGCTCCCCGCCCGGCATGCTCCAGGCCCCCGGCAGACAGCCGCGGTGGTACTCCTCCGGGGTGCGCGTGTCCACGATGACCATGTCCTGGCCCTGGGCCATGCGGGCGGACAGCTCGAGCGGTGTGATCTCGGGAGTCTTGCGATCGTGCAGCACGTGCTCGCCGAACACCTTGCTCGGCACGTTGAGGCCCTGGACCACCGGACGGCCCGCGCGGCGCCAGCCCTCGAGCCCACCGGTGAGGACGAAGACCTCGGTGTAGCCCATGTCGCCGAGGGTGGGCGCGGCCAAGATGGAGATCCGCCCGTCGTCGTCATAGAGCACGATGAGCGTGGCCGACGCGGTGACCAGCCCCGGCAGGCGCGTCTCGAGCAGGCGGCGGGGCAGGGGCGTCGCGCGGAAGATGTGACCGCGCTCGAAGGCCGCCCGCTCGCGCACGTCCAGCAGCGCGTACGGGGTGCGCTGCTGGAGCAGCGTGGCCAGCTGTTCGGGTGAGATCGAGCCGGTGGTCATGCCCCGGACGCTAGCCGGGGACCGTGATCCTGTCAAGCGGGGGTCCCCGGTGTGGGGCGCCACCTTCTCGAGCCGTCTCCTGGGCGGGGCGGTCTCGCTAGCCCCGGCGGAGAGCCCGGGCCATCGCCTCGACCGCCGCCTCTACCTGCTTGCGCGAGACGTCTAGGTGGGTCACCGCCCGGAGCCTCCGCTCGCCCATCACGCTCAACCGCACCTGCGCGTCGGCGAGCAGGCGATCGGCCAGCGCGGCCGCGGTCAGCCCGGGCGCGGTCACGTCGAAGATCACGATGTTGGTCTCGACGTGCGCCGGATCGAGCGCGATGCCGGGCAGATCCGCGATGCCGTGCGCCAGGATCCGGGCGTGCTCGTGGTCCTGGGCGAGCCGGTCCACGTGATGGCGGAGCGCGTACACGCCGCCGGCCGCGATGATGCCGGCCTGGCGCATCGCGCCGCCCAGGGCCTGCTTGTAGCGCCACGCCTCCTCGATGAAGGCGCGGGTGCCGGCCAGGCAGGCGCCCACCGGCGCGCCCAGACCCTTGCTGAAGTCGATCCACGCCGAGTCGACCGCGCTCGCGTAGGCCCGCGCCGACGTGCCGGAGGCCACCACCGCGTTCAGCAGCCGGGCCCCGTCCATGTGGGTCGCGAGCCCGAGCGCGCGCGCGGCGGCCGCCACGTCCTGCACCGCGGCGAGCGGCCAGACCCGCCCCCCGCCCAGGTTGCTGGTGTTCTCCACCGAGACCAGCCGCGTCGGCGGGGCGTAGCGCGAGCGGCCGTGGGTGCCCGCGCGCACCTGCGCGCCGGTGAAGACGCCGCGGTCGCCGTCGAGCGCGGTCATCAGCACCCCGGAGAGCAGCCCGGGGCCGCCGCCCTCGAAGTGGATCAGGTGCGAGGTCCGGTCGGCGAGCACCTCGTCCCCGGGCCGGGTGTGCACCTTCACCGCGATCTCGTTGCACATGGTGCCGGAGGGCAGGTAGACCGCGGCCTCCTTGCCGAGCAGCTCGGCCACCATCTCCTGGAGCAGGGTCACGGTGGGATCCTCGCCCTTCTGCTCGTCGCCGACCTCCGCCTCGCACATGAAGCGGCGCATCTCGGGGGTGGGCTTCGTCAGGGTATCGCTGAAGAGATCGATCACGGTGCGGTCCTCCTCTAGCCGGAGACGAGCTCGGGCCGTCCCGACCATTCCCAGGCCACGGTGGTGCGCGAGATGCCGAGCAGCAGGCCGGAGAGCGCGCTCGGGTGGATCCAGAGCCCGTCCCGCTCGGTCTCCGGGTCGCCGCCGCGTGGGGTGAAGCGCGCGTGCCGGCGGTTCAGTCGGCGCACGATCGCGCCCACGTCCGGGGTCTCGGCGTAGCACATGTAGAGCGAGTCCCCCCGCTTCGCGGCCCACCGGCCCATCGCGGTCTGCGGATCGGTCACCTGCGAGATCTCGATGCGGTCGAGGCGTCCGGGCGGATCGAAGAGGGCCAGCGTGCCGGCGTAGCCGAAGCGCGCGCTCCGGATCGGGGCGAAGCGCGACGGGTCCAGGCCGAAGATGCGGGTATAGCGCTCCGCCGCGGCGGCCCACGGCGAGACGAGGCTGTTGGTGACCTCGTAGAGGTGGCTGACCAGCCCGAGGGGGCGGCGGGACGCGGCCGGGCTCACCACGACCCGCATCCCGACGGTCTCGGAGGGCTCGAGGTAGGTCTGCTCGCCCTCCTTCGCGAACTCCACGCCCTCCGCGATGAGGTGCGCCCGCAGCGCGGGCACGCTCGCCACCGAGAAGCCGGCGGTGAGCAGGCCCGGACCCCAGCGATCCAGGTGCGCGCGCACGTGGCCGGCGCCCCGCGGCACGCAGAGCTCGATCTCGCTGGCTCCGAGGGTCAGGATGCTCCGGCGCGCGTTCAGGTAGTCGCTGTCCTCCTCGCGCGCGGGCTCCGCGCCGAGGAGGTCCTGGAACGCCCGCGCGGCCTCCGCCGCATCGGCCACCGCCATCTGGATCCGGTCCACCCGCTCGAGCATCCCTCGATCTCCCTCTTCCGGTCTCCGCGTCGCCGGCTTGCGGCCCCCCGGACCCGGTGCGATTCTACATCCGTCATGCGGATCCTCGTGGTCGAAGACGAGCGCAAGGTCGCGGCCTTCATCCGGCAGGGGCTGGTGGAAGAGGGCCACGCGGTCGAGGTGGCGGCCGACGGCGCGGCCGCGCTCGACGCGATCGCGGAGGATCCGGCCTACGACCTGGTGGTCCTCGACGTGATGCTGCCGAAGCGCGACGGCTTCAACGTGCTCAAGACGCTCCGCGACCGGCACGTCCAGACGCCGGTGCTCCTGCTCACCGCGCGCGACGCGGTCGCCGACAAGGTCGCGGGGCTCGACCTCGGGGCGGACGACTACCTCACCAAGCCGTTCGCGTTCGAGGAGTTCGTGGCGCGCGTGCGCGCCCTGCTGCGCCGAAACTCCGGGCGCGCCGAGCCGCGGCTGCAGGTGGCCGATCTGTGCCTCGACCCCGCCACCCGCGCGGTCTCGCGCGGGGGCCGACGCATCTCGCTCACCGCGCGCGAGCACGCCCTGCTCGAGTACTTCCTGCGCAACGTGGGCCGCGTGCTCACCCGGCCCATGATCACCCAGCACGTCTGGGGCATGGACTTCGATCCCGAGAGCAACGTGGTCGACGTCTACGTGGGCTACCTGCGCCGGAAGATCGACGCGGAGGGCGAGCCCCGGCTGCTGCAGACGATCCGCGGCGCGGGCTACATGCTGAGCGCCGAGCCGTGAGGGGCTTCCGCCTGCCGCTCTCGATCCACACCAAGCTCACCCTCTGGTACAGCGGCGTGCTCCTCGCCATCCTGGTGGCGATCGGCGCGCTGTCCTACTCCTGGCTCAGCTTCGGCCTGCAGCAGGACCTCGACGCCTCCCTGCTCACCGTCGCCCAGGTCATCAAGGACACCGGAACCTCCGAGGGGGCGCCCGGCGACTCCGAGGCGCTCCTGCGCCAGCTGCTGGGCCCCGAGCTCTACGACAAGTTCGTCCAGCTGCTCGATCCCGAGGGACGGCCGCACGGCCTCCGCGAGGGACGGCGGACCGATCTGCTGCCGCTCTCGCCCGCGGCCCGCGTTCGGGCCTCCCGCGGCCAGCGCACGATCGAGACGGTGGCGGTGGGCGGCGCGGAGCCGGTCCGGCTCCTCACCCTGCCGGTGGTGCAGGACGGCCGCGTGACCGAGATCATCCAGGTCGGCATGGCGCTCCGGCGGACCCAGGCGGTCCGC
>Ga0310810_10001487_pt1 | contig 24647 bp, 22 predicted proteins | sample NCmetagenome_FD_207641 | JGI IMG/M metagenome (GOLD analysis project Ga0310810, IMG submission 207641) | Soil microbial communities from experimental microcosm in Duke University, North Carolina, United States - NC | ecosystem: Engineered > Artificial ecosystem > Soil microcosm > Unclassified ...
ACGAGCGGGAGCCTCGCGCAAGAGACGCGCGTGAGGACCCACGGCCTTCACCTTGCCGCGCTCCCACCAGATCGCGTCGCCCGCGGACCCTGGCGCGAGGGTCTCTACCCGCCGAGCCCGGAGGACTCCGCCGGCGTCAATCATGGGCGGCACCGGTTTCCACATGTTGATAACCGCCGAACGTGCAAATCCCGCGTGGGCGATTCCAGTATCAAAATCTCGGTCGTTGCCTTCATAATGTACTTTATAGTTTGCCTGTAACGTACTGTAGTGTAATAGTATGCGATTGGTGACCTTTATGGCATCCGAGCAAGCTGCCACTGTCGCCACCCTGCCGGCACTTATTCAGACGAGCTCGTTTTGAACACTTTCGACATGGGGGTTTTGCGGGCGGAAACGTCAGTGGGGAGAACGCCGATCTGTGGGCGCATGGGCATCACTGGAGGCGTAACCGGCCCTCACCGCCTTCGTAGGATGGCCCGACGTACCGAATGGGCGAGGCCTGCAGCGCGCGGGCCATCGCCTCTTTGCCCTCGACGCGCAAGGACCCGAGCATGGGAGTGGACGACGCGGGCTTGAGTGTCAGCTCCCCCGTGACCCAGCGACGATTCGGTCCCCGCGCCTGCCAATGCCACGATACCGCCGCGGGGGTGTGGGTGGTGTCCTCGCCATCCCTCCCGTCCCAGACCAGCAGTGTCTCGCCGAGCTTGATCTGATAACGGCGCTCGTCCGCACGCGGTGGGCCATCCTCTCGCGGAACCGGTCCGATGCTGGTGGTGAGTTTGTCGAGCTCGAGGCCGGCATGGTCGGCGGCCTCGCGCAGGTCGCCGTCGTTGGAGCGGAGATCGAGAACGATGTTTCCCGGCCCGGAGGTGCCGGTCTGCCCGGCCACCGTCCATATCGCGAGCATTGGGGCCTTGGCGGGATCCTTGTCGTTCCCGATGGTTTCGGAAGCGCCGACGACACGCGTGAGATAGTAGAAGCAGAGCGACGAAGGACTCCAGCTCCGGTACTCCGGCTGGGTGGATACCACCCGTCGCAGCACCGGGTGCAGCTCGGCGTAGCCCTCCGCCGGGAGCAGGCGAACACCGTCGGGAACCTCACGAAGCTTGGCCGGGTCGAGGAGGAGCTGGATGCAGAACCCCTTCCGCGGCTCGGTGAGACGCCAGTCCGCCCCCGCCTTGTTCTTGTCCTCGTGACCGTCCTGGGCTCGTGCCTCGACCGCGGTGCCGGCCGAGATGACGATCCCGAGCAGCGCGACCGAGAGAGCGTTAAGCATGGCGCGGCTCAGCTGCCCCGTGCCTCGCGTACGGCCGCGCCCAACGCCGAGTAGTCCTTCGGATCCATCGGATTGAACTTGGAATTCCGGTAGTGCACCCGGCCGTCGGGCGCGACGACGAAGACGGTGCGCCGGGGGCGCCCGGAGCTGTCGTAGCTCCCATAGGTGCGAGCCACCTTGAGGTCGGGATCGGTCAGGAGCCGGAAGGGCAGACCGAGCTTCGCGGCGAAGCGCTGGTGGGTGTCCACACTGTCGGCGTTGATGCCCACGACGATCACGTCGGGACCGAAGAGGGTGTCGTACTGGTCGGCAAAGGTCTGCATCTCCGCGGTGCAGCCGCTGGTGAAGTCCTTCGGATAGAAGGCGAGCACCACCGTCTTCCCCCGATCGCGCCAGAGCTGGTAGGGATTGTCGGCGGGCCCGACCCCGTCCTTGTTGGCCCACGCGAGCGTGAAATCCGGGGCCGTGTGCCCGACCTGGGGCCCGCTCACCAGCACCACCGTGGGGGTCTTGACCGGCTTGGACTCCTGAGCGACCACGGGAGCAGCCGCGCCGGCGAGGAGCAGGAGTACGGGTGAAACGCGCATCGAAGAGGAACCTCCGTGCTGGAGTGAGGTCAGGGGGCGGCCACTCGGCGCAGCGCAGGGAGGAAGTCCTGGTCTCCACCGGTGCCGGTATAGGCGATACGGCCATCGCGGTCCACGATGACCACGTAGGAGGTCGCGGGCGCCGCGTAGGCCCGGGTACTGACGCCCTCCTGATCGTAGAGCGTCTGGTACGGAACCTCGGTCTTCTCGAGGAACCGCCGGACCCGCTCCGGACTCTGGTTGACCGCGACGTTGATGCCGAAGAACGCCACCCGGTCGCCGATTTCGGCCCGTGCGGCTCGCACCCGGGGGAGCAGCGCCTCGCACTGCTCGCACCAGGTGGCCCACCACTCCAGGAACACCGGTCGCTTCCCCAGGTACTGGCCCAGGTCTACCGGCTTCCCGTTCAGGTCCGGGACCTGCACCACGGGAGCCCGCGCGCCGACGGCCGGTCCCTCGTCCTGGGCGGCCAGCGCGGTCACCCGCAGCGCGCCCAGAAGCAGCAGGGCAGCCAGGTACGGTCTCATAACACCGATCCGGTTCGCACGAAGTAGTACTCCGCCATCACGAGCAGCAACACGCCGGCGGCCCTGCGGATCCATTGGGTCCAGGCTCCGGCCTTGGGCAGGGCGGCAAGCGCCGCGCTGGAGATCCCGACCGCCACCAGCAGCGTCGTCAGGCCGAGCGAGAATGCCAGGAGGTAAGCGAATCCCCGCCATCCGCTGCCCGTCGCGGCGACGAAGGTGAGGACCGCGGCGAATGCCGGTGCCGTACAGGGCGCCGCCACCAGTCCCGAGGTGGCTCCGAGCAGGAAGGCGCCCCGGTAGGAGCCACCCGCGAGCCCGCCCGCCCAGCCCGAGAGCCGGGCCGGAGCGTTCACCGTAAAGACGTCCAACATGGCCAGACCGAACACCAGCAGCAGGTTTCCCATCAGGAGCAGGGCCCACGGGCTCGAGCTCACGGTGCCGAACAGGGTACCGGTGAGCCCGGCGACCAGGCCCAGGATCGAGTACACCAGCGCGAGCCCCAGCGCGTACGTCAGGCTCAGCCGGACCGCCCGCCCCCGGCTGACCCCGGCTGACCCGGCCCCGCCGAGAATCCCCGCCGTGATGGGAATCATGGGGTAGACGCAGGGAGTGAGGCTGGTGGCCAGACCGGCGCCGAAGAGCAGCGGGAATGCCAGCCAGGGCCGGTCGCGAAGTGAAAGATCGAGGAGGGTGTCGGCCTGCACGGCGGTCAGTTGGGTACCGCGGGCTCCGCCAGCCCCGCGGCGGCCGGCGCGCGGCGGTAGCGCGACGCCACGTACTCCTCGAGGATCCGGAGGAATTCCTCGACGATGCAGTCGCCCTTGAGAGTGACCAGCAACCGCCCGTCGACGTACACCGGCGCCTTGGGCTCCTCGAAGGTCCCCGGAAGCGAGATCCCGATGTGGGCGTGCTTGGATTCGCCCGGGCCGTTGACCACGCACCCCATGACGGCTACCCGGAGCTCCTCGACTCCCGGCCGCGCTTCCCGCCACAGCGGCATCCGCTCACGCAGGTGATCCTGGATCTGTTGCGCCATTTCCTGGAAGAAGGTGCTGGTCGTGCGACCGCAGCCCGGGCAGGCGGTGACCTGCGGCGTGAAGCTCCGAAGTCCGAGGCTCTGGAGCACCTGCTGCGCCACCTGCACTTCCTCGGTCCGGTCGCCGCCGGGCGCAGGCGTCAGGCTCACGCGGATGGTATCCCCGATCCCCTCCTGCAGCAGGAGGCTGAGCCCGGCCGTGCTGGCGATGATGCCCTTGGCGCCGAGTCCGGCCTCGGTAAGCCCGAGGTGGAGCGGGTAGTCGCAGCGGGCCGCGAGCATCCGGTAGACGTCCACCAGGTCCTGGACCCCCGAGACCTTGGCGCTCAGGATGATCCGGTCGTGCGGAAGGCCGGTGGCCTCCGCCAGCGCCGCCGACCGGAGCGCGCTCTCGACCATCGCCTCCATCGTCACCGCACGGGCGTCGAGCGGATCGGCGGCCCGGGCGTTCGCGTCCATCATCTCGGTGAGCAGCGCCTGGTCGAGCGAGCCCCAGTTGACGCCGATCCGCACCGGCTTCTCCTGCCGCAGGGCCACCTCGATGATGGCGCGGAAGTGCTCGTCGGCGCGCTTGCCGCCGACGTTGCCCGGATTGATCCGATACTTGGCGAGCGCGCCGGCGCAGTCGGGATAGCGGGTCAGCAGCAGGTGGCCGTTGTAGTGGAAGTCCCCGATCACCGGCACCGCCACGCCGACCCGGTCGAGCTCCGCCACGATCCGGGGGACCGCCCGGGCGGCGTCCTCGTTGTTCACGGTGACGCGCACCAGCTCGCTTCCGGCCCCGGTCAGCGCCGCGACCTGGGCCACGGTCGCGGCCACGTCGGCGGTGTCGGTGTTGGTCATCGACTGCACCACGATGGGATGGGCAGAGCCGACAGCGACGCCGCCGACCCGGACGGTCGTCGTATCACGGCGCGAGAGGGGTGGCATGGGCCCAAATATAACGGCAGATTCGGGCATGCCCGAACCTGAGCGCAACGGCCTGCCCCGGGCCGCGATCACCGCGGTGGCCACCTACGTCCCCGACCGCATCGTCACCAACGCCGACCTCGCCCAGCGGCTCGACACCTCCGACGAATGGATCGCGACCCGCACCGGCATCCGGGAGCGCCGGGCGGGCGCTCCCGGCGAGACCACGGCGAGCATGGGCGCGGAAGCGGTGCGCCGCCTGATGGCCGAGCGGTCGCTCGGGCCAGGCGACATCGAGGCGCTGATCGTCGCGACGGTCACGCCCGACATGGTGTTCCCCGCCACCGCCTGCCTGATCCAGGACCGTCTCGGCCTGCCGCAGGCCTGGGGGTACGATCTCTCCGCGGCGTGCTCGGGATTCCTCTACGCCCTCACCAGCGGGGCCCAGCTGGTGGCGAGCGGGGTGCATCGAAAGGTCGTGGTGGTCGGGGCCGATCTGATGAGCGCGATCATCGACCCCATCGACCGGACCACGGCCGTGCTGTTCGGCGACGGCGCGGGCGCCGTCCTCCTGGAGCCCGCGGAGCCGGGCTTCGGGGTGCTCGATTTCGTTCACCGGGTGGACGGGAGCGGGGCGGATGACCTGTACATGCTGGCGGGCGGCAGCCGCCGGCCCGCGAGCGCCGAGACGGTTGCGGGGCGGGAGCACTACCTCCGGCAGAACGGACGGGCGGTCTTCAAGTTCGCCGTGAGCGCCATGGCCGACTGCATCGAGGCGCTGCTGGCGCGCCACCGGCTGACGCCCGGAGACATCGCGGCGGTGATTCCCCACCAGGCCAACCAGCGCATCCTCGACGCCACCGCCGACCGGATAGGGCTTCCGCGGGAGCGGATGGTGTCGGTGATCGAGCGATACGGCAACACGACCGCCGCCACGCTGCCGCTCGCCCTGGAGCACGCGGTGCGGTGCGGGAAGATCCGCCGCGGCGACCTGGCGGTCCTGGTGGCCGTGGGCGCCGGCCTCACGCTGGGGGCGACACTCGTACGGTGGAGTGGCTGAGCGGCCGGATCAGGCCCGGGAAAACTCCGCCCGATCGATGGCGGCCAGATCGTCGGCGGCGAGATCGAGATCGCCGGCTCGCAGCGAATCCTGCGCGTGCTCCACCCGGCGGGCGCTGGGTATCACCAGCACCGCGGGCGATTGGGCCAGCACCCAGGCGAGCACCAGCGCGTGGGCGGACACGCCCAGGCGGCGCGCCATGGGCGCGAGCACCGGATGGTCCGGCAGCCTGCGATTCAGCCGCCCCCCGCCGACAGGGCTGTAAGCCAGGAAGCCGATCCCGCGCTCGGTGCAGTAGCGCAGCACTCCCGTCGCCAGCGCCTCCCGAAAGAACGGATTCAGCCGGTTCTGTACCGTGGTGACCGGCACGATCGTCTCGGCCGACCGGATCTGCGCCACGCTTACGTTCGAGAGCCCCACCCAGCGGATCTTGCCGGCCCGGCGAAGCTCGGCGAGCGCGCCCACGCTCTCCTCGAACGGCACCGCGGGGTCGGGCGCGTGCAGCTGGTAGAGCGCGATGCGCTCGACCCCCAGCGCCTCCAGCGACCGGTCGCAGGCGGCGCGGAGATGCTCCGGACGGCCATCGGTGTCCCATCGCCCGCCGGTGCGGACTACCCCGCCCTTGGTTGCGACCACGACCTCGTCGCGGGCTGGATGCGCGGCGAGCGCGCGCGCGATCAGGCGTTCGTTGTGGCCCCCATCCCGTTCGTCGAGGCAGTAGGCATCGGCGGTGTCGACGAGGATCGTGCCCGCGTCCAGCACCGCGCCCAGGACGCGCAGGGCATCGGCCTCGGACGGGCGGTCCTGAATGGAGAGGTGCATGCCGCCGTACCCCACCGCCGGCACGGTGCCGGCACCGGGCCCCAGCGGCCGGGAGATCATCGCAGGAGGAGAGCGGTGCGGAGGAACTCGAGCAGCTCGTCGCGCAGGTCGAAGTAGATCGCCAGGCCGTGGGCCGCGCCGGGAACGATCCGGGTCCGGGCCGGGGCGAGCCCCTGACTCCACGCCGCCACGTTCCCCGCCCCATCGAACGGATCGTCGCGCGAGGATGCCAGATAGAACGGCGCCTCGAGCCGCTCGACCGCGGCCCGGACCCGTGCGGGGCCGTCGGAGGCGATCGCCGGCGCGCCCGCCGCGCAGAGCGTGGCGACGCCGCGGACGCCCGGAATGTCCGGAGCCGCCAGGAGCACGCCGCTCCCCCCGACACTGGCACCGAGCAGGAGCAGGCGCGAGCCGTCGATGTAGTTCTGAAACACGCCCCAGCCGACGACACGGAGAATGTCGTTGGGAATGCGGGAGAACCCCACCTTTCCCGCACTGGAGACGAACGCGGCGCCGAAGGCCTCGAGCGTCACGCCCTCCGGCGTGTCGATCACCAGCGGCCCCTTGGGCGAGACGATCGACGCGCCGTGACCGCGGAGGTCGAACGCGAGCGCCGCGACCCCGAGCGCAAGCAGATCGGCCACCAGGGGAGACCAGCTGTCCCGGGTGGCCGGATACTGGTGAGCCAGGACCGCGAGCGGAAACCCCTGGCCCGCCGCCCCCGGTGGATAGGTGAGCGTGCCCTTGAGCACGAGCCCGTCCCCGGCGGGGACGGACATCTCCAGCGGAGCGAGGCTCACGCCAGGCCCAGCTGCCGGGTCAGGCGGCGCCAGTCCTCCGGCGTCACCACCCCCTGCTCGAACAACGGGGTGAGCGTCGCGAGGATCTCCGCCCGGCTGCCGTCGATCCGCCGGTCGCGGAGTTCGCCGATCATGCGCGAAAACCGGTGCTCGTACTCATCGGCCTTGAGCGTGCCGTCCTTCCGCTGCTCGCTGAGCTTGCGCAGCTCGTCCGCGACGCGGGCCGGCGTCACGGGCTTGAGCGCCCCTCCCTGCTGATCAGCCGCCATGTCGTCTCCCCTGCAATGCGTGATTGGGTGCCGAGCCGGTCACACCCTGCATTATGTCTGGGGCCCGCGCGCCGCGTCCAGGGTCGTGGTCGGCGAGGCTCCGCTCCAGGTCACGTCGGCAGTGGGCCCGTAGGTGGGGGGCACCCGGTCCTCGAGCAGGCGCAGGCAGAGCCCCACCTGAGCCCGGTGGTGGGACGTGTGGAGCACCCGTCGCCAGAAGACCCAGATGCGCTCGCGCCGTACGTCGAAGAAGGGCACCTCCGTCAGCCAGAACGACTCATCGCCCGCGGCCAGCGCCGGCAGCCGCGCCCGCGCCAGGGTGACCAGCCGCTCGACGTAGGCCCCGACCCCCGGCGCGTCGCCTGGCGGCAGCAGTGACTCCACCGGCGGCTCGGGAATCCCGATGAACTCGGCGAAGAAGCGGCGCTCCGACAGGATCTGGTGCACCAGGATCTGGCGCACCGTGCTGCTGCGCCGATGGGGGGCGAAGTCGAGCTGGGCGTCCTGGAGCTCGCTCCAGACCGAGGCGGTCTTGTTGGTCTCGGAAGCGTAGGTCTCGACCAGGTGCCGAAGCAGCGGGACGGACACCGCCGGCAGATCGCCGAGGTAGGTCGCGGGATACTGCATGGCCATGGGGCCCTCCGCGGATGAGTCTCCGCCGGCGGCGCCGGCGCATACTCAATCCTAGCGGCGGGTCAGTTGCGGAGGTAATCCACCCGGATCGTGAGGCGGTGCGGGTCGGTCGGGGCGGGCTCCAGCTCGAGGCGGGCCAGCCCGCGATCGAGCCGGCCGGCGGCCTCGGTGCCGATCGCCGTTGCGGCCAGCTCGGCGGTGGCGGCCAGGGTAGGCCAGGCCGCCGGAGCGGGTTGGACGCGCGCGGTGACTTGCATCGTGCCAATGGCCTGGGCAGCCAGGGGGGGTGGACGCACGGCCAGCGCCGCGCCTGGAAGTCCCAGGAGCAGGGCGGCGCCGAGGCGGCGAGGCGGGTCGAGCCGATGACGAAGAATCATCCGGTTCGGGATGATGGCGCGAATTGCCGAGGTGCGGAAGAGGCGAATGGGAAAGGCAGCGCGCCTCCGAGGGTTAGGCTCGCAGTCGGTGCTCGCGGAGGAGCCGCATTCGTCAAGAGCTTTGACAGTGCCGGCGATCCGCGATCAGGCAGATCGGTCAACCTCCTAGAGTGCAGGTTGGTGGCGCGGGACCGTCTGAAATCACGGCAAGCCGCAATCACTGGCACGCGCATTGCCCCTCCCCCGCGACGCCGGGGAGCGCCAACTCCCCTGAGCCATCGAAGCGGGATCCAACCACTTCCACGATCGGGGAGAGAGGCAGATGCGCACCGCAACCGTACTATCGGCGGCCCTTGCCGTCGGCTTGAGCCTGGGCGCCGGTGCGCTGCAGGCCCAGACCAGCGCCAACATCAACGCGACCGCGACCGTCCTGGCCGCGCTCACGGTGACCGGCGCGAGCGACCTGCAGTTCGGCAACGTGACCCCGGGCGTGGACAAGACCGTCGCGATTGCCGACGCCGGCGCCGGCCGTTTCGACATCACGAAGGCGGCGAGCAGCGGCGTGGCGCTGTCGTTCACCCTGCCGGCGAATCTGTCCTCCGGCGCGAACACGCTGCCCATCGGCACCTGGACCGGCGGCTGGAACACCTCCGCCACCCCCGCCGGCGCCACCAGCTTCACGCCGAGCGCCTCGGCGACCAACACCACCGTCACCGCGGGCACCGCGATCTCGGTCTACGTCGGCGCGACGGTGTCGCCGGCGGCGGCCCAGGCCGCCGGGGCGTACACCGGCGTGGTGACGATGTCGGCCGTCTACTACTGAGCCGTCGACTCTCTCGGGCAGCATAAGCGCCGGGCGGGGGTGGTTTCGGCCTCCCTCGTCCGGCGCGTGCACGACCGGCCCCGGGGATCTCTCATGCGAATCTGGACGCTCGTGGCCTGCGGCGCGCTGCTGGGACCGGTGGGGCCCGCGGCCGCGCAGGTCTCGGTCGCGGGGATCCGCGACCTGGCCTTCGGACCGGTGATCATGGGGATCCCCAGCACCGTGGCGCCGAGCGACGCGGTGCGCAGCGGGCAGTACCGCTTCACCGCACCGGCCGGCTCGCGGGTCCGGATCGATTTCGACCTGCCGAGCCAGCTCAACGGCCCGGCCAGCGCCAAGCTGCCGATCAAGTTCGGCAAGACCGACGCGGTCATCGTGGGCAGCGCCCCCGGCAGCGTACCGACCGCTCTGGACCCGAACCCGAAAGCCAACCTCAAGTTCGACATGGGAACCAGCACCGCGGCCAACATTTTCCTCGGCGGGACGGTGACACCGGCCGGCAACCAGGCCCCCGGCAGCTACGTCGCCACCGTCGTCCTAACGGTGACCATCCAGTGACCCGACCTCTCGTCGCTCTGCTCCTGGCCGCTCTGCCGGCTCCGCTGCTGGCCCAGGGCGTGCTCGTCGCTCCGCACGCCATCATCATCGACCACCGCACGCGGAGCGGCTCGCTCAGTCTCTACAACCCGGGCAGCGAGCCCTCCGAAGTCACCCTGTCCACCTTCTACGGCTACCCGGTGACCGACTCGGCCGGTGATTTCGAGCTGCGTACGGTGGACGCCCCCGATTCGACCGCGCCGTCCGCGGCCGGCTGGATCGAGGCCTTCCCCAAGCGCATGGTCCTCGCCCCCAAGGAGCGTCAGACGGTCCGGCTCCTCGCCCGCCCCCCCGCGAACCTGGCGGACGGCGAGTATTGGGCCCGGGTGGTGGTCTCGGCCAAGGGTGGAACGGTGCCGGTGAGCGGGCTCGCGGACAGCTCGGGCGTGAGCGTGGGCCTGAGCCTCGAGGTGCGGACCGTGCTTCCGCTGCAATACCGCAAGGGCCGGGTCTCGACCGGCGTGCAGCTCCACGAAGTGGCGGCCGCGGTGGAGCACGACAGCCTCGCGCTGCGTCCCCGCCTCACCCGCGTCGGCAACGGCGCCTACCTGGGCACGTTACGCGCCGTGCTGCGCGACTCGACCGGGCGGGCGCTCGCGTCGCTCTCGAGTCCGCTCGCCGTGTACTACGAGATGTCGCCGAGGTTGACGGCCCCCCTGCCGACCGCCGGATTGCCGCCTGGCGTCTATCAGGTGCAGGTCGAGGCGGCGGCGGAGCGGGAGGACATCGCCCCCGAGCTCGTGCTCGCCTCGCCCCCCGCGCGCTCGACGCTGGTGGTCCGGTTGCCGTGACGCCCAGGGGCCTGCAGGCCGCGCTGCTGCTGGCCGCGACCCTCCTCGCGCCTCTGGCGGCGCTTGCCCAGACATCCGACCACCCCGGCGAGCCGGTGATCGTCGAGCTGTCGGTGGGACGGTACGGCACCCGCACCGTCGAGGCGCTGCAGATCGGGCGCGAGGCACTGCTGCCCCTCTCGGTCGTCGCCGAGCTGGCGGAGATCCGCTACCGGCGGGTGCCGCCCGCCTCCGCCGAGCTGGTGATCGAGCCCGGGGCCCGCCGGGCGCTATCCGACCCGGCCACCACGGAGATCCGCTTCGGCGACACCACGCTGGCGCTCACGCCGGCCGACCGGGTGGTCCAGGCCGGCGAGCACTACCTGAGCACCCGCATCCTCGGCGCCCTCCTTCAGACCAGCTTCGCCGTCAGCTGGAGCGACCTCAGCGTCACCCTGCTCGATGCGGACAGCCTGCCGGTCGGCCGCCGGCGCGCCCGGGAGCGCGCGCTGGCGGCGCTCCGCGGCGGCCAGGGGGAAGCGGTCCCGGATCTGTCCCTCGGCTTCGAGCGGGTCCGGTGGGACGGGATGGTGCTGGACTATTCCGCCCTGATGCCGGCCACCGATCTGCTCGGCGGGGGGGCGTACTCCGCCAACCTGGGCCTCAACCTGTTCGGCGGGTCCCTCGAGGCGGCGCTCGCCAGCGCCGGGCCGGCCCGAGGGGGCCCGCCCCGGCTGGACGCCTCCTGGACCGGCGTCTGGCGCACCGCCCGGTGGGTCAGCCAGGCGAGAATCGGCGACGGGCTTGCGACTGGTCCGCGACCCCGGAGCGTGCGGGGCTTCTCGCTGACCAACGCCCCTTTCCTCCGCCGCTCGTTCTTCGATGACCTGCCGTTCGCCGGCGCGCTGGGCCCGGGCTGGCAGATCGAAGCCTATCGCGGCGGCCGGCTGCTGGCCCTCGACTCGGCCGACGCGCTCGGACGCTTCTCGGTGGACCTGCCGGTGGAGTACGGCGAGAATCCGGTGGACTTCGTCGCCTATGGACCGTTCGGCGAGCTCCGTGAGTTCAACCGGACCTACCGGGTGGCGGGGGACGCGCTGCCGGCGCGCCGGTTCGAGTACGCCGTGGCAGCCGGCGCGTGCCGGACGCCCGAGTGCACGGCCAACGCCAACCTCGACCTGCGCTACGGCCTGAGCCGGCGGTGGAGCGTGCGGGGCGGCGTCGACCGGTTCTGGCGGGACACCCTCCCCGGACTTTCCCATCCGTACGTCGGTCTCTCCGGCTCGCTGGGGAATGCCTGGGGCGTCAACCTGGAGGGCGTGGCGGACGCGGTCGTGCGGACGGCGCTCCGTTACGAGCCGACCGACGATCTCCGGCTCACTGCCGAGTACGACGACTTCGCCACCGCCACGGTGGCACCGCTGCTCACCCCGCTCGGGCGTCGCAATCAGTGGACCTTCACCGCCTTCGCCCGCCCGATCCCCCGGCGCGACGACGTGTACTTCGACGCCACGGTGGACCGGATCGAGGACGCGCTCGGAGGCAGCACCAGCGGGCGGTTCGGCCTCTCGCTGTTCACGGCCCGCATGCGGCTCTCGCCCGCGGTCCGCTTCACCCGTGCGCCGGGTCCCGTGACCGGCGCGGGCGCACCGCGGACGGCGCTCTCGCTCACGACGTTCTCCCTGCCCTATCCCGAGCTGGGCCCGCTGCTCGGCGCCGTCTCCACCCGGACCTCGTGGGAGCTCGACGTCGCGGGCCGGCTCACCACGGCTGCCGGCTACCTATCGCGGGCGCTCGGTCCGTCGCTCCGGCTGGAAACCGGGGCCGGCTGGGCCCGGGGGGCGGGCACCACCTTCGCGCTGTATCTCTCCACCCAGCTGCCGACCGTCCGCTCCACCACCACCGTCACCAGCGGCGCGCTCGGCGCGGGCATGACGCAATTCGTCCAGGGCTCGCTGCTGTACGACCCGTCGAGCCGCGGCGTGGCATTCACCAGCGGGCCCTCGGTGGAGCGCGCCGGGTTGAGCGGGCGGATCTTTCTCGACGAGAACGGCGACGGCCGCTGGACCCCCGGCGAGACCTTCCTGGCCGGTGTGCGCCTCCGAGCCGGCTACGTCACCGCGGTGTCCGACTCCACCGGCCGCTATCGGGTGTGGGACCTGCCGTCGTTCGAGCCGGTGCTGGTCGCCGTGGACTCCACCACGCTGGCCTCCCCGCTCTGGATTCCCACCCACGGCGCGGTGAGCGTCGAGACGGGGCCCAACCGGTTCCGGGAGCTCGACCTTCCCATTCTGCCCGGAGGCGTCATCGAAGGGAACGTCGTGCGCGAAACTCCCACCGGCTCGATTCCGGTCGCCGGGGCCAGGCTGCTCCTGCGGCGCCGAGGCAGTGAGGAGGTGCGCTCCCTCACCAGCTTCAGCGATGGCGCGTTCTACCTGATGGGGGTGAAGCCGGGGGAGTACGACCTGGCGGTGGATACGGGCGATCTGGAGCGCCTCGGCCTGACCGACACGCCGCTGGCGCTCACGATGCCCGCCGATCCGGACGGCGCGACCGTGGGCGGGCTGGAGGTACGTCTCCGCTGACGGTCAGGACCGACCGACGCCGTGTCGCAGCCGGAACGCGCGTGCTTTGGCCCGGCCGCCGCAGAGCTCCATGGAGCACCACCGCCGGGTTCCAGGCTTGGAATCGTCGTAGAAGGTGAAGGGACACGTCTCGTTGGCGCAGGAGCGGTAGCGCGAGCGATCGTCCCGGCCGAGCATCATCGCGAGCGAGGCCGCGACATCGGCGTAGAGCCGCTCGAGCGGGTCGCCGGTGGAGACCATCTCGGTGACGAGTGCGCCGTCCTGCATCCGAAGACGCACGTGGCGCGGATCCCGGGCCAGCTCGCGGTTGAGCCGGGCGATCAGGCCCGGCGAGACAGGATCGCCCTCCCGCCATCGCCGCAGCCCCTCCCGCAGCACTTCCCGGAGCTCGCGCAGCTCGGTGAGCTCCGCGTCCGAGCGGATGCCGAGGTCTCCCCCGTACGGCAGGCCGACCACGTCCGCCCAGATCGGCAGGTCTTCCGGATTGTCCAGCAGGTCTACCGGGACGCCGTCGCGAGCACCTACGGTATTGAGAAGGTCGATGACCAGACGGCCGCCGACCCGGACGAAACCCGCCGTCACGGAGTCGTTCATGATGGTCTCCCGCCCCGCCCTGTATCCAGTCAGCGCATCCGATCTGATGCACACGGATAAAGTGTGAGCGGGGCCGGGGCGGAGGTCAATACTCAGCCCAGCTCGCGGAGGTCCTGCGGGGTGAGCCGCAGCTCGGCGGCGGCGATGTTCTCCTCCAGGTGGGCGGTGCTCGAGGTGCCGGGGATCACCAGCATCGCGGGCGAGCGCGCCAGCAGCCAGGCCAGCGCCACCTGGTACACGGTCACGCCATGGCGTCGAGCCACCCGCTCGAGCGGTCCCCCCTCCTCGATCTCCCCCGCGGAAAGCGGAAACCAGGGGATGAACGCCAGACCCTCGCGCTCGCCGTAGTCCACCACCGGATCCCACTTCCGGTCGTCCGCGTTGTAGAGGTTCTGGACGGACACGATCGGGACGACGCGACGGGCGGCGTCGATGTCCTCGATGCCGACCTCGGAGAGGCCGAGGTGGCGTACCAGGCCTTCGCGCTGGAAATCCCGGAGCGCGTCGAACTGCTCGCCGGCGGGTACCTTCGGGTCGATGCGATGGAGCTGATAGAGGTCGATCCGGTCGAGTCGCAGACGGCGGAGACTGCCTTCCAGCTGCCGTCGCAGGTGCTCGGGCCGGCCGTTGGTCACCCACTTGTCCGGCCCCGGGCGCAGGAGGCCGCCCTTGGTGGCGATAACCAGTCCTTCGGGATAGGGGTGCAACGCCTCGGCGATGATCTCTTCCGAGACGTTGGGCCCGTAAGAGTCCGCGGTGTCGATGAAGTCGATGCCCAGCTCGACGGCTCGGCGGAGGACCCGCACCGCTTCCGCCCGGTCACGGGGCTCGCCCCAGATCCCGTGGCCGGTGAGCCGCATCGCCCCGAAGCCCATGCGATTCACCGTCAGATCGCCCAGCGTTATGCTGCCAGCGGCCGCCGCCGGGGCGGGAGTGGCGCTGCCGCGTTGTCTGCTCATGTTGTGCTCCTTTCCCTAGTCACGGCGGCCCGGGGCCACCGGCCCGCCGGAGGTCGGCGAGAGATTCCGGTAACCGGGCGCACCCTGCCGAAGGTTCCCCAACGGCCGAAAACAACCAGCGGGGCGCCGGCAGAAGCCGGACACCCCGCTGGGGCGCCACGCGGGCGATTCGCGACGGCCGAAGCCGCCGTGGCTTCGCTATCTACGGATGACCACGATCACCCGCACTCGCTGAAGCCGCACACGTGGCACTTCATGCACCCTTCGGCGAACTCGAGCTGCGACCCGCAGTCCGGGCAGGCCCCCGAGAGCGTTTCCTGGAGTCCACCGAGCACCATCTGCTCGCCGCCCGGCCCGCTCGCGGGCTGGGCCGCGATCGGTGCCGGCGCGGCCGACGCCGCGGCGCCCGGCAGCAGCTCCTGCTGAATCCCCTGCTTCTCGTGCATGTACCGCTCGATGGCGATGCCGACGGCATCGGGCACCGAGAGGACCTTGTTGGGGCCGAGACCGATGGTGCGGTCCGAGCTGATGCCGCGCACCTGGCGGTAGATCTCCTTGATGGGAATCCCGGAGCGCAGGGCCAGGCTGATCAGTCGGCCGAGGGCCTCGACGTCCGCCATCAGCGCGCCGCCGGCTTTGCCCAGGCTCATGAACACCTCGAAGGGCTGCCCGCGGTCGTCCTCGGTGACGGTCACGTAGAGCGTGCCCAGCGGCGTCTCGAGCCGGCGGGTGGCGCCGCGCAGCAGCTCGGGGCGGGAGCGCTTCTGCCGCCGCTGCAGGTTCTCGGCCTCGAGGTCGTGGACCATCCGGCGGAGCCGCTCGTTCTCGGCCTCGAGCTCGGCGAGCTGGCCCTTGAGCTCGGGCACCTCGCTGGACGCGACGGCGACGGCATGCCCGCCCGCGGTGGCCTGCTCCTGCACTTTCCTCGCGGTCGTGCCGGTCGAGAGCACCTGCATGTCCCGGCTGCCGTCGCGGTACACGGTCACGCCCTTGCAGCCGAGCCGGTAGGCCAGCCGGTAGATCTCCTCGACATACTCCTCGGTGGCGTCGTAGGCGAAGTTGCAGGTCTTGGAGATGGCGCTGTCGTTGTACTCCTGGAACGCCGCCTGCATCCGGATGTGCCACTCGGGCTTGATGTGGTTGGCGGTGACGAAGACCCGACGCCACTTGGCCGGCACCTCGGCGAAGTCGATGTGCCCGGCCTCGGCGATCCGCCGCATCAGGTCCTCGGAGTACCAGCCCTCGCGCCGCGCGATGGCGACGAAGTCGTCGTTCACGTCGGGCATGAGCACGCCGGCCTGGTTGCGCATGAAGGCGACGGCGAAGAGCGGCTCGATGCCCGAGCTGCAGCCGGCGATGATCGAAATGGTGCCGGTCGGCGCCACGGTGGTGACGTTGCAGTTCCTGAGGCGCCGCATCGGCCGGATTCGCTTGCCGTCGGCATCGCGAGCGCAGGTCTCGTCCGGACCCCAGATGCTGCGCTCCCACTCCGCGAAGGTGCCGCGGATGCCGGCCAGGCGCTCCGACTCGGCCTTGGCCTCCTCGTCCACGAACTGCTGCACCCGCCGGCCCAGCGCCACGCCCTCCTCGGAGTCGTAGGGGATGCCGAGCTTGACGAACAGGTCGGCGAGCCCCATCACGCCCAGCCCGATGCGGCGGATCGCCTGCGCCAGGTCGGTGATCTCGGAGAGCGGATACTGGTTGGCGTCGATGACGTTTTCGAGGAAGTGGGTGGCGAGGTGGATCGTCTGGCGGAGGCGGTCCCAGTCGATCTCACCGTTCTCGGCGAAGGCGCCGAGGTTGATCGATCCGAGATTGCAGACGTCGTACGGCAGGAGCGGCTGCTCGCCGCACGGGTTGGTGGCCTCGTACGCGCCCAGGTGGGGCACCGGGTTGTAGTAATTGGCGCGATCGATGAAGAACACGCCGGGCTCGCCGGTCTTCCAGGCCCCGTGGATGATCCGGTTCCAGACCTCCCGGGCGTTCAGCTGGCCGGTGACCTTGCCGGTCTTGGGGTGGACCAGGTCGTAGTCCGCCCCGGCTTCCACCGCGCTCATGAACGCGTCGGTGACCGCGACCGAGATGTTGAAGTTCGTGATCTTGGTCGTGTCGTCCTTGCAGGTGATGAACTCCATGATGTCCGGATGGTCCACCCGGAGGATGCCCATGTTGGCGCCCCGCCGGGTCCCCCCCTGCTTCACCACGTCGGTGGAGGCGTCGAACAGACTCATGAAGGAGACCGGCCCCGAGGCCACACCCATGGTGGACCGGACGATGTCGTTCTTGGGCCGGAGCCGGGAGAAGCTGAACCCGGTCCCCCCGCCGCTCTGGTGCACCAGGGCCATGGCGCGGAGGGTGTCGTAGATGCCGCTCTTGCCGTTGGAGAGGGCGTCCTCGACCGGAAGCACGAAGCAGGCGGAGAGCTGCCCCAGCGGCCGGCCAGCGTTCATCAGGGTCGGCGAGTTGGGCATGAAGAGCCGGTCCGCGATCATCCCGTAGAACGCCGTCGCCGTCGCCTCGACCTCGGCGGCCGTCGCGCCATACTGGCGGTCCGGCTCGGCGATGGTCGCGGCCACCCGCTGGAACAGGTCGCGCGGCGTCTCCACCGGCTTCCCGTGGTCGTCCTTGATCAGGTACCGCTTCTCGAGGACGGTGGTGGCGTTAGGCGACAGACGAACGGCGTCCCTTGGCGTGGACGAAGGCATAGACTGCTCCCCGCTTGCGAAATGGAAGGAGAAGAGACCCTCGTGTTGCGGCCCGCATGGCGACAGCGGATGGCCAAACTAGGCCAACGCGCGAAGGGGCACAATAGCGCGAAAAACCCGCACGGCTACGTGCGATCTTCCTTCCCACATCACAAAAATAACCGGGGTTAGGGCTGTGGAGAACGTGGAAACCTGTGGGTACTTCGACGGTCAGCCCGCGGTGGGGCGAAACGGCGGGTAGCGGCCGGCGCGATGCGCTCGTGCCTGCATGACGTAATGGCTCCAAGTGCCCTCGATCCGACGCCGCAGAGTGTCGTCCACCGGACGAACGATCCGGCCGGGGACGCCCATCACGAGCGAGCCCGGCGGCACCCGCATCCCCTCCGGGATCACCGCGCCCGCCGCCACCACGCTCCCCTCACCGATCACCACGCCGTTGAGCAGCGTGCTCCCCATGCCGATCAGGCAGTGCGGCTCGACGACGCAGCCGTGCAGGATCACCCGATGACCCACGCCCACCCGCTCGCCGATGATGCACGGCTCCTCTTCGTCCACGTGCACGATGGTGCCGTCCTGGAGGTTGGTCTCGCCGCCGATCACGATCGGCGCCATGTCGCCGCGGAGCACGGCCCCATACCACACGCTCGAATCCGGGCCGAGCGTCACGTCGCCCATCACGGAGGCGGTGGGCGCGACGAAGGCGGTGGGATGGATGCGGGGCCGCTCGCCGGGGCCCGCGGTCACGGCTTCTGGGGCGGGAAGAGCATCTGGGTCCAGGCTTCGACCGGCGCCCCGTCTTTGAGGGCCGGATGCCAGGTCACGGTCCAGACGAAGTCGCGGACGGCTCGTTCGAAGTCGGGATTGTCGGACGAGCGCAGGCGCTCCACATCGACCGTGCGCCCTTCCGCGGACACCTTCACCCAAAGCAGCGACGGGCGGGGCTCGCCTGCGACCCCTTCGGGCACCGGCACGAACGGCGGGTTGACCGGCTTGGGTCGCTCGTCGAAGCAGCTGCCGTCGCTGTTGTAGCCCGAGCCGGGCTCGCAGCGACCCCCCTTCGACTCGCGCCGAGGCGCCGCGGGAGCGCCCATCGGCTGGAGCTGGGGCGTGAGCTCGAGGGTATCGCCGGCCGTGATCGCGATGGTGTCGGTGAAGAAGTTGAAGCGCGGCGCGGAGACGGCCAGCGCGTGGGGCCCCGGCGACAGCCGGGTCACCGGATCGAGGACCGGTCGCTCGTCGATCATGACCGTCGAGCCCCGGGGCAGTCCGACAAGGCGAACGGCGCCGGAATCACCGCGGGCGGCGGCCGGCGCTCCGGCACCGGAACGCCCGCTGCCGCTGGCCGGACGGGTGGCGGCCGGTGGGGGCGTGGTCACGGGAGGCGTGCTCGCCGTCGGCTGGCGGGGCGTCGGCGGAGCGCTGGGCGCGGCGACCGGTGCGGAGTCGGCGGGCCGCGTCGTGCCGGAGCTGTCGGCCGGTGTTCCCGGGGTCCCGCCGGCGGCCGTGCTGTCGACTTGGAGACCCACGCCGGTGGCGAACCCGCGGGACTTGTAGTAGTAGAAGCCCCCGCCGATCCCACCCAGCACCGCCAGCACCACCCAGATCCAGGCCCACGACGACCCCGAGCCCCGCATCGCCAGCGACCGGTCCGCCACCCGGCGTGGTGCATCCCGTCGTTCGCGCGGAGTCATGCGGCGGTTGACCAGGGGGGATTCGATCGGTGTCGTCGGCTGACTGACGATCAGCGGGGCGCCGCCCACCACCGGGCTGATCGCTCCCGCCCCGGTGTTCGCACCGGCTGCCACGGTCGCGACCGACGCTCGAACGCTCCCCGCGGCCGCGATCGGCTGCCCCTGGATCGACGCGACCAGCTCCTCGCAGCTCTGGAACCGGTCGGCCGGGTCCTTCATGAGCATCCGCTTGATGACCTCGAAGATCCGCCGCTCGTCGGCGGTGATGAGCTGCGGAACGGGCACCGGCTCGGTGATGTGCTTGTAGCCGATCGAGAAGCTGTCCTCGCCGTCGTACGGCACCGTGCCGGTGAGCGCCTGGTACGCCACCACCCCCAGACTGTAGATGTCGCTCCGGCCGTCGATAGCCTGGGCCCGCGCCTGCTCGGGGCTCATGTAGTGGGGCGTGCCGATCGACATCCCGGTCCCGGTGAGCTTCTGCCCCGACGCCGCCTTCGCGATCCCGAAGTCGGTGAGCACACACTGCCCGAACTCGTCGAACATGAAGTTGTCGGGCTTGATGTCCCGGTGGACGATGCCGCGCTGCGCGGCATAGCCGAGCGCGCCGCCGGCCTCGACCAGAAGCCGCCGGATCTCGGGCGGCGAGAGCTTCCGGCGCTCCGCCAGGACGGTGGAGAGCGAGCCGCCGCGGAGGAACTTCATGACGAAGTAGATGACCCGGCCCGACCGCCCGACCCGGTAGATCGCGATGATGTTGGGATGCTCGAGCTGGGCGGCCGTGCGGGCCTCGCGCTGGAACCGCTCCACGAACTCGGCGTCGAAGGCGAGCGAGAAGGGCAGCACCTTGATCGCGACCTCGCGCTCGAGGTGGCGGTCCCGGGCCCGGTACACCATCGCCATCCCGCCCCGTCCCAGCTCCTCGATGATCTCGTACTCCGACGCCAGGGCCTCGCGGACGAGGTCCATTTCCTGAAGCGCCCCGGTGGCGATCGCGTGGACCGGGGTGGTGGCCATCAGATCGAGACCGCAGGAGGGACAGAACTTGGACTTGCCGGTAATCTCGCTTCCGCAACGGGAGCAGAACATGCGCGGAAGCTACCGATGCGCTCCCGCTAGTCAAGCGGAACGAGGGCGTAAGTCCGTGTGGCGTACTGCATGAGAGGCCGCAAAAGAACAGGCCGCCGCCCCGGTACCGGCCGGGTCACCGGAGCTCTCAGACGCGCGTGATTACCGAGGGAAAACCGCTGGCGAGGGGGCCGGAAAGGCGCTCCGCCCGGCTGTGGCACGCTTGCTGCGGCGTTTATGCCGGTCCCCCTCGAAAAAACACGGGAGCGGCAGGTGGTACCCTACCATACGATCGCGTTCAGCCAGCAGAAGCTCCGGGCCGCGCTCCGTCGGGCGAGTGGGCAGGAGCCGGCTTTCGGCTACGGGTTCGTGGTCCACTCCCGCCGCCAGGGCGAGCACCCCAGTCTGGGGCTCATCACCCTCCACGGGGAAAGCCTGGCTCTGAACGAGCGGCTGCTGCAGGCGCTGGACGGCATGCCCCTCTGGCTCTTCGGCCACGCACGGATCAACTTCGCGGCCGGCACCACCCTCGAGGCCGCCGAGGGCAGCAAGGCGGAGCCGGATCAACGCCCGCTGGCCTCGCTCGTGATGCACATCGCCACCTTCGACACCACCACGGGGCTGACCCAGCATCTGGTCCAGGTCGAGGCGCTGGTCAAGGCGGAAACGCTGGTCCAGCCTCTCCTGGTCCTGACCCACCAGCGTCCGGAGGCCTGGCCCCTCTAGCCGTCAGTTGAGCGCCGCCTCCTCGTTGGAGGCGGTCTCGGCGTTCTTCTTGTCGTCCACCACCTGGAAGGCCTGCGCACGGCGGTCCCGCCGTCCTTGCGCGTCCTGCACGTCCACCTCGAGCGAGTAGTAGCCCGGCTTGAGCTTGTTGAGCTGGAGGCTCCGGTGCGTCGCGGTGATCGGGAACGCCGCGGTCTCGTCGAACTTGAGGCTGAGCTGGGCTGAACCACCCCCGAAGACCTTCTTCAGCAGGCCCCCGCTCTTCCCCTGTTTCCGCACCGCGATCCGCACGTCGTACTTGCTCCCCGCCGCCACGCCCTCCACCTCGTAGTACAGCTCCATGTCTTCGTTCCGCCGGAAGGTCCGGAGTGGGTTGAAGACGACCGTATCCTCGGCGGTGCGGCGCCAGTAGAGGTTGGTGCTCCGGTTGCCGAGCACGAGATCGCTCAGGGCCAGAGTGGCGGAGGTGGGCCGGCCGACCCGCAGCGAATCCCGCGGGAGGACGACCCCGGCGTCCTCGCCCTCCTGGACGGCGAGCCGATAGGTGTACGTGCCCGGGGGCACCGGCACGTTCAAGCGCCCCACCAAGTGCTCGCCGCCGGGCACGGGCGCCGGCGAGACGAAGTGGCGGGTGGTATCCACCGACGCGGCGACCCGCCCCAGCCGGTCGAGCGCCACGAAGCGGACCCGGATCGAATAGAGGTAGCCCCGGGTCACCATCACCGGTTGCAGGCTGGACCCGGACACCGCGTACGCGAGCTGGACCTGGGTCCCGGTCGAATCCCGTCCCACGGCGAGCACCTCGGAGTGGACCTTGAGCTCGTCGGGGAACCGCAGCTCGTAGCTGTCGGTGGTGGTTCCGACGGCGATGCTCTCCTGCCCGACCGCGCGCTCCTCCGACTGGAACTGCCCGGTGCTGGCCGACCCAGTGGCCTGGAGCTTGGCGTAGATCGGGGCGAGCTGCTCCCGGGAGAGCAGGAGCTGCTGGGCCACCGGGTCGCTCCGGTCGTCGCCTAGTCCGCCACGGAGCACCACCGCGTTGCTGAACCCGAGCACGTCGAAGAGGCTCTCGACCAGCTTGAAGTCCTGGACGTCTTCCCGGGCCATGAAGTGGAAGATCAGGTCGCCGTCCGGCCGGCTGTACCGCCATGACTCGTTGGGCTCGAGGCCCGGCGCGGCGTAGGTGGCCCGGCTGGTGGGCTCGCCGTGGCGGATGTAGATGATCCCGCGGTCGTCGAAGTCGCGGCTGCCGGAGCGGTAGCGCTCGACGATGTCGTAGTGCCGGTTGAGGCTGACCAGCTGGAAGTTCTTGCGGGCGTAGAAGAGGCGCCGGTAATGCTCGCGCAGCCGCTCGCCCTCGGCGTGCAGTCCGGCCTGGTCCCGCTCGGTCCAGAACTGCCTCAGATAGGCGGCGCGCCGCGCGCCGCTCGTCTGATCGAACTCCCGGAGGACGCTGTCCGGGGCGATCGTCGCCAGGTCGGCCCGGTACCCCGCCACCGCCACCGAATCGTCGCTGGCCGCGCCCTCGTAGTACGGGGCGGTTCCGTCGAACCGCCCGAGCAGGAAGAGTGTGCGGGCCACTTCGAGCTGCCCCAGCCCCTGGCTCCCGCCGTCCTGCAGATAGCCCTGGAACGCCACCAGCGCCGAATCCCCGTCGCCCACTTCGCGCTCGACCCGCCCCCGTGCGAGCAGCACCGGGGCGTTGCGCGCCGCCGGGGTCGTGGCCGCCCGCCGGAGGGCGTCGAGCGCCACGCCGAGCTTGATGTTGACCCGCTGGCGCAACGCGGTATTGGCCAGCTCCACCAGACCCCGGTCGAACGCCGGGTCCACTTCGGCCGACTTCGCGAACGCCGCCGCCGACCGGGTGAGCGCATCCTTGCCCAGCATGGTCTTGATGCCGGTCACGAAGGATACCTGGGAGTCGCCGACGCCGTATTCGGCCAGCCCCATGCCGTACCAGCTGTAGGGCCAATCGGGCTTGAGATCGATGGCCCACTGGAATTCGGAGGCGGCGTCCTCGTAGTGCGACTGCCCGCCGAGCTCACCCAGGCGAAGCGAGAGGAAGCCGAGCCTGAGGTGGCTGAGCGCGTTGTTGCGGTCCACCTTGGTCTGCTCGATCATCCGGCGCTCCAGACCCAGGAGACCGACCGAGTCGCTGGTACCGCCGATGGAGTCGCGGAACCGCTCGAGCTCGAGGCGCTGGTCGGGAATCTGGGCGGAAAGGCGGGGAGCGACGGCGAGGACGGCGAGGGTCAGCAGGATCGCTCGCCTGCCCCATCGGAGCCGGGGAGCCGCGCGGGGGCGGCGGCGCGCGCAGGGGGACTGAGGGCAACACATCACGACGATCCTCATTGCAACTTGGCCAGGGCCGGGCGGGTGGCGCCGGGGAGCGGGCGCGCATCAGCCTAGGAGACGCCCGGCCCCCGGGCCTGCACACGCCTAGGGGGACCCCTCCGCCCGCTCCCGGAGAAACCGCCGGAGCCCCTCCCGGACGGCCTCGGCATACCGCTGGCTGCCTTCCGGAGAGCGCAGGGCGGCCTCCTGCTCCGGGAGAATCATGAACAACCCTTCAGTCAGCACCGAGGGCATCCAGGTCGGACGGACGAGCGCCAGGTCGCCGCGGCCGATGCCGAGGTCTCTCAGGCCGAACCGGCGGACCAGCGCGTCCTGCACGGCGCGCGCGAGCGCAATGCTGCGGGGCTGGTTGTAATACACGCTGCTACCGCTGTTGGTGAACGGGTTCACCCCGTCGGGCAGCGCGTTGTTGTGGATCGAGACCAGGATGTCGGCGTCGGCGCGCTCGGCCAGGTCCACGCGCGGCCAGAGGTCGAGCGGAACGTCGGCCGTGCGGGTGAGGAGCACCCGGGCGCCGTCGGCCTCCAGCAGGGGCTTGAGCGCCTCGGCGATCGCCAGGTTGGCCTCGGCCTCCCGGAGACCCGTCGGACCGGTCGCGCCGGCGGGAGGGTGCCCCGGATCCACCGCGATGAGCCGGCCCTGGAGCGGGTGGTCCCGATCGATCGCGGGCGGGCGCCGGATCTCAAGCAGGAGGTCGTCCCGGTCCCAGCGGACGCGGTATCCCCACACCGGGCGCGCCAGCGTCACCGTCAGGGTCACCTCTCTCGTGGCCGGCTGGCTCCAGGCGATGGCCCGCACCAGGGTATCGGCGGCTCCGTACCGGATCCAGTTCACGTCCCCCACGGCGTCGTAGATCCGGAGCGTTATTTCGCGCTCCGTCTCGGTGACCTCGAACGGCGCACGGCGCGAAACCGGCACCCGGATCCGCACCCGGTCCGAGTCGGGGCGGACCAGCACCGAGCCGACCACGGCCGGCGCCATCGGCTCGAACGGAAGCGGCACCGTCTCCGCCGAGGCGACCCAGGCGTCCGACTGCGGAGAGAGCGCGAGGCGGAGATCACCGTTCATCCGGCCGGTGGCCCGCGCCCGCGTGCCCCTGGGGAAGAACCACTGATACGTGCCCGACGGCAGGGCGCGGCCGGGCGTGATTCCATCGGTCGTGCCGGTGCCGGCGGTGTCGTCGTCGATCCGCACCAGGCGGGGCGTGCTGTCCAGCACGGCGAGCTGCAGGGGCCAGCGGACGCGCAGCGTATCCCTGCCCCGGATCGCCTCCAAGGTCGCCCAGGCCGAATCGGGCAGGATGTCCCGGGGGCAGAGGATCCCCGTTGCGCAGAGTCCCGCCGACGAGGCTACGGCCGCGACCGACGCGCCGAGAAACGGCAGCATCGGCCCGGGATCGGGGCCGAGCCGGCGTCCACGAAGCAGACCGACGTACCGATCGTGCCGGGTCGGCGTGGCGAGCTTGGCGGTGTCGCGCT
>Ga0310810_10001488_pt1 | contig 24643 bp, 27 predicted proteins | sample NCmetagenome_FD_207641 | JGI IMG/M metagenome (GOLD analysis project Ga0310810, IMG submission 207641) | Soil microbial communities from experimental microcosm in Duke University, North Carolina, United States - NC | ecosystem: Engineered > Artificial ecosystem > Soil microcosm > Unclassified ...
GTCGAGGCGCACCTGCACGTCGCGCGTCAGCGACGTTTCCGCCTGGCGGATGCCGTACACCACCGGCCGCGACGCGTGGACGACGATCCGGGCCGGGCCTGACTGCAGCGCCGGCACCGCCTGTTTGCCAATCGGCCGCATCACGATCAGTTGCCTGGCCGGATCTGCCGGCGTCTTCGCGGCGGTCGCGGCCTCGAGCGCGTAGATCGGATACGTCTTGCCGCTCTGTTCGATCGCCGCTTCGAGCTGGGAGAAGCGGCCGTCCGGCGACGAGGCTCGCAGCTCCATCATCGTCGCCGTGCCGATGAATTTGTCCGGTTGCTTCAGTTCGATTGCGGGTCCCGGCTGGCGACCGGCCCACAGCCAGGCGCCGCCGCCGACGATCGCCGCGACGATGATCAGGAAGACGAGGAACTTCAGCAGGACGCGCATCGCTCACGATCATAGCGGTTTCGAACCGCGCGCGTGATGCGGCGCTGCGCTCACTCGCTGAGCGTCCGTGTCCCGTTCTCTTTCTTCCGCAGTGCACGCGGCCTCGCGCACGCAGCGATCGCAGACGTCCTTCGTCGTGCTGCGCGTCCGCCACGGGCGCCGTCACCAGCTGCCGCCGGAGCCGTCGACGATCTGATGAACCCGCTGGTGGGTGAACGACCGCGCTTCGGCGACTTCCCGCAGCGACACCCCGGCGAGATGCAGCCGGCGGATCGCTGTGTGGCGCGCCCGCGCCAGCGTTGCCCGTTCTTCGAATGCCGTCAGTTCGGTGCCGATCCAGCGGCCAGCGCCAGCAGCTCGGGATTCAGCGTCACAGGTGTCTGTCATGCATGGGGGCTATCTGTCTAGTCACAGTAGACGGACCATGCCGCGCCCATGCGCGTGCGGGCGGACACCGAAGTCTTGGCGAGGCGCCGAGAGCAGGTCTTGTTCGGACGCCGAAGAACGATCGCCTGGCTACGGCGCTGGTGTCAGCCCGTGGCGCCGCATCACCGCCGCGATCGCGCCGATGTTCGGCGGACCGTCAGCAGCCGCGCCGACGAGCGCCGCCAACTCACGGAAGTAATGCGGACTCAGCACTCCCGGGGTGACCACGGCCAGCATCGTCGCCGCGGCGCCGCTCGTGTTGTCGAACCGGTGGACGGCGCCGCGCTGGATGCACAGCACCTTACCCGCGCCCACGTTGTGCACGCGACCCTCCACCGTCCACGTCAGCATGCCCGTGACGCCGTAGATCGTCTCGTCATAGGCGTCATGGCTATGGGCTACTGGCACGCGGGCATCGGCCGGCACGTCGAATTCGAACATGGCCAGGGAGCCGCTTGTCGCCATGCCTTCGAGCAGAAACCGGATTTCCATCTGTCCGATCCTGATGCGCTCCGTCGTGCTGATCATCTTGTCCCTCCGGGTCCCCGTTGGTAAAGTGACTGGACTATATGTCCGGCCGCTCCAGGAAGTCAAATGACTTTACTAAATCGCCAGCCGAGCCCCCGCCTCCGCTCATCGGCGCGCTGCTGCGTGTCCCCTATGAGACCGTGCGTGAGCACATCCTGGATCGGCTGCATGCCGCCGGCTTCGACGATATCGACCAGGCACATTTCAACCTGCTCCAGTACCCCGGACCGCACGGTCGCCGGCCCTCCGAGATCACCGCGCACGCGCGCGTCAGCAAGCAGGCGATGAATTACCTCCTGAATCAGTTGGAAGGGCGCGGCTACTTCGAGCGCCGCGCCGATCCCGACGATGCGAGATCGACGCGCATCCTGCTGACTCGCCGGGGAGAGGCCGTGGGGCGGACCATTCGCGAGGCCGTCGCGGAACTGGAACAGGAATGGGCAGCCCGGCTCGGTACGCGACGGTTTGCGATGCTGAAACGGCTCTTGCGCGTGCTCTACGATGACCGTGTGCGGGCGACAGCCCCGGTGGCAGGACGACGCCTGCGGTAGCCGAACCGCCTTGCACCGCGCGTCTGCAGCAATGGCTCACGCTCCTACTCATACGCCGGATCTCAGGCGTCAGCGGATTTGCGCGCAGGGTCTTGTCTGACTTGCCTCGGAAGCTCGCTCAGCGTCAGTTGCGCGAGCGAAGGATGGTACCGGTACGGGGTTATGCGAAAGGGTGTTCCGCGGAAAAGGTGGAATTTACCGGCGTCGCCGCATGATCAAGGCACAATTGTCTACGGCGAAGGACTCAGTCGAGCGTTGAGGCTGACGAGGAGAGCGCCGGGCTCTTGTGCGCGACGAAGATGGTGTGGCGCGGCCCGCCTCTGCGCAGGCGGGCGCGCACCCTCGCGAGTTCCACGAGAAATCCGTGGAAGCGGAGACGCTGTTCGAACTTGCGGTCGTCCCACGCTGACCAGACGGCCAGCGTTCCGCTGGGACGGAGTGCGGCAAACGCAGCGGCAACGCCGGCATTGTCGTAGAGTCCTGCGTTGTCGGCGGTCGTGAACGCCGCCGGGCCGTTGTCCGTGTCGAGCAGCACGACGTCAAAGCGACCGGGGCTCGCCCGCAGCGTGAAACCCACATCCGTCGCTTGGATCCGGACGCGCGGATCCCGTAACGGGTGTCCGGCCAGTGCGGCGAGGGATGCCCGATTCCACTCGATGACAGCCGGGACAAGCTCCGCGACGGTCACGACGGCGTCGAATGGGAGCACGTCAAGGACGGCCCTCAACGTGAATCCCATTCCAAGCCCGCCCACGAGCACTCGAGGCCGCTCCAGCGCTCGCGCACGGCTGCACCCCAACGTGGCCAAAGCTTCCTCGGAGCCATGGAGACGGCTCGACATCAACGGCTTTCCGCGCGCCAGCATCACGTATTCGTCGTCGCGGCGCCTCAGCTGAATGTCGGTCCCATCAGGCGCGGATGACTCGCCGAGCAACTCCCAGGCTTTCATCCTCCCGTCCTGATCAACGCGAGTGCCGGGACTGCGTGTGGTGACGCCGCCCAGCCCTCACGGGATCGGCGCCCGCGTGACTACGTGGAAGTGCGCCGGACGTTCTCAGCTCGAGGCCCTTTGGGCCCTTCGCCGATGTCGAATTCGACACTGTCGCCCTCGCGTAGATTCTCAAGTCCCTCACCGTAGACGGCACTCTGATGGAAGAAGTAATCCTTCCCGGTATCGTCCTTGATAAACCCGAACCCTTTGTCAACTCGCAACGTGCGAATCTTGCCTGTCATCTTTGGCCTCCTCGTCCCGTCGTCACGACGGACGGTGTTCCTGGGCAGACGCCAAGCGGCGGCCGTCGCCACGCCGCCTCGTTCCGGCCGTGAACCTCTTAATCAGGAATTTCTCGGAATCTATTTTCTGGTACCGGTACGGGGATTCGAACCCCGGTTTGATGGCTGAGAACCACCCGTCCTAACCCCTAGACGATACCGGCCCTGGTCGTGAGGGAACTTCCGATGTTACGGGACGACTGAGCCGAAGTAAAGCGCGGCCGTCATCGGGCGGTGCTAATGTCTGGCTCGTGATTCCGATGCCGACGCTGCTGCTCGTCACCGCCGTCGCGCTGGCGGTCTGGACACTCGCGAGGCCGCGCAGATCCTAGAGATCGATGGGCAGTCTGTATGGCGTCGCGCGGGTCTTCAGACCCGCCCCTACACCGAACCAGAAGATGCTTCAGGAGACCCGGCGAAAGGCGATCCAGATACCCATTACGATGCACACGCCCAGCACGCGGGTGGACCGCCGTCGGCGGCGCATCGCGATCATCCATGCGAACGCGGCGGCGATGGCAGCGCTCAGCGCGATGAACTGCGTGTCGGTCATGAGGTGAATGGATCTGCGGAAGGAAACGGTCACGACGACCAAACGTCGTGACCGTCGTTATCGTCGTGCCGGCGAGCGGTGTTTTCCGTCACAGCGCCAGTGCGGCTGATGTGCGGATCACTCAGTAGCGGCGATTCCCGCCGTCCCGGTATCCCTCTTCATAACCCTGCCGGAAGCCGGTGCGGTAATTGTTCTTGTACGCGTCCTTCGACCCGTATCCGCCGTAGTACCCCTGGTCGGCCTCGCGGTAGTCCTTCTCGCCGACGGGGTCGTAGCGACGCCGGTCGCGGCCGTCGTCCAGTCCGCGCTGGTAGCCATCGCTGTAGCCGCGCGCGAACGCAGGCTCCTGATAACCCCCGCCCGACCGCCGGCCGAACACGACGCCGTCCCGGCGATCATCGCGCCGTTCGATCCCGCGATCGCGTCGCACCTCGTCGTAACCGACGCGATACCCGGCATCGAAGCCCTGACGGAAATCGACGTCACGGTTGCCGACTGACGGGTTGAACGATTTGTTCTTGCGGGCGTCGACCTGGCCCCGGTGATAGCCCTCGTCGTAACCGCGGTTGTACTGCGCGCGATCCTGGCGGCTATCCCGGTCGATCGTCGATGGCGGCCGCCGAATCACCTGCGCACTCGCCTGCCCGGCCCACGCCAGGGCTCCCGTCATCACCAACGTCGTCGCCAGAATTCGTGTCCAGTTCATTGATTGCATGGTCTCCGCCTCCACCGGGCTGGCGGTGACCACTGTGCAAACGACGCTCCACTCGATAAATCGATGATTTGCATGGGAATCCGGCCCGCGACGCGCCTTCGTCCTCTAGTCAGTCCAAATTAAGGTGTGAGTCCCGTCGGGCATGTCCTGGTCGAACAGAAGCGCCGGCCCGAAGCGCTCGAGGTCGCGCGCATGAATCCCGACGCGCTCCATCGAAAAGCCGCCGGTGACCCGACCGGCGATCGTGAACGGCGCATCGTTCCATCGAAGCAGCCCGAACGGAATATCGATTCGGGACAGCGACCGCTCATCCGGATCCCAGGTCAGCACATGCATGGTGTGCAACGGCGACGGTGCCGGTGCGTCGGGCACGGGCCGCGTGAACACGGGTCCGCCAGGGCGCATCTCGATGATGGGGATTGCGCCGGTGAACGTCGCGCGCGCGGCGCTCATTACGGTGCCGGCCGCCTGTGCATCGGCGTCCTGCTGGTGCACGATCGAACGGATGAACATCAGCACCGCCGCGAGGGACACGACGCACAACACGACCACGATGCCGAGAATCGCCAGGAGGACGGTGGTCTGTTTCTTCGTCAAGCGGCGGCTCCGATGCGAGCATTGTGCCTGAGCATGGTGCACCTGATCCGGACAATCGACGCCCACGTCGGCGGCCAGCCGCTGCGGCTCATTGTTGACGGCCTCCCACCGATCGGCGGCCGCTCGCTCGCGGGACGCATCGACCGCTTCGCGCGGACGGCCGATTACGTGCGGCGCGCGTTGGTGAAGTTGCCCCGCGGCCATGAGGGGATGACCGCCGCCGTGCTGCTCGAGCCGGCGACACCGGGCGCACACGCCTCGCTGATCTGCATGGACGCGGACGGATATCCACCGCTGGTCGGACATGCCGTGATCGGAGCCGCCACGGTTGCCATCGAGCGCGGTCTGCTCTTTACCGGTGAGCGTGTTCCGGAGAGGCGAATCGTGTTCGACACGCTGGCGGGCACCGTGAGCGCGATGGCCCGGGTGCAGGCGCACGGCGAGCGAATACACGTCGACTCGATCGCGATGACCAATGCGCCGGCGTTCGTCCACACTGCTGCGCGCGCCGTGAGGGTCGGGTCGCGCGAGCTCCGCGTGGACGTCGCCTTCGGCGGTCAGTTCCACGCGATCGTTGATACCGAGGCCGTCGGCATCCCGCTGGAAATGTCGCGCCTGCCGGACCTGCGCCGGCTCGCGGTCGATTTGCTGACGTCGCTGAACGCCGCAGCTCGCATCGAACATCCTGCGGAGCCGACGCTGCGCGGCGTCTCGGCAGTCACACTCACCGCCGCGCCGCGGGATCCCGAGGCCCATCTTCGGAACGTCACCATCGGCGCGAGCGGAGCGGTCGATCTCTCGGGTGGCGTGACGGGTACATCCGCGGTGATGGCTGTCCTCGACGCGATGGGACTGCTGGCAGACGATCAGGTGTTCGTGCACGAAGGACTGTCAGGAGCCGTACTGCGCGGGCGGCCGATACGCCGGACCGAAGTTGGCGGCCTGCCGGCGCTGATCACCGAAATCACCGGATCCGCGTGGATCACCGGCGAACACACGTTCGTGCTCGATGACGACGACCCCTTCCGGGAGGGGTTTTAAGGGAACTCAGTGCCCGGATGGGTACAATCGCGCGGCTCCATGCTCTACCGGTCACTATTCGCCATCTGTCTCCTGTTCGCCGTTGCCGTCCCGGTCGCCGCGCACCCGGCGCCCTTCAGTTATCTCGACATCGCATTTCGCAACGGCCAGATCGAGGGATCGCTGACCGTTCACATCATCGATGTGGCGCACGCCGCCGGCATTACGCCGCCGGAGCAACTGCTCGATCGCAACTTCCTCGGACCGCGACGGCAGCAGATCGCTGACATGCTCGCGCCGCGCCTGATGCTGCGTACCGATCGGCGGCTGAAGCTGGAATGGACCGACGTCGTTGCCGTCCCCGACGAGCAGGCGCTTCGGTTGACCTATCGCGTATCGCGCGAGCAACCCGGCGCGCTGACGATCGACACCGACCTGTTCCCGTACGATCCCAATCATCAGACCTTCGTCAACATCTACGAGGGCGACCAACTCCGGCAGCAGATGATCTTTGCCGCCACTACCGCCGAGCACACGTATTACCTCGGGACGACAGAGGGTGCGCTGGCGGTAATGAAGACGTTTATTCCGTCAGGCATCCACCACATCATGATCGGGCCGGATCACATCCTGTTCCTGGTCGGTCTGCTGCTGCTGGGCGGAACATGGGGGGCGCTCCTGCGGATCGTGACGGCGTTCACCGTTGGCCACAGCCTGACGCTGTCGCTGGCCGCGCTCAACTACGTCTCGCCGTCGCCGTCGATCATCGAGCCGGCCATCGCCCTCAGCATCGTCTTCGTCGGTGCGGACAACCTCGTGCGAGGCAAGGGCCGCGATCTGCGCGCCGCAGCCGCGGCGGTCTTTGGTCTCGTCCACGGGTTCGGGTTCGCCAACGTGCTGCGCGACTTCGGGCTGCCACGAGAGGCGCTCGGGTGGTCGCTGTTCTCGTTCAACGTGGGCGTGGAGATCGGGCAATTGATGATCGTGATCGCCGTTGCGTGGCTGCTGGAAGTGGTTCGCAGCCGCAGCACCGCGGCGGCACATCGTGTAGCCTACGCAGGCTCGGTCATCGTCATTGCGGCGGGCACGTACTGGTTCGTGCAGCGCGTCTTCTTTCCTGGAGGAGTCTGATGAAGCGGACAGCGATCCTGTCGGCAATCGTGGTGTGCGGCCTCGTCGTTGCCGTGGGTGCCGCGCAGCGTGACGCCGGCGCAGGTCAGGGCGCCGGCCGGGGGGGCGGCGGCCGTGGCGGCGGTGGTGGTGGCGGGATACCGCCGACCGGCATGATTCAGCACGTTCGCGACAACCTGTACAAGATCGGCGGCGCGGGTGGCAACACCACGGTCTTCATCCGCGAGGATGGCGTCGTCCTCGTCGACACGAAGCTCGCGAACAACGGCGAGGCGATCCTGAAGCAGGTCCGGACCGTCACCGACAAGCCGGTGACGATGATCATCAATACGCACCAGCATCCTGACCACAACGGCAGCAACGACTACTTCAAGAACAACGGTCCCAACTACATCCAGGTCGTGGCCCACGAGAACGTCAAGAAGGCGATGACCGCGGTGCCGCGGCCGATTCCGGCGACGATCCCCGACATCACGTTCAGCAATACGCTGCGCCTGGGCACCGGCAAGGACCGCATCGACCTCTATTACTTCGGCGCCGGTCATACGAATGGCGACGCCTTCATTGTCTTTCCGTCGGTGCGCGCGATGTGCATCGGCGACCTGATGGCGTGGAACATGGCACCGCTGATTGACGCCGCGGCAGGAGGCAGCGTGGTGGCGCTGCCGAAGACGATCGCGGCCGCCGAGAAGACAATCAAGAACGTCGACCTCGTCATCGAGGGACACGGCAACGTGAACACGTGGAAGGGCATGGTCCTGTATCGTCAATTCATGCAGGCGCTGGTCGAGACCGCGAAGGAGGGCCTGGCGAAGAAGTGGATGTCGGGACGGGCGATCGACGAGATGAAAAAGAACCCCAAGTGGGCCGTGTTCCTCGGCACGGAGCGGCTCAAGGACCTCGAGTACGGCGACACGCCGGAGCATCGCGCCCTGATCAACATGAACGTGGCCTATCAGGAACTGCGGGGCGAGCCGTCGACGTTCACCTTCGGTCCGGCGATCTCGATTGGGCCGGAGAAGGGCAGTGCGCCGGCGGCGCCCGCGCGCGGCGGTGGTGGCGGCGGCCGCGGCGCGGCGGGCCGGGGCAACGGTGGCGGGGGAGCGCCGGGCCGCCAGTAGATTCGTAGAGGCCGACCTTCAGGTCGGCCTTCTCCGGCCGGCGATTATTTCCACCGCTGCCACCACACGACCGACATCGTCGCCGCATGGAGATAGCTGGGGGCGCCGAACGGTTCACGGGCGCGATGGCCGGCGCGAATCGTGATTCCCGGCGTCAGCCGGAAGCCAATCACTTCCTCGGTGCCGTTGTAATCGAGAGGTGCGAAAGTGCTGCTCGCGACGACCAGCACCGGCGCGTCCATGTGTTCGACACGCGCGGCCGCAAACCAGCGTGGCGCGAGGGTCTGCTGACCCTGCACGTACCAGCCTGATGCCCTGATGTTGCCGTTGCTCGTGGCGAGCGCGTCGTGCGTCCATTCGCCGGCGACCTTCGTGTAGCGCACCGAGTACTCGGTTTCGACGGTGACCACCGTGGCGGTTCGATCCACCGCATTCGTCGCGGACTCACCAGCTTTCAACCAGCCGCCGCGCGTGAACGAGGCGCCGATTCGCAGGCCGATTGTCGGTGTGATGCCGCCGCCGACGGCAAGGTTGGTGAAACGCGGCGGATTTCTGAAACCCGAATCGTCGCTGGCGAACACGCGCCGCGGCCGCAGCGGCGAGGTGTCCGTCACGGCGATGCGCGCATCCCACCACGGTGATGAGGCCGTCGCGTTGACGCCCATCGGATAGAGCGCGCCGAGCAGTGTGGCGCGCGGGCCTGCAGGCTCCGCGGCCGGCAGTGGCAGGAACATCGAGATCGGCGGCGTGATCGTCGGGTTGAGGTGCGGCCGCAGCATCAGGTTCGAATAGCCGACAGGCGACGGAATCAAGCCGCCGTCCACGCGAACACCGATCGGTCCCGGTCGCTCGTAGCGCAATGCTGCCACCCAGACCTGCGTGTTCCACTCGCCGGTCGTCGCGAGCCGCTGTACGAATGGACGGGTGATCGCCTCGAATCCGTGACCGAGGCCGAGCGAGACGACCGCATCCAGCAGCACGCCCGTTGCGCGGTTGCCGTTCTGATCGATCGCTTCGTCGGTTTCCGCGCTGGTGTCGATGGCGATCGCGGAGGGATGCGCCTCCTGCGCGGCAGCCGTCGCCGCGATCATGAGGATTACGCCGGCGAGCGGGACCCTAGACGCCACGGCCGAGCAACTCCTGCAACTGTGGCTCTGCCAGCGCAGACGCCAGCGGCATGCCCGCGGCGAGTGCTTCAACGACCGCGGCATCGAACTGCGTATCGACACAGCGCTGAAGCTCCGCGAGCGCGACACTTGCGGCTCTGGCCGGTCGATACGCGCGGGCGCTCGTCATCGCATCGAACGCGTCCGCGACGTGGACGATGCGCGCGTCGAGCGGAATGTCTTCCGCGCGCAGGCCGAACGGATAGCCGTTGCCGTCCGGCTGTTCGTGATGCAGCTCGACGATCGGCAGGTGGGCGGCGAGAAACGGCACCTGCCGCAGGATGCGCGCCCCGAGCGTCGGATGGCGCTTGATCTCTTCGAATTCCTCGCTGCTCAACGGCCCTGGCTTGCGCAGCACCTCATCGCGCACGCCGATCTTGCCGACGTCGTGCAGCAGCGCCCCGAGCCGGATCACGTCCACCTGCGCTTCGCCGAGCTTCATCTGCCTGGCGATCAGCACCGACAGCGTGCTGACCCGTTCGGAGTGACCGGCGGTATAGGGATCGCGGGCATCGAGCGCGGCCGCGAGCGCCCGAATCGCCCCGAGATACGCCGATCGCGTTTCTGCCTCGGCCGACACCAGGCCGCGCATCAACTCGTTGAACGCCTTCGCGAGGGCATCGAGTTCGCGGCTGGTACCGGTAATCTCGATCGCTTTCGTGTAGTCGCGGTTCGTGGTCATGGCCGCGATCGCGCCGGCGAAGCGATTGATCGGGTCGGTCAGGGTCCGCGCCAGCCAGGCGCTCGCCAGCAGCGCCAGCGCCAGGATGCTGACGGCGATCTCGGCGAGCGTCGTCATCGCCTTACGCGTCTCAGGCCGCGCCGCCGCGTCGATGGAGCTCAGACTGTAAATGCGCGCCGGTCCAGAGGCGAGCAGTGAGCCGACGGCGTACTCCTCGCCGTTCAGCGTCCGGGTGTCGCCGGCGGCATTTCCCGCCGCCAGCTCGCGCGCCACCGGATCGGGCACCATGCTCGCGATCGCCGTGCCGTTCAGGACGATGACGATGCCGCTGTTCGCGATCCGGGAGAGGTCTTGCGCGTAGTTGGCGTCGAGGCGTGTCGCCATGACGAGATGACCGATGACCTGGTCTTTCACCGGCATGGATCCGTCGCTGAAATACAGGAGCGCGCCCGTCAGGCGGTACGCACCGAACGGGAGCACGACGACGTCGGGAAGCGTTGCCGCACCGGCGTTGGCGAGTACCGCCGTGCCCGGACGCCACGGTCCCGCGCCGGGACCCGCAGCCGCGAACACCCGGCCGTCGGTGTCGAGAATGGCGAGCACGTCGGCGCCGATGTTCTGCGCCATCTTTTCCGCTTCGCCGGCGACGGTCGCGCGCGCCTGGGACGCGAGCTCGGGCGGCAAGCCGCCGAACCGGTTCTCGGACGTGTAGGTCGAGAGCGCCGCCTTCAGCCGCGGATGTTCGGCGAGCGTCACCATCATCGCGTGCTGACGCATCTGGTCACGCTGCTCGAGCGAGGTGAACACCCGTTCGCTGATCTGCAGCTTGTCGATTTCGGCGCGGCGCACGCGCTCGCGCGTGTCCATCATCACGACGACGAACGTGACGAGCAGGATCACCGCCACGGTGAGGACCGTTGCGGTCAGCGTGCGCGCAAGGAGGCGAGGCGGCTGCCTCACTTTGCCGGCACCGGCAGCGTGAAGTCCTGAATGGTCGAGCGGCCGGCGTCGACGCGGACGCTGCGCGTCGTCTCGCCGAGGCGTTCGTGCCATGCGGTGATCTGGTGATCGCCGGGCGGCATGTCGGGCAACTGGAAGTTGCCTTGCTCGTCGGGAATCGCGAACCACGGATGATTGAACACCACGATCGTCGCGCTCATGTGCGAGTGGATGTCGCAGAAGACGCGCACCAGCCCGGGTTTGTCGAAGGTGACCTTGCGCGACTTGCCGCGCGGGTACCGGCCGAGATTGAAGTTCTTCGCGGTCGAGAGCGAGAACACGTTGTGATAGATGTCGTCGTCGTTTGGGAAATCGACCGTCGATCCGACCGGAATGGCGACGACCCTGGGCACGAACGTCTCGTGGATCTGGCGAATCTCCCCATGGACCGGCGCCTGCGATCGTGCCGGTGCGTCCTTCAGGAACACGACGACGTTGCGGATCTCTGATGCCGGGGCGAGCTGCGCCTGTTCGATGCTGCGTCCTGGATAGGCGGCCGCAGTCGGCCGCTTCACTGAGACCGGAATGCCAATCTCGACATGGCCGCGGACCGGCCCGCCGGATGACTGTGCCGCCGGCACTCCTGCGGACAGCACGAGCGCGGTGGCAGCCATCGCCAGAGTGGTACGGCCCACCGCGGTCAGCACGGCCGCATTCTAACGTGGCCGTCGATCAGCGTGTTGACGGAACGTGTAACCGTGCGCAGCACGCTACCGGAAATCGTGACGCCCCGACAAACGGGTGGGCGCCCGTCACGGCTGGCGATCGCTATCGCGCACTCTTCGTCAACTGCACTTCTGTTGCTGTGACAATGAACGTCGCGAGCTGCGCGTCGGTCATCCAGGTGATGTCGTCGCCCTTCGGATTCAGATCGTAGGCGGCGATGATGTTGAGCAGCCGTGGCCGGTTGAGCGCGCGGAGTTCCTGTCGCAGCACGTCGAGACTGCGTTCACCGATCTCAAATGGATCGAGGACTGCTTCTGGCCGCGGGGGACTGACCATCGCCGCGTGCATGCGCGGGGCGGGAAAGTCTGACGCGGATACCTCCGGAATCTTTACACGCACTGTCAGCGGATTGAGCGCGCGATTGAGTGCCCCTTCGAGGAACACCGGCGTCAGCCCCGTCGCCCAGTACGCGAGATCGTGGGCTTCGGGCTGACGTGATTCGATGGGGCCGACGATGACGTCGGTGCGGGCATCGAGCGGCTCGAATTCGAGCCAGCCATCCCACATTCCGTCGGGCGCCTGGCGTCCGACGGCACGTGCGTGAAACCGCCGGCCCTGGTTACTCACGGGATCGTCGAACGACTTCAACACGTCAGCCATACCTGACACACTCCTGCAGGAAGACGCGTGGAGGCATCTGTCCCGTTGTGCCGAGTGCAACTGCACTGCCAGTGGCATCTCGCTTGCCCTTGACCAACGCGAGGACGCCCATGGCCCAGTTGAAACAGGACGAATGGCCGAACGACCACGAACCGACCACCTCAGAAGTTGAAGGCGACGCTTTCAAGAGCGAGCATCCACGTCGTCCGATCGAGCAACCTCGGTGCTCGGATCGGAACGTCCCTGCCAGCGTTCCGCCGGCTGGTTCGGACGTCGACGCCGATCGCGATCGTTGCTGACAGCGCTCCTGACGCGCCGCGAGCCTGCCCTGCTGACGCCGCGCGTCCGTGCGCCGAATTCATATTGAAACTCAGTCCAGTTATCAGATTGTCGGCGCCGATCGCCGTCGTGTTAGCGTCGCCGTTCAGCTCACTTCATTACAGGGGCAGGTGTGATCGGTCGGACGCTACTCATACTGTTCATCACGTGCTGCGTGTGCGCGTCCGCAGCCAATGCTCAGCAGACAGAGCCATCACCTCGCGAACCGTTCAAGACCGGGGCCGAGGTCTATCAGGCCGCATGTCAGGCCTGCCACGGTCCTGACGGGCGCGGCAATCCACAATCGATCGTCGGCTTCGACAAGCCGCTTCCCGACTTCACCGACTGCCTGTTCGCGACGGTCGAAGCAGCCGAAGGCTGGGAGGCCGTGGTGCACGAAGGCGGTCCCGTGCGCGCGCTCGATCGCCACATGCCGGCGTTCGGCGGCGCGTTGTCGGAAGACGAGATCCGGATGGTCGTCTCGCACGTCCGGACCTTCTGCGCCAATCAGAAAGCGTATCCGCAGGGCGATCTCAACTTTCCCCGGCCACTGATCACGGAGAAGGCGTTTCCGGAAAACGAGAGCCTGCTCACAACGTCGTTTCTCACCGGACCATCGAAGGCGATGACCAACGCCGTCCTGCACGAGAAGAGGTTCGGCGCGCGGACGATGATGGAGTTCAACGTCCCGTTCGAGACGCAGCAGACGAACACGGGCACGTGGAACTACGGGCTCGGCGACGTGGCGGTAGCCGTGAAGCGCGATCTCGCGCACAGCGTCGAGCGCGGCAGCATCTTCAGCGTCATCGAGGAGGTGGGCCTGCCGACGGGGAAGGAAGCGCAGGGGCTCGGCAGCGGTGTCACGACGTTCGAGACCTCGTTCGCATATGGCCAGCGACTGCCGGGATTCAGCTTTCTTCAGTTTCACGGTGGCATTGCCTTCCCGACCAACACCGACATCGTGCCGCGCGAGTCGTTCTGGCGAACGGCCCTCGGCAAGACGTTGACGCAGGGCGGCTACAACCGCACGTGGATTCCGATGGTGGAGCTCGTGGCCGCGCGCGAGGTCGAGACCGGCGCGAAATCGGAATGGGACATCGTGCCGCAGGTGCAGGTCTCATTGAGTAAGCGACGCCACGTGCTCGTCAGCGGCGGCGTGCAGATTCCGGTGAACGAACGCGAGGGCCGGCACCCGCAGGTGCTCACGTACCTGCTGTGGGACTGGTATGAAGGGGGGCTGCTCGATGGCTGGAAGTAAATGGATCCTTCCGGCGACGGCCGCGTGGCTCCTGGCGATTGTCACCGTACCGATCGCGACGCTGCGCGCGCAGGGGCCGGCGCAACCCGATGCGCCGCTGGTCCACGGCATGTTCGCCCCCTCGTCCGACTGCATGGCCTGTCACAACAGCCTGGTCGCGCCGACCGGCGAAGACCTGTCGATCGGGACGGCATGGCGGGCGACGATCATGGCGAACTCGTCGCGCGATCCGTACTGGCAGGCGTCGGTCCGGCGCGAGACCGTCGACCATCCGATGCGCAAGGCGGACATCGAGGACGAATGCTCGATCTGCCATATGCCGATGGTTCGCGCCGAGGCGCACGCCGCCGGCCGCAAGGGCGAGGTGTTCGCCCACCTGCCGCTTGGTGGCGAAGACGAGGTGGCGCAACTGGCGGAAGACGGCGTGTCCTGCGCCCTGTGTCATCAGATCACGCCGGACAAGCTGGGAACACGCGAGAGCTTCGTCGGCGGGTTCGTCATCGGAAAGCCGGCGGGCACGGATCCCCGAACGATGTTCGGACCATTCGCCGCAGATACGGCGCGCCAGTCAATCATGCACTCCGTCACCGGCGCCAAACCTGATCAAGGCAAGCAGGTCCAGCAGTCGGAGTTGTGCGCGACCTGTCACACGCTGATCACTCAGGCCTTCGGCGACAACGGCGAGGTCATCGGATCCATTCCCGAACAGGTGCCGTATCAGGAGTGGCAGCACAGCGACTACAAGGATCAGCGCAGTTGCCAGTCGTGCCACATGCCGCGCTACGAGCAGCAGACCAAGATTGCGTCGGTCCTGGGCGACCTGCGCGAAGGCCTCAGCCGGCATACGTTCATGGGCGGCAACTTCTTCATGCTGCGTGTGCTCAATCGTTTCCGCAACGAACTTGCGGTGGCGGCGCCCTCGGATGCGCTCGAGGCGCAGGCGAACAACACGATTCGTCAACTGCAGCAGGAGTCGGCCACGGTGAGCATCGCGAAAGCGGCGGTGACCGCGGGCACCGTCGAACTCGATGTCGACGTCACCAATCTCACCGGTCACAAGCTTCCAAGTGGCTACCCCTCGCGTCGCGCGTGGCTGCACGTCACCGTTCGCGATGCGTCCGGCCGCCTCGTCTTTGACTCGGGCGGGATCGGCCCGGACGGCAAGATCGCCGGCAACGACAACGATGCCGACATGACGGTGTTCGAGCCGCACTACGAGGAGATCACTCGGCCGGATCAGGTGCAGATTTACGAGTCGGTGATGCAGGATCGCGCCGGCAAGCCGACCACCGGCCTCTTACAGGCGGTCGCGTTCGCGAAGGACAACCGGCTGTTGCCGCGCGGATTCGACAAGGCGACCGCCGACGCCGATATCGCGGTGCGTGGCAGCGCGATGAATGATCGCGATTTCGCCGGCGGCGGCGATCGCGTCCGGTATCGCATCCCGACCGGCAGCGCCCCGGGTCCGTTCACTGCCGACGTCGAACTCCGGTATCAGCCGATCAGCTACCGATGGGCACACAACCTGTCGTCCTATGACGCGCCCGAACCGCAGCGGTGGGTCGGCTATTACGACCAGCTTTCCGGCGGCTCCTCGACCGTCCTTGCGCGGACGACCCGTCGTACTGAATAGTGTGTCGCCATGCTGAAGGAATTCCGTCACTTCATCGCCCGCGGCAACGTCATCGATCTTGCCGTCGGCGTCATCATGGGCGCGGCGTTCGGGAAGATCGTCACGACGCTCGTCGAAGGCGTGCTGATGCCGCCGATGGGGCTGATCCTGGGCCGCATCGACTTCGGCAGCCTGTTCTACGTGCTCGATCGCTCGAAGGGTATTCCGAAGTCGCTCGCCGAGGCGAAGCAGCTCGGCGTGCCGGTCATTGCCTACGGACAACTGATCAACGACCTCATCAGCTTTCTGCTGATCGCCGTCGCGGTGTTCGTGCTGGTCAAGGAAGTGAGCCGGATCAAAACCATCGTCGACAACGAGCCTCCGCCAGAGCCCACGACCCGCGAGTGCCCATTCTGCGTGTCGACGATCTCGAAGCGCGCCCGCCGGTGCCCGAACTGCACGTCCGAGTTGGCTGGGTAGCGTTGGACCACGAAACAACGACCACGACGGTCACCAGGGTCCGATTACAGGTCCCGTCGTGATCGTCGTCTTCGTCGTGTCGTCGTGGCTGCTTTTCGACGACTGCTCCCCTACATTTCGACTTGTACACCGAGTTCGACGACGCGCTCGGGCGGAAGTCTGAAGTAGGCCGTGGCGCGGACGGCGTTGCGGGCCATCAGGACGAACAGCTTTTCGCGCCAGGTGGCCATGCCGGCGCGGCGCGTGACGATGATCGTCTCGCGGCCGAGGAAGAACGTGACGTCGTCCAGATCCACGGCGACGCCTTTCTGCCGGGCGGCCTCCAGCGTGTCGGGGACGTTCGGGTCCTGCATGAAGCCGTAGGTGACGCGAACGTTGTAGACGCCGTGACCGAGCGATTCGACGGTGACCTGATCATCCGCCGAGACATGCGGCACGGGCGCCGTGCTGACCGTCAGGACGACGACGTGCTCGTGGAGGATCTTGTTGTAACGGAGGTTGTGCGCGAGTGCCGGGGGGGTGCCGCGAGGCGTGGCGGTCATGAACACCGCCGTGCCGGGGACACGGATAGGAGGCGTCGCGGTGACGGCGGACATGAACGTCGTCAGCGGCAACGCCCGCGCGCTCATGCGTTCCGCCATGATTCGCCGGCCGGTCTTCCACGTGGTCATCAGCGTGAAGATGAACCCGCCGGCGGTGAGCGGGAACCAGCCTCCCTGCATCACCTTCAGCATGTTCGCGCCGAAGAATGCGAGATCGATCATCAGGAACAACGCCGTCACCAGTCCCGCCACCCATAACGGCCAGCGCCACCGCTCGATTTCGATCACGCTGAGCAGCACCGCCGTGATCACCATCGTCATCGTCACGGCAATGCCGTATGCGGCCGCCAGTGCCCCGGACGAACGGAAGCCGACGACGATACCGATGGTGCCGATGGCAAGGGCGGCGTTTACCTGCGGAACGTAGACCTGGCCCATTTCATGGGCTGACGTGTGCTCGACGTCGAGGCGCGGCGCGTACCCGAGCTGAATCGCCTGCCGTGTCAGCGAGAACGCTCCGGAGATCAACGCCTGCGACGCGATGATCGCGGCCATCGTCGCGAGTCCGACCAGCGGGTAGAGCGCCCAGATCGGCGACAGCATGAAGAAGGGCTGTTCGGCCTGCGGGTGGTGCAACAGCAGCGCGCCCTGGCCGAAGTAATTCAACAGCAGGGCTGGCAGAATCAGCGAGAACCAGGCGAAGCGGATCGGCCGTTTGCCGAAGTGGCCCATGTCTGCGTACAGCGCTTCGCCGCCGGTGACGGCGAGAAAGACGGCACCGAGCACGGTAAACGCGTGGAGCCCCCCGGCGCGGAAGAACCTGACGGCGTGACGCGGATCGATCGCGGTGAGCACTTCGGGTGCCGTGACCACCCAACTGATCCCGAGCAGCGCGATGGCCACGAACCACGTGACCATGATTGGACCGAACAGGGCGCCGACGCGGTGCGTGCCGAATTTCTGCATTACGAACAGCACGATCAGAATCGCGACCGACAGCGGGATGATGTAGGTCTCGAACAGCGGTGTGGCGACGTTCAGGCCTTCGACGGCGCTGAGCACAGAGATGGCCGGCGTGATCATCCCGTCGCCGTACAGCAGCGCCGCACCGAAGATGCCGAGCATGATCAGCACCGGCCGGCTCGACGCCGAGCGATCGACGGAGCCGTTGCCACCGCGCGGCGGAATCAGCGCGGTCAAGGCGAGGATGCCGCCTTCGCCCTGGTTGTCGGCGCGCATGACGATCACGATGTACTTGACCGAGATGACGAGGATGAGCGCCCAGAAGACCAGCGACAGAACGCCGAGGATGTTGTCGTGCGTCGGCGGGACGGGGTGCGTGCCGAAGAAGCACTCCCGAATGGTGTAGAGGGGACTGGTGCCGATGTCGCCGTAGACGACGCCGATCGTCGTCAGCGTGATTGCCAGCAGGCCACTGCGGCTGACACCGTGGCCGGTCGCGCCTGACTCGCTCATGCCAAAACGCCGAGGATACTACAATCAGGTGGATGACACCCGCGCAGATCGCCGCCGACCTCCGCGCGGCCATCGCCGAGGGAGGCCGGATCTTCACGGCGGCGGACGATCGTCGCACCACAATGCGCCCCACGCCCGACGGCTGGTGCGCCCGTGAGATCGTCGGCCATCTGATCGACTCGGCGTGCAACAACCATCGCCGGTTCGTGCTCGGATACTCAGCAGAGACCACGCATTTCGACGGATACAACCAGGATGAATGGGTTGCGGCGCAGCATTACGACGCGGTGCCGTGGACGGATCTCATCGCCTTGTGGACGGCGTACAACCAGCACCTGGCGCACATCATCGCGACGATGCCGGACGATGTGGCCGCGCGCACGGGGATGGCTCCGCACGGCAGCGATATCGTCAGCGTCAGTTTCCTGATGCAGGATTACGTGAGGCATCTGCGCCACCATCTCGCGCAAGTCCGCGCGCTCGCGGCGTCCTGACCATGGTATCCGTCGATCGTCTCTTCGAGAACAACCGGCGGTGGTCCCGGGCCATCACCGCGCGCGATCCGCAGTTCTTCGACACGCTCTCACGGCAGCAGTCGCCGAAATATCTCTGGATTGGGTGCGCCGACAGCCGCGTGCCGGCGAACGAGATCGTCGGTCTCCCGCCCGGCGAGATCTTCGTCCATCGCAATGTCGCCAACGTGGTCGTCCACACCGATCTCAACTGCCTGTCGGTGCTGCAGTATGCGGTCGACGTGCTCACGGTCGAGCACGTCATCGTGTGCGGTCATTACGGGTGCGGCGGCGTGCGTGCGGTGGTAGCGAACGCCTCACTCGGGCTCATCGACAACTGGCTGCGGCACGTGCAGGACGTGCGCGATCGACACTGCGAGAGCGTGGATGCCATCGCTGACGAGGACGCACGTATCGATCGGCTGTGCGAGCTCAACGTGATCGACCAGGTGCGTCACGTCTGCCAGACGACGATCGTGCACGACGCCTGGCGGCGCGGGCAGGCGTTGACCGTGCACGGCTGGATCTACTCCCTGCAGGACGGGCTGCTGCGCGACCTCGAGGTGAGCGCGTCGGCCCCGCGATAGCGGGAAGCAGACGGCAAATCGACCACCGCCGCACGTCATTTGCACGCGATCCCCCATTGAGGAGGGGTAGCGCATGAAGCAGATGGCTCTTGTGTCGGTCGTGTGTGCGCTGTCGCTGAGCGTCGGATGCAACCGCAAGGCGAGCGATAACACGGTCGCTGACAGGAACAACAACGGCAGCCAGACCGCCGGCAACGTGCAGCAGCCGGGCTCGGTGGTGGACCAGACGGGAACCGGCACGACGGCCGGAAACGATACGGCCGGGGCGGCGGGGACCAGCGGAAGGATCGCCGGCGATCAGACCGCACCCACGGACCCGCGGCAGTTCATCCAGCAGGCGGCGATCGGCAACATGGCCGAAATCGAGCTCGGAAACCTCGCGGCGCAGCGGGGGTCGAGTCCGCAGGTGAAAGAGTTCGCACGCATGATGGTGCGCGATCACACCAAGGCGAACGATCAACTGAAGTCCGCGGCGCGCGCGGACAGCGTTCAACTGCCGGCGCAGGTCGACCAGAAGCACCAGGACCTGATGATGCGACTGCAGGGCCTGCACGGTGCCGACTTCGATCGCGAATACATGCAGGCGATGGTCGAAGGGCATACGGAGATGCGTGATCTGCTGAACAGCCGCGCGAGCACAACCACTCGTCCGACGGGGACCAGCGGATCGACCCAGGCGAGCGATGCCAGGGTCAATCAATGGGCCTCGACAAACCTCCCGACCGTCGAGCACCATCTGACCGAGGCGCAGCAGATCAGCAGTCGACTCCAGAACAACACTGCGCCCACGTCCAGCGATCGCAACCAGAGCAGCGCGCCGAGCGATCAGAAACGCTAAGCTCGGTCACGGTCTCCTGTAACGCACTTTGCATTGACTCACACAGGTGTTTACAGGAGGCCGTATGAAACGGATGGGTCTGACGTCGATCGTGTGTGCCGCGGCCTTTGCCGCAGCCTGCAACGGCAACGCGCGCACGACCACTAATAACAGCAACAACAACGAGCCCGCGTCGGTCGGCACAGCCGGAACCACCGCGGACAATTCCGTTCACGACGCCGAGAAAACCTTCATCAACAATCAGTTGGCGGCCGGGATGGCCGAGGTCGAGCTCGGCAAGCTGGCGAGCACCCACGCGGCGAGTGCCGACGTGAAACAGTTCGGCCAGATGATGGTCCGGGATCACACCAAGGCCGGCGATGACCTCAAGAAGATCGCGTCGACATGGAATGTGACGCCGGATGCGCGGATCGACGACCACCACCAGGACGTGATCGATCGCCTGTCGAAGCTGCGCGGCAGCGAGTTCGACAAGGAGTACGCGAAGGCGATGGTCGACGATCATCAGGAAGACCTGGACGATCTGCAGTCGCGCGTCGACAGCCAGGCGCCGTTCAAGGATCAGGTCACCGGCAAGAGCGACAAGGACACCAACGTCACGCCGGAACGGAGCGACAATGCGCCGAAGGCCGACGTGAACGCGTGGGCGGCGAACACGCTCCCTGTGGTGCGGCAACATCTTGACCAGGCGAAGTCGCTGAAGGACAAGATCGACAACCAGCGGACGAGCAACACCGCCCGGAACGCGGCGCCGCGGACCGGCCGCACGACGCCGGCGAATCACTAGGGCGGGTCCGGACCGGCGAAGTGGCGAATCTACGAATTGACGAATGTCAGAGCGGATTTCGTCAATTCGGCATTCTGTCCATTCGTAGATGGTCCTAGCGCAGATACAGCGAGCGCAGCTTCAGCTCGCGATGGTTCAGTCCGGCGGCCCGGTCGAACAGCCGCAACAGCGGCGGCAGTTCGACCGGGAATTTCCATTCGTCCGCGCGTCCGCCGGCCACGCGGATCTGCGTCGCCATCGCCTCCCACCACGGCGCAATCCTGCGCGCCACCGGTTCGAGGACCAGGAGTCGAACACCATTCCCCGCGGATTCGAGTAACGTCTGCTGCACGCGTGTCCGGGCGGCCTCGCCGAGCTCGTTGAGCGTGTAGGCGGCGATCGCGGCGGTTCCGGGCGCGAGGCGTGCGACGCGGCTGACGTCGCCCTGCCTGGCCACTCCGGCGAGTCCGAGCTGCCGATACGTCCAGCGTGCCTCTTCGATCGCCCACGGATGACGATCGATCCCGAGGAGCGAAGGCGATCCGCCCGCAGCCAGCGCCCAGGCGGCGCCGGCGGCGCCAGTGCCACAGCCGAGATCGATGATGGCCGTCGGCGGCGGCGCCGCAGCGTCAAGTGCCTGCACGACCAGTGACGCGGCGAGGAAATGAAGCGGCGCATAGAACAGCGCGAAGGCCGCGCGCTTTCCGGCGGTGTCGAGGGTCGCGCCGGCCGCCACTTTGTGCCGCCGCTCGACGTAGGCAGACGACAGCGCCCGAAGCGCGCGCGTCACTTCCGGCACGCGCAAATCCGCCAGGTGACGCGCTTCCAATTGCGTCAACCAGTCAGTGAAGATCGCGGGGGTGGAGCTGGTCATCCTCGTGGGCCTGCCGGCAGCCGGCAAAACGAGCTTCTATCAAGAGCGGTTTGCCGCGACCCACGATCATGTCAGCAAGGACGCGTTCCGCAACAATCGGCGGCCGCAGCGGCGGCAGGAAGCCCTTGTCGCGGAGGCGTTAGCCGCCGGACGCTCGGTGGTCGTGGACAACACCAATCCGAGTGCCGCCGTGCGTGCGCCGCTGATCGAAATGGGGCACCGGCACGGCGCCATCGTCACCGGCTTCTACTTTCCGACGACGGCGGCGGACGCCTTGCGACGGAACCGGGCGCGCGAAGGGCGACAACGGGTACCCGACGTGGCGATTTTCACCGCGCGCAAGCGTCTCGAACCGCCGGCGGGTGGCGAGGGCTTCGACCGGCTGTTCGAGGTGCGCCTCGACGAGAGCAATCGCCGCTTCGAAGTCTCACCTCTTCCATAGCAGCTTCGCTACAATGCCGCAGAGGAGGCTCGCACGCATGCGAACGTTCGTTCTGGCTCTCGTCACGATTTTTTCCCTTGGTATCTCGTCCCAGGCCCTGGCCGCCGATCCGGCGCCGGCCGCTCATGCCGCTCCGCAGGCCGCGCTCGACGCGCTACTGCAGCAGCACTCTCCGTCCGCACAGGCCGAACGTGACGCTGTCCTCCGCGTCCTCGATCAGGCTCAGGTGAAGGCGGTTGCCGGCCAGATGGGGGTGGACCTGCGGCAGGCGAAGAACGCCGTGCGCACGCTCGATGGCGAGCAACTGGCGCGGGTGTCCGCGCAGGCCAAGGCGGTGGACCAGGCGCTCGCCGGTGGCGCGTCGACGGTCGTGATCTCGACGACGACGATCATCATCGGCCTGCTGGTGCTGATCCTGATCATCATCGCCGTCAAGTAAGGCCGGCCGTGCGGAAGCCACAGGCATAGGCGCGGGTTGCGCGCGATCCCTGTCGTCGCTGTCATTCTTCTGCTGGCTGCCGCCCGCGCGCAGGCGCAGCCAGCAATTCTCGACGTTCCTTACGTTTCCCAATCGGAAGACCTGTGCGGCGGCGCCGCCGCCGCCATGGTCCTGCGCTACTGGGGCGAGCGCGGGCTCACGGCCGAATCGTTTGCCCCGCTCGTCGATCACAGCGCGTCGGGCATTCGAACGACGGCGCTCGTTGCCGATCTGGTTCGACGGGGCTGGAACGCGAAGGCGATCGCCGGCGATCGCGCGATCGTTGCCGGTGAACTCGGCGCCGGCCGTCCCGTGATCGCGTTGATCGAGGACCGTCCTCACACATTCCACTACATCGTCATCGTCGGCGCGATCGGGGATTCCGTGGTGTTTCACGATCCGGCTCGAGCCGCGCTGCGCGTGATGGCACGTGACGACTTCGAACGGCGTTGGAACGAGACGGATCGCTGGATGGCGGTGATCACGCCGGGAGATCGGCCGGCGACTCCGCCGGCGCTGGATGAACCGACCGCTCGCGCCCGTGACGCAACGCCGTGCGATGAGCAGATTCGTGACGGGATCGATCTGGCCCGGAAGGGTGACCTCGAAAGCGCCGGGCAGCATCTCGTCGAGGCCCTGCCATGCCCCGGCAGCGCCGCGCGCCGTGAACTCGCAGGTGTGAGGTTGTTACAGCGCCGTTGGGATGAGGCGGCGACGCTTGCGGGTGAGGCGGCGAGACTCGATCGCAGCGACGACTATTCGTGGCGGCTGCTCGGCACCAGCCAGTTCCTGCTCGACCATCCGCTCGACGCGCTCACCGCCTGGAATCACGTGGGGGAGCCGAAACTCGATCTGATCCGCGTGGACGGTCTCGAGCGTACGCGACAACGACCGGTCGAACGCCTGCTCGGCTTGCGGCCAGGCGATCCGATCACGGTCGCGTCGTTCAGTCGAGGCGAGCGCGCCCTGCGCGATCTGCCGTCGGCGAGCTCGACGCGGCTGGAACTGGCGCCACCGATGCGGGGCGCGGCCGACGTCCATGCCATCGTCGCGGAACGCCCGCTGGTGCCGCACGATCGGTGGTCGCTCCTCGGTATTGGTGCCAGCGCGCTGATTGCGCGGACCGCCGACGCCACGATCGGATCGATCAGTGGCGGCGGCGAGAGCGTCGCGCTGGAATGGCGCTTCTGGCCCGAGCGACCGCGCGTCGGCGGTTCGTTCCGCTCGCCGGCACCGTGGGCGGGAACGTGGGGCGTTGACATCTACGCCGAATCGCAGGCGTTCGACGGGATTCTGCCGGACGCGCGGCGACGGGGCGGACGCCTGGTCGCGGCGCGATGGTTGTCGCCCTTCACGCGCGTCGAGATGCGCGGCGGTGCCGATCGATGGGTCGATGCCTTTGCGTCTGGCGGCGTGACCGCGCTCGTGGTGAGTCGCGGCGACCGCATCGCGGTGCAGGCGAGCGCCGATGCGTGGACCGGCCCATCGCACTTCGGAATCGGAACGCTGACGGTGACGACGACGACTGCCCGCCGCAGCGCTGCGCCGCCAGTGGTCTTCACCTTCACGGCGACCGCCGCTCGCGCATCGTCTGCCGCACCGCTCGATCTCTGGCCCGCGGGCGATACCGGCCAGGCACGACCGGTCCTCCTCCGCGCGCATCCCGCGCTCGACGGTGGCCGGCTGCGCGTGGATCGACTCGGCCAATTCCTGCTGCAGGCGTCGGGCGAAGCGCAGCGCTGGTGGGCGGCACCGGCGCTGTCACGCATCGGCGTGGCCGCATTCGTCGACACCGGGCGAACGTCCATGCGCCCCGGCAACGCCGAACCGTCCGCCGACGTCGACGTCGGCGTCGGCCTGCGGCTGTCGTCGGCAGTCACGCCCGGACGCATCTATCTGGACGTGGCGCACGGTCTGCGTGACGGCGCGACGGTTTTCAGC
>Ga0310810_10001489_pt1 | contig 24643 bp, 26 predicted proteins | sample NCmetagenome_FD_207641 | JGI IMG/M metagenome (GOLD analysis project Ga0310810, IMG submission 207641) | Soil microbial communities from experimental microcosm in Duke University, North Carolina, United States - NC | ecosystem: Engineered > Artificial ecosystem > Soil microcosm > Unclassified ...
GGACCGCGGCGCGCAGCCTTCCCGTGTCGGCAGTGCCCGGGACGGCGCTCATCGTGCCCTCAGCCACGGCGTGGCCAGGATGCCGAGCTTGCGGATGATGGCGCTCGAGATGTAGCCCGCGATGCCGATCGAGATCATGCCGACCACGATGAGGGGATAGGAAGCGCCGATGTACGAGTTCCAGATGAAGAAGCCGAGCCCTCCGCCCGCGCTCGACTGGATCGCGCCGCCGCCGCCCGAGATCATCTCGGCGGCGACCACCACGTTCCAGGTGATGCCGATGCCGACCTCGCAGCCGACCACGATCGAGGGCAGCACGCCGGGCAGGATGATGCGCCGGAAGATGTCCCAGTTGCTCGAGCCCATCGAGCGCGCGGCCTGGAAGAAGCGGATGTCGATCGAGCGCGCCCCGCCGATCACGTTCAGCATGATGGTGTAGATCGCGCCGAGGAAGATCACGAACCCGATGGAGAGCTCCTGAGTCGGCCAGAAGATGATCGCCGCCGGCACCCAGGCGAGCGGCGGCACCGGCCGCAGGATCTCGAACACCGGGAAGGTGATGTCGTTGAAGACCCGGCTCGTCGCCATGGCGAGGCCGAGCGGGATGCCGATGATCATCGCCGAGAGGAAGCCGGAGAGCACCCGCCGCGAGCTCTGGAACCAGCTGTACCAGTAGCCCTGGTCGGTGAGCAGCGGCACCCAGGCATCGACCACCTTGGTCGGCGGCGGCGCCTGGCCGATCCACGGCAGGCTGTAGCGCGAGGCGACCTCCCAGAGCCCGACGAACACGGCGATCGAGATGATCGCGCGCACGACGGGGTGGCCGAAAAAGCCCGGCCCTTTCTTCTTGGGCGGGCGGGCCATGGGGGGGGCGGCGACCGCGCTCATCACATCTCCTTCTCGCCGGCCTCGAAGGCCTTGACCGCTTCCTCGTGCACCGCGCTCACCGTCTCCTCCATCAGCTCGCGAAAGCGCGGGCTGGTGAGCACGGCGTAGTCGCGCGGGTGCGGGATGTCGACTTCGAGGATCTTCTTCGGCCGGCACGGCCGCGTGGTCATGATCGCCACGCGGTGGCCGAGGAAGATCGCCTCTTCCAGGTCGTGCGTGATGAAGAAGATGGTCACCTTGTTCTTGTAGTAGATCTCGAGCAGCGCCTCGTGCATCACGGACTTGGTGAGCTGGTCGAGCGCGCGGAACGGCTCGTCGAGCAGCAGCACCTTGGGGTCGTTCATGAGCGCGCGCACGATCTCGACGCGCCGGCGCATGCCCGAGGACACCTCGCCGGGGTAGTTGTGCTCCACGCCGGCGAGCCCGGCATCGGCCATGAGGCCGCGCGCTTTCTCGGCGGCCTGCGCTTTGGAGAGCTTGCCCTGGACCACCGGGCCGAAGGCGACGTTCTCGAGGTTCGTCTTCCACGGGAAGAGCGCGCCGTTCTGGAACACGACCACGCGATCCGGCCCGGGATCCGCCTTGGGCCGGTCCGGCCCGCACAGCATCTGTCCGTCGAGGTAGATGGCGCCGCCCGTGATGTCGTGGAAGCCGGCGATGGCGTTGAGCAGCGTCGTCTTGCCGCAGCCCGAGGGGCCGACGATCATGCAGATCTCGCCCGCGCGAATGTCGAGGCTGCAGTCCGACACGGCCTGCACCGGGCCGCTCTTCGCCTCGTAGACCTTGTCGACGTGCTCGATGCGGATCGCGCCCTTGCCGCCGTGCGCGTTTCCCTGGCTGGCCTGGGAGAGCACCGCGCTCATCGCCCGCCCCCGAGCGCGAGCTCGCGCACGCGCCACTGCATCATGTAGTCGCCCGCGAGCCTGACCAGCGCGCTGCTGACGTAGCCGACCACGCCGACCGAAACCATGCCGATGATGATCACCACGTACTGGACGTTCACGTAGGAAGCGAGGATCAGGTAGCCCAGCCCGTACTCGCCCGAGACCATCTCGCCTGCGACCAGCGAGAACCACGCCACGCCCACCGAGATCTGCAGGCCGGTGAAGATGAAGGGCAGCGCCCCGGGGATGACGATATGCCGGAAGATCTGCCACTTGCTCGCGCCCAGGCACGCCGCGGCGCGCGGGTAGGACTCGTCGATCGACTGCACGCCGAGCATCGTGTTGAGCGCGGTGGCGTAGAAGGAGGCGAGCGTGGTGAGGAAGATGACCGGCGACTCCTGGCCCTTGAACATCACGATGGCGAGCGGCACCCAGGCGAGCACCGGGATCGGCCGCAGCGTCTCGAACACCGGAAAGGTGAACTCGCGGAAATTCTTCGACCAGCCGAGGAACAGGCCGAAGGGCACGCCCAGGCCCGTCGAGATGAGGAACGCATACAGCACCCGGCGGATGCTCGACCAGATATGGACGTAGTAGTCCGGGGTATAGAGCGACATCCCGTAGGTCGGGTTCGGGTTGAACCACTCGAGCAGGACCGTTTTCGGGCCCGGCAGGCTCGCGAAACGCCAGACCTTGAACACCTCGGAGAGCAGGTACCAGGCACCGAAGAAGAGCACGAACCCGACCAGCATCAGGTACGGCGTCGGGCTCTTCGCCCACTTGGAGAGACGGTACGCGAACATCTCCCACGCGCCGATCTCGCCCGCGGCCGCCTGGCGCTGGACCATGGGACTCCCTCCTTTTCCGGCCGGCACGTCCTGGACCTGCGCAAGCCACGCCGGCACCGTGAAGTCCTCGACGATCATCTTGGCGCACCGCGCGAGCACATCCCGCGCGGCCTCGGGATCGCTCGCAAGCGCCTGCATCAGTTCCGCGCCGCTGATCCTGAGGAGCTCGGTGTCGGCCAGCATGGTGACGGTCGCGAACCGGCGCGCGGGCGCCTTGATGAGCGCCGCCCAGCCGAACACGTCGCCCGGCTGCATCGTCTTGGTGAGCACGCGGGCCTGGGTGGCGGGCCCGTGGGCGTGGTTCACCTGGCCGGCGACCACGACGTAAAGATCCCTCGCGGGATCGTCGACCCGGTAGAGCACGGCGTCCTTTTGCGCGCGCTCCAGGACGGCGATGTCGGCGACTTTCTCGATCAGCGCGGGCGAGAGGCCCGAGAACAAGACGGTGCCGCGCAGGAGCTCGACGAGCTCCTTGCGCGGCCGGGCCAGCCCCACCGGCTTGATCTTCGGATTCACCGCTCTCGCCCTCCCGAGAGTGCTGCGACTTTTGTCAGTCCTTGCGCCAGGTCGCCGGCAGCGTGATCTTGCCGCCCGGGTACTTGGACGGGTCCTGGGCCTCGATCTTGGCCAGCGGAACCTTGAGGTTGCGCTTCTTCAGGATCTCGTCGGTCCAGGAGCTGTCCACCAGGTCCTTCGGCAGCTCGGCCGTCGGCAGCACCTTGATGCCGTGCAGGAACTCCACCTGCTCCTTCATCATGGCGCGCACGTCGTCGTTGATGCCGTAGTACATGATGTTGCGCACGTCGCCGCCGCCCATGACCTTCGGGTACTTGCCGGCCATCGACATCCACAGCACTTCCTTGCTGAAGCCCTGGGTGTTCTTGAGGGCCATCTCGACGACCTTCATGTAGTTCTCCGGCTTCGCCCAGAAGAGGTTGGCGTCGAGCTCCGCCTCGAGCCAGCCCTTCACCACGTCGGGGCGCTGCTTGATCAGCTCGTACTGCATGGCCATGAAGCCGCCGTCCATCTTCCCGATCACCTTGGTGTCGCCGATGCGCTTGGCGATCCCCTCCATGATGATCTTGGAGGCGGTCGGCTCCCACATGATCGACCCGTCCAGGCGCCCCGCCTTGAAGTTCGAGGTCTGCACCTCGATGTTCTGGTTGAGGTACTGCTCGGGCTTGATGCCGTACTTGCGCATCATTTCCTGGCCGCTGCGGTCGGTGCAGCTGCCCTTCGCCACGGCCACGCGCTTGCCGTTCCACCATTTCACCGCCTCTTCAGGCGACTTGAAGTCCGGCGATTCGTTCCGGGACAGGAACACGCTGCACTGGTCGTTGGCGAGGCCGAGCACCGCCACCATGCGCAGCTCGCGCACGTTGCGCTTGCTCAACGCGACGATCGTGGGCATGTCGCCCATGTAGCCGATGTCGTTCTTGTCGGCGAGCATCGCGTTGCCGACGATCGCGCCCTGCAGGCCGATCTCCCACTCCACGGTCGAGCCCTTGGGCAGGTATTTCTCCCACGGCTTCATTTCCTTCTGGATGACCGCCGACCACGCCTGCGTGTAGTACGGCTGGTAGCCGATCACGAGGTGCACCGGCTCGCCGGGCTTGCCGTAATCCTTGCCGAACGCCGCGCCCGAAGCGGCGAGCGCCGCCGCCACCGTTGCCGCGGCCGCGTATCTCTTGAACGTCTGTTTCATGATCCCTTCCTCCTCGTAGACGATCGCATCATCGTGGAACTTCGCCCTGAACCGCCGCCACCACCGCAGCCGCAGAAAACGTTATGCACGTATCTACGGTACCACCTTCCGTCGCGATTTCACGCCGTTTTTCCCGGCAATGCCAGCCTCCGGGATAGAAAGTTTTTATGCGCACAACTCCGCGATTCATCTCACCCCGCCTCCGGCAACGCGTCGCCGACCACGATCTCGTCGCCCTCGACCTTGACCTCGAAGCGCTGCAGCGGCTTCTCGGCGATGCCCTGCGGGGCGCCGGTGCGGATGTCCCATTGCCACAGATGCTGATGGCAGGTGAGCACCGACCCGTCGAAGATCCCTTCGCAGAGCGGAATCTCCTCGTGCGGGCATTGCGCCTGGCAGGCGAAGTACTCGTTTCCCGAGTTGGCGATCACCACCTTGACGCCGCCCTCCCCCTCGCACTCCTTCAGGCCGTTCGCGGGAACGTCGCTCTTGCGGCAGACAATTCTTCGGGTCATCAGCTGAACCGGTCGTAGCGGATAGCGTCCGGCTTGAGCTTGGCCTCGACGAGCAGGAACCGGATCGCCGCGTCCACGGCGGGCGGCGGCCCGGCGAGGTAGGCGCGCACGTTGTCGTACTTGCCGGCCATGGCCCGTTTCGCTGCCTCGTGAACGAAGCCGCGCTCGAACTTGAGCTGCGGCCAGTCGGCGCGCGCTTGCGCCGGCACGTCCTCGTCGGACAGGACGACCGTGATTTCCAGGTTTTCCGAGCGCAGGGCGCTCAGCTCGCGCAGGTAGAACGCGTCCTTCATGGTGCGCACGCCGAAGAACACCCAGCCCTTGAACCGCGAGAAATGATCCGCCGCCGCGGCGCGCTTCAAAATCGACATCATGCCGGCGATGCCGCTGCCGCCGGCGATGACGAGAAGGTTTTTCTCCGTACCAGGGGTGAAAGTCGCCTTGCCCAGCGGGCCGACGAGCTCGATCCTCGAGCCCGGCGCCCGGTCGGAAAAGAGCCATTCGGAGAAGCCGCCGCCGGGCTTCTTCTTGATCACGAATTCGAGCCCCTGCGCGCCGCGCTCGAAGTTCACCATCGAGTAGCCGCGCGCGCCGCGCAGGCCCGGCGCGTTGACCGCCATGAACTGGCCCGCCTCGAAGTCGCACGGCAGCTCGAGCGCGACGTCGATCGCGGTGACGTCGTGCGTGAGCGCGCGCACCGAGCGGATCGTGCCGGCGCGCGGGCCGACCGGGCACTCCTCGGGCGCGAACGCAGGCGCCGCGCGCGCCACCTCGATCTCGAGGTCGGTCTTCGCGGTGCACTGGCACATCAGGAACTCGTTGCGGCCGGGCTTGAAGCTCTTCTTGCCGGGCGCCTCGGGCCACAGGTCCTCGACTTCCCCCGACACGAGCCGCGCCTTGCAGGTGCCGCAGGTGCCGGTCGCGCACTCGTAGGGCAGCGACACGCCGGCGCGCAGGCCCGCGTAGAGGACTTTCTCTCCCTGTCCAGCTTCGTAGGCGAAGCTGCGATCCTTCGCGGTGACCCGGACTTGCATCGGCCCTAGAACGGAATGTGCGAGCCGTAGCCGAGCTGGCGCGTCTCGATTTTCACCACGCGCTGCGCGAGCCTGGGCTCGCCGCCGTCGAGCTTGACGGTGTCGACCAGGCGCGCGACCGCATAGAGCTCGGTCGCGCCGCCGTCGAGCGCGGTGCGAAAGACCTGCAGCGCGCTCACCACTTCGGCGGTCTGGCCGTTCATCTTCACCGTGTAGACGGTCGCGTGCCGCGTGAGCGGCGAATGGTCGCTGTTGTGGCGCGGCAGCTGCGTGAAGAGCGTCTCCATGCCCGCCCGGTCGTGATCGAGCCAGGTCATGTCCTTGCGGATCTCGGGGCTGTAGGCGGTCACCTTGTAGCGAAACCCCGGGTCGCAGAGCGCGAGAAAGCCCTTGAAGTCCCGGTCGTCCATCGCCAGGCACGAGCGGTAGACGAGCTCCTCGATCTGGTGGCGCTGATCCATGCGCTAGGCCGCGACGCGGCTGGCCGCCGCCTTCACAGCAGGCTCCTTGCGGCCCTCGTGGTACGGGTCGTACGCCGGGCGCCCCATGCGCTTGCTCCATTCCGCATAGAAGTGCCGCATCCCGACCTCGTCGTGGATGGTGGCGTCCTCCTCGCGGCCGTGGATCACCCAGCGGCTGTCGGTGCCCTCGCGCATCGCGCGGCCCTGGCCGTGCACCGCGAGCAGGTCCTCGTGCAGGTTGCGCCCGAACGGGCCCCAGATGGTGTTGTGGTCGAAGATGCGCTGCGCGCGCATCTCGGGCGTATCGCGCTTCAGGCCCAGGCCGCGGAACTCGATCGCGACCTTGTTCGGCCCGAGCGGGATCACCGTGTCGATGCGAAGCACGGAGGTGCGCAGGTTGTAGGTCATGCCGGGAAAGAGATCGACCATGTACCAGCCGCCCGGCGAGAGCCCCGGCCAGCCCACGGCGCGCTCCTTCGAGCCTTCGTACTTGTCGTACTGAATCGACATCGAGCCCACCGAGGCGTGGCCGTTCGCGAACGGGGTGTACTTCCGCTGGAAGTAGCCCGGCTGCATCATCCCGGTGATGCGGTTAAAGTAGTGCACGAAGTCGTGATAGAACTCGCTGTTGGTGTCGTGCCACAGCTTGTAGTTCGTGTTCACGACGGCGCGGTTGAAGTGAAACACCTCCATCGGCTCTTCCATGAACGGCACGAGCACGTCGAGCGAGCTGCCGATGTAATCCTTGAGGCTGCCGCAGTTGTCGTCGATGTTCACCCAGACGAAGCCGCCGAAGCCGATCTCGAGCTTCACCTCGCGCAGCGACGCATCCTCCTTGCAGAAGCGGTTCTGGTAGCCCTGCTCGGCGCGCGAGATCTCGATGCAGTTGCCGCGCGTGTCGTACGACCACGCGTGGAAGATGCAGGTCATGCGCTTCGCGTTGCCCGAAGGATCGTAGAGGATCGTGTTGCCGCGGTGCGGGCAGATGTTGTAGAAGCTGCGCACCTTCATGTCGTCGCCGCGCACGATGATGAGCGGCACGCCGGTCGGATGGATGAACGTGCGGTAGTCGAACGCGTTCGGGATCTCGGACTCGTGGCAGGCGATGATCCACGAGGGCTTGAAGAGCTTCTGCATCTCCTCGTCGAAGATTTCCTGCTCGGTATAGATGCGCGAATCGACGTAGTGCGTCGCCGGGAATTTCGGCTTCGCATTCCAGTCAGCAGCGGTCTTGGCCATAGAAAGCCTCCTTATGCGCAATTTTGGGCCGCGATGCGCTCCACGGCAAGTCGTATCGCCTTAATTCTTAGGGCTTTTTCGGTTTCTCCGGGAAACATGTGCCGGTAGAAACAAAACGGCCGGCAAAGCCGGCCGTCCGGACCACCCGAAGCTCACTTGCAATTGGTCATGCACCGCGTCGCGCTGGCGTCCGGCCGGTCGTCGACGATGAACGCATTGCGGTTCGGCATCTGCACTTTCGGCAGGCTCTGCGCGTCCATGACCGCGTCGGCGGGGATCAAGCCGTTCAGGTTGAGCAGATACGCCGTAAGCGCATAGACCTCGTCGTTGCTGAGCGTCTGCGGCCCGTCGAGCGGCATGGCGCGGCGCGTGTAATCGAAGAGGATGGGCGCATAGGGATACATGCTCCCCGGCGTGAGCACGCGCGGGTTGGAGTTCATCGTGCCGATGCCCCCGACCATCGTGCCGTACATCGAGCCGCCCTTCGCGTCCGCGCCGTGGCAGGCGACGCAGCGCGCCTCGAAGATCTTCTTGCCTTGCGCGGCCGTGCCGCGGCCGGCCGGCAATCCCTGCCCGTCGGGCGTGCGGATGTCGATGTTCCAGCTCGCGAGATCCGCCTCGCTTACCGCGTGTCCGAAGCGCGGCTTGTCGGGCAGCGGCTGCACCGCGTGCGGCGCCGTCTTGCCGAGCGGCACGCCCGCGGTGGAATGCACTGCCATGGGATTGCCGTTCATGCCGGCGCAGCCAAGAGCGGCGAGCGCGACCGTAACCGCAGCGGCGAGGAGCTTAAGCCTGGCTGATTGCATTGCGCACCTCCCCGGCTTGGTTGACCGCCCACGGCTGGATCGCGTTGTGGTGCTGCACGAAGCCGACGATCGCGCGCGTCTTCTGCAGGTCCGCGACGCTCGGCTGCACGTAGCCGTTGTTGTCCACGGCGCGGCTCATCAGCATCGCCGGCCCTCCGTCCCAGTTCCAGCCGATCTTGAAGCGCGTGAGGCTCTTGTCCATGATCGGCTCCTCGACCACCGCTTCGCGCCAGTTCCTGCCGCCGTCGGTGGACACGTCGACCGCGCGGATCTTGCCCGTGCCCGACCACGCAAGCCCGGTGATCTCGTAGAAGCCCGGGCCTTTCAGCTTCTGCCCGCCCGAGGGCGAGGTGATCACCGATTTGGTTTCCATCACCATGCTGAACTGCCGCCACTTTCCATTGGGCATCGGATCGGTATAGCGCGCCGTCTCGCTGCGGAAGTGCCAGGGCTGCTCGCCGACCTTGATCCGGCGCAGCCACTTCACGCTGATGTTGCCTTCCCAGCCGGGCAGGAGCGCCCGCACCGGATAGCCGTTCTCGGGCCTGAGCGCCTCGCCGTTCATCGCGTACACGACGAGCGCGTCATCGAGCATCTTCTCCATCGGCACCGAGCGCGTGTGCGCGGAAGCATCGGCGCCTTCGAGCAGCGCCCAGGTGCCTTTCGGATCGACGCCCGCCTCCTCCAGCAGCGTCGACATCGGCACGCCGGTCCAGAGCGCGCCCGAGAGCAGACCGTGCGTCTGCTGCACGGTCGTCGAGGCGGGCTTCAGCCAGTCGGTGAGGCCGTTGCCGGAGCATTCGAGAAAGTAGAAGCGCGACACCGACGGATACCGGTGCAGGTCGTCCATCGTGAAGACGAGCGGCTGCTTGACCATGCCGTGGATCGCGAGGCGGTGCGTGGCCGGGTCGATGTCCGGCGTGCCCGCGTGATGGCGCTCGTAGACGAGGCCGTTCGGCGTGATGATGCCGGGCTGGTGCTGGAGCGGCGTCATGCTCCAGTCGGAAAGATTCTGGCGGTTCTTGAACACGTCGGTGCGCCGGCGCTTGACGTGCGCCTCGAACTTCGAGGGCATGCCGTAGGCCGTTTCCTCCATGCCGTGTCCCGGCTGGCGGTTGGTTTGCGGCACCGCGAGCGGCGCGGCTTGCGCGGCGCCGGCGGCGGCGAGTGTTCCCGTGGTTAGCGCTGCGGACTTGCGAAGAAATTCCCTGCGGCTGTTCGCCATTCAGTCCTCCCTCCCCAGTGAGGCTCGCTCAGTATGCCTTCGGGAAATCCTTACACGCAAGCGCATCGCACCGCGTCCGGGCAACCGTTTCCATTTGCCCTCATGGCCCGAACCGGTTTCAAGCGGAAACGCCGCCACACACAATATGGAAGCCAACGGTCTGATCTGGATCAAAAACCGCCGACGCCGTGCCGCTACTGTTTTTCGCAGACCCCAACCCGGAGGAACTGCGATGTCGCGAAACACCAGCCAGTGGCGAGCCAAGCCGGATCTTCCCCCGACGCATTACGCCGACCCGGGGATCTACAGCGACCCCGCGCTCTTTGCCGAGGAGAAGGAAAAGATTTTCAAGAAGGTATGGTGGCTTGCGGCCCACGAAAGCGAGCTCCCCAATACGGGCGATTTCCGCACCTACCAGCACCCCGGGGACGCGCGGCTGGTCATGGTCCGCGGCGACGACCGGAAAATCCGGACCTTCTACAACGTCTGCCCGCACCGCGGGAACCTGCTCGTCTACACGCCCACCGGCAACGCCAAGCGGATGACCTGCATCTTCCACCAGTGGTCCTTCAGCCTCGCCGGCGATTGCGTGAGCATCCCGCGCGGCAAGGAGGGCTACCAGGATCGCCTGTGCGAGAGCGACGTCGCCCTGAAGGAAGTGCGCACCGAAATCGGCTACGGCGGCTTCGTCTGGGTCAACCTCGACGACAACGCGCCGTCGCTCGCCTCCGAGATCGGCGCCGCGCTCGATTGCATGCTGCCGGAGCTCGAGGCCGAGCCGATGGAGACGCTCTGGTACTACCAGGCGCGGCTGAAGACCAACTACAAGCTCATTCACGACACGAACAGCGAGTTCTATCACGACTATCTGCACATCTATAACCGGCTGACCGGCATGCTCAACCCGGCGACCGGCTACTTCAGCCGCAAATGCGTGGGCTTTCCCGGCGGCCACGTGTCGGTGGGATCGATGAACGTCGACTATGCCGCCTACAAGTCGAGCGGGCGCGCCACTCTCGGCTGGCCGAAGCTGCCCGACAACGGCTGGAAGCTCGTGGATCTTTTCCCGTGCATCACCTTCAACCTGCGCACCTCGGTCCTTCGCATCGACAGCTATATCCCGCTCGCCGCGGACGACGTGCTTTACGAGTTCCGCGTGCTCGGCCTGAAGAGCGACACGCCCGAAATGCGCCGCCAGCGCGAGAAGGACTCGGCGGTGATCTGGGGTCCCTTCGGACGCAACCTGCACGAGGACCTGCTCGCCTCCTCCGGGCAGGGAATCGCCATGGCGCAAGGCAGCGAGCCGATGCATGTCCTCCAGGCGCGCGAGGAGAAGGCGACGATCCACGACGAGATCGGCATGCGCCATTACCTCGCCGAATGGAGCCGGCGAATGGGCCGCAGCTCCGCCGATCCGTACGCCACCGAGCGCGTCGCCGCCCGCGCCGCCTGAAAGGAGACGCCATGAGCAAGCGCAACGACATCGAAGAGCTGATTTACGAAACCTGCGACCGCCTCGACGACAAGGACTTCGCGGGGTTCCTCGGCCTGTGCGACGCCGGCTTCACCTACAAGGTGAGCGCCTATGCGCCCGAAATCCGGCGCGAGATGACCTGGCTCGATCGCGACCGCAAGGAGCTCGAGGAGTTCTTCCGCATGCTGCCCCGGCACAACACCGACCCGAATCCGCTCACGCGGCACGCGCAGGTGACGCGAGTGAGAATGGACGGCGAGCGCGCCGAGGTCACCTCCAGGTTCCAGGTCTTCCGCACGCAGCTCGACGGCGGCGCGACCGAGCTCTTCGCAGTGGGGCGCTATGTGGACGCGGTCGACTGCGCAGGCGACGCCCCTCGCCTCCTTTCACGCCATGTGCGTCTCGACACACGGGACCTGCACTGGGGAACCCACCTCCCGCTCTAGCTGCAGGAGGGCGCGATGTCGGGCGGCGGCATGACGATCCGCCCGGCGGAATCGCGCTCCATCTTCGCGCACGTGTCCCGGTAGCTCGCCGGCAGGTGCGGGGCGAGCTCGGGCAGGCACGCGAGCTCGAGCGCGGGCAGGTATTCGCAGCGCAGATGCTCGACGACGCCCGAGCCGTAGCGGGTGAAATCCGGCCCGACGAAGAAGTCCTTCTGCTCCAGGCCGATCCACGCTTCCTGCACCCCGGTGCTGCCGCCGAGGAGCGATTCGCTCTTGAACGGCTCGCCGAAGGCGATGCGCAGGCGCGAGCCGCCCTCGCTAAGCGCCTTCCAGCGCTTGTCCACCGTGAGCGCGGAAGCGCCGAAATTGTCCGGATGCTGGCGCGTGTTCGGGCCGCAACGCGCGAGCGTCTCGCGCGCAAAACCGACGATCTTCGCGCGCAGCGGCGCCGGTAGCTGGATTTCCTTGCCGCCGAGGCGCAGGGAGACCTCGTCCGCGCCCTGGGCCGACAGGGAAAGACAAACGAGCCCGGCGAAGAAAGCCCTCAGCACGCGAGGAGAATACTCCTAGTGCCCGCCCGCGAGCAGGCCCGAGGCGGCGGCGAGCAGGACGAGGATCTGCAGGACCGCGAGGGCGACGTGCACGCGCTCGCCCCTGCGCGCGAAAACCGGAATCACGCGCGCGTAGCAGACCGCGCTCACGAGGCCCAGGGTCGCCACGCCGAGCAGCATCACGTAGTCGCCCTTGTCCAGGTGCCGGGTCCACTCCCAGCCGGTCGGCGCACCGGTCGCCGCGGCGAAGTGGTGCGCCGGCAGATGCCAGAGGTCCGGCAGCTTGGCGTGCGGCACGAGCGGATCGATGAGCTCGAAAGCGTACACGCCGAAGGCGATGGCCAGCCCCACCAGGCCCGCCCTGGTGCCGCGCTCGAGCCAGCGCGCGTAGATTCCCTGCTCTTCGAGTGTCGTCATGTCCAGATTCCCAGGCCTTTCAGGATCGCACGCACCGAAGCGATGAGCAGCAGCGTGATCACGACCCGGCGCACGATCGCCGTCGGCGCGATGCGCAGGAGCCGAGCGCCGATTTTTGCGCCGAGCATGACCCCCACGATCGAGGGCACGACGAGCATCGGCAGCACCGCGCCGCGGTGGACGTAGATCCAGGCGGCGGAGGTGTCGACGACCGACAAAAGCAGTCCGGAGGTTCCGACCGAGAGCTTGAGCGGCACGCCAAGGAGCAGATTCAAGACCGGCACGTTCGCCCAGCCGGCGCCCAGGCCGAACATGCCGGCGATCACGCCGATGCCGGCAAAGGCCACCAGGCCCGCGGGCACGCGCCGCACCTGCCAGTCGATGTCGCGGCCCTCCGCAGGATCGTGGTAACTCCCCTGCATGCCGAGCGCGACGGCAAAGCGGTCGGGTTGGCCCACCTTGCCTTCGGCGGGCGTGGTGGATTTCCACATGAGCACGACGATGGCGAGGATCGTCAGCCCCAGGGCGAGCTGCACGACCTCGGCGGGCAGCGCGAGCCCGAGGAGCGCGCCCGCCACCGAGGTGACCGAGCCGACGAGCGCGAAGGGCATGGCGAGCCGCAGGCTCGCAAAGCCGCCGCGCATGAGCGCCGGCGCCGCCGACAGCGCCCCCGAGAGCGCGAGCAGCAGTCCCGCGCCGCGCACGAAATCGAGGTGAAACGGGAAGAAACCGCCCACAATCGGCACGAACAGCACGCCGCCGCCCACGCCCGCGAGCACCGCCACGATGCCGAGCGCAAAAGAAACGACGAACAAGGCGATCGGCCAGACCCACCAGGCTGTTGCGCCGCTCCCCGCGATCTCTCCGAGCATCGCGCCGGATTCTAGAGTGTCGCGGTCAAGTCTCTGAATTTGCGGCTTCTATAGCGGCATAGTCCTTTTTTTCCAAGGATTTGCCCTGCCCTCCCGTAAAATTCCCGCCAGGGGAGGACCGATGTTCGCAATCAATCCTTTTGCCGCAATTTCCGCGTCGATACCGCCGGCCGCCATGCAGGGGTTCGTGCTCGTCATGGTCGCCCTCGTCGTCGTCGGGACGCTCTTCGACATCATCCACAAGGGCAGCGCCAAGTACTTCTTCGACAACATGGGCAAGTCGAAGGCCAAGGGCTCGGCCGACGTCAACGTCGTCGGCATCGCCGTGCAGACCGCCGTGGTCGACGTTCTCGCCTCGGGCGAATTCTGCAACACGCGCCGGCGCATCGCGCACCTGCTCACCATGTACGGATTCATCTTCTACGTGGTCAGCACCGTGGTGCTCGTCTTCAGCCATCCCACCTCCAGCGCGGCGGGCTTCTGGCCGCAGCTCTGGTGGATCGGCGGCGCGATGGTGCTCGTGGGCGGCTACTGGTTCTGGTTTTTCATCCGCGTGGACGTCGCCGCCGAGGGCGGCGCGGCGTTGCGCGTCATGCACGCCGACCTCTTCGTCCTTTCGCTGATCGCGAGCGTGACGCTCGGGTTGCTGTGGGCCTGGCTCGGCGGCTTCATTCTCTTCGCCCTGTACATCGTCGCCACCGCCATCCTGTTCGGCGGCGTGCCCTGGTCGAAATTCGCGCACATGTTCTTCAAGCCCGCCGCGGCATTCGAGAAGCGGGTGTCGGAGGCGAACGGCACGCACCAGAACCTGCCGACGCTGACGCGCGACGATCCGAAGCAGCGCGAGCGGCACTCGATGGAGCTGCTGAAAGACGCCCCGATGGACATGGGGCTCGGCATCAAGCGCGAACCTCCGCGCCACTACTAGAAACCACGGGAGCGAGCTCATGCCTACCTTCGTCTACATGACGAGATGCGACGGGTGCGGACATTGCGTCGACATCTGTCCCTCCGACATCATGCACATCGACAAGACGTATCGGCGCGCCTACAACATCGAGCCGAACATGTGCTGGGAGTGCTACTCCTGTGTGAAAGCATGCCCGCAGAACGCGATCGACATGCGCGGCTACGCCGACTTCGCGCCGCTCGGCCACAGCGTCCGGGTCCAGCGCGACGAGAAGAAAGGCACGATCGCCTGGAAGATCAAGTTCAGGAACGGCACGGAAAAGAATTTCCTCTCGCCCATCACCACCAAGCCCTGGGGGCAGTACATCCCGAAGCTCGCCGAGGTTCCCCCGCCGAGCAAGGAGATGCGCGACAGCCAGCTGCTCTACAACGAGCCGAAGTGGATCCGCATGGATGACGGCGGCCTGCACACGCTGGAAGCCGCGGGCCTGAAGCTCAAGAAAGGCGTGTACTACTGATGGCCTACGACACGATCATCGAAGACGGCATCGACATCCTCGTCGTCGGCTCGGGCCTGGGCGGCAGCGGCGCCGCCTGGGAAGCGCGCTTCTGGGGCCAGAACAAGAAAATCGTCATCGCCGAGAAGGCGAACATCGATCGCTCGGGCGCCGTCGCGCAGGGCCTCTACGCGATCAACTGCTACATGGGCACGCGCTGGGGCGAGAACAAGCCCGAGGACCACGTGCGCTACGCGCGCATCGACCTGATGGGCCTCGTGCGCGAAGACCTGCTCTTCGACATGGCGCGCCACGTCGACTCGACCGTGCACCAGTTCGAGGAGTGGGGCCTGCCCATCATGAAGGACCCGAAGACCGGGCGCTATCTGCGCGAAGGCCGCTGGCAGATCATGATCCACGGCGAGTCCTACAAGCCGATCGTGGCCGAGGCCGCCAAGAAATCGGCCGACAAGGTCTTCAACCGCGTCTGCGTCACGCATCTCCTGATGGACGAAGCGAAGGAGAACCGCGTGGCCGGCGCCGTCGGCTTCAACGTGCGCACCGGCAACTACCACGTCTTCAAATCGAAGACCGTGATCTGCGGCGCGGGCGGCGCTTCCAACATCTTCAAGCCGCGCTCGGTGGGCGAAGGCTCCGGCCGCACCTGGTATGCGCCCTGGTCTTCCGCCTCGGCCTACGGCCTCATGATCAACGCCGGCGCGAAGATGACGCAGATGGAAAACCGCATCGTGCTCGCGCGCTTCAAGGACGGCTACGGCCCGGTCGGCGCCTACTTCCTGCACCTGAAGACCTACACGCAGAACTGCCTCGGCGAAGAGTACGAGTCGAAGTGGTTCCCCGAGCTGCAGAAGATGGTCGGCAAGGAATACCTCGATCCGGAAGCCTCGCACCTGACGCACCGGCCGATCCCGACCTGCCTGCGCAACCACTGCATCATCAGCGAGGTGAACGCGGGCCGCGGCCCGATTCACATGGTGACCATGCGCGCCTTCCAGGATCCGCACCTGGAGGAAGTGGGCTGGGAGAACTTCCTCGGCATGACCGTCGGCCAGGCCGTGCTGTGGGCGGCGACCGATGTCGATCCGAAAAACGAGAACCCGGAGCTCACCACCTCGGAGCCCTACGTGATGGGCTCGCACGCCACCTGCTCGGGCGCCTGGTGCTCGGGGCCCGAGGACGTCTCCCCGCCCGAATATTTCTGGGGCTACAACCGCATGACCACGATCGAGGGCCTTTTCGGCGCCGGCGACGCGGTCGGCGGCACGCCTCACGCGTTCTCCTCGGGCTCGTTCACCGAGGGCCGACTTGCGGCGAAAGCCGCCTGCAAGTACATCGACGACGGCAAGGCCGAAGGCATCCGCGTGTCCGACGAGCAGATCAACGGCCGCAAGGAAGAGATCTACAAGCCGCTCGAGCATTACCGCGTCTACCGGAACGCGATCGTGGCGGGCGATGTCAACCCGCACTACATCAATCCCAAGCAGGGCCTCGATCGCCTGCAGAAGCTGATGGACGAGTACTGCGGCGGCGTGACGGTCAGCTACATGACCAACGAGAAGCTCCTCAACATCGGCCTGAAGAAGCTGAGAATCATGGAGGAAGACCTCGAGAAGCTCGCCGCCAAGGACATCCACGAGCTGCTGCGCGCCTGGGAGCTGAAGCACCGCCATCGCGCCGCCGAGTGCGTCACGCACCACACGCTCTTTCGCAAGGAGACGCGCTGGCCCGGCTACTACTACCGGGGCGACGCCATGAAGGTCGACGACGCCAACTGGCACGTGCTGACCGTCTCGCGCCGCGACCCGAAGACGGGCGAATACACCATGGAGAAGGCGCCCTGCTATCACCTGGTCGAGGACGAGAAGTAATATGCTGGCGCTCGCCGAGCGGCCCGTGAACATCATCGAGAAAACCGATGAGGAAATTTTCGCCATGGCGAAACCGCTGTGGCGGGACCTCGTCAAGGCCTCGAACGAGGGCAAGTACGGCGAATTCGTCCGCAATTTTTCCAGCTCGTTCGCGCTGGCGATGGACCAGGTGGCCGCGGGCCACCAGTTCGCCAACAGCGAGCTCGCGAGAAACCTGTCCGAAGAGATCGACGCGATCGGCATCATCCGCCGGGGCGCGCACGTCACGGTCCTCTACCGGCAGAAGAGCACCAAAAAGCCGGGCGAATGGCTCGGCCGGCTCGTCCTCGGCTACGAGGAGGGAAAGGTCAGGATTTTCGGTGCGTCCATCTTCTGAAGCCATCTGCGAGGGCAAGTTCGTCGAGCTGACCTACAAGGTCACCGACCGCAAGACGGGGCATGTCGTCACCCGGGTCGAGTTCCCGCTCGGCTACGTTCATGGGCACAACGAAATCCTGGCTCCGTCCGTGCACATGGAGCTCCACGGCAAGTGCGCCGGCGACACCATCGAAGTGGCGATCGACGGCAACCAGATCTTCGGCACCCGCGACGAGTCGCTCGTGTTCACCGACCGGATCGAGAACGTCCCCGAGGAATACCGCAAAGTCGGCACCTCCATCCTCATGGAGAACGACAACGGCCAGACGCGCAGCTTTCTCGTCACGCACCTGGACGACGAGACGCTCACGGTCGACGGCAACAATCCGCTCTGCGGCCGCGAGGTGGTCTTCACGCTGGAGATCCTGACCGTGCGCGATGCGACGGATGAAGAGACGAAAGTGGGCGGCGCGATCCCGACGGGCGTGAACATCGACCCGGCGCGCCTGCGACCCGTTTGATCGAGAGGTGACTCATGAGCAGCGACCAGAAACCCAAGACTCCCCCGCCCCCGGTTCCTGACGGCAAGGCGCGGTTCCTGACCACGCGCCAGATGCCCGCGAACGAAAAAGGGTTCGTCGGCTTCCAGACGGTCTGGGAGCCCTTCCAGAAAGAAGTCGAGTACAAGACGCCGAAGAAGCCCTAGAGCCGTGCGTCATCCGAACGCGACGCTGAGCCGCTTCCTCGACAAGCTGGAAGGCATCGTCGCGAACGAGCGCGACCAGTGGAAGATCGTGGCGGCGGTCGAGCCGCTGGTGAAGCAGCTGATTGCCGACCCGGATCGCAGCTACATCAAGGACAGGTACCGCCGCCCGCCCGAAGGCAAGACGGGCGTCGCCGCGGGCTACGGCCAGTACTGCCTCTACCGCCGGGGCAGCGAGCTCTCCGTGATTGCGTTCTGCTGGGGTCCCGGCAAGGGCACGCCGATCCACGACCACCTTTCCTGGGGCGTGCTCGGCTTCTACGACGGGCTCGAAAAGGAAACGCGCTTCAAGCGCACCGACGATGGCAAGGACCCCGGCCGCGCCCGGCTGCAGGAAGTCGGCGTGCATTTCACCCGGACCGGCGAGACTTCCCACATCACGTCGCCGCAGCGCGATGTCCACAAGGTCGAGAACCCGGGCGACGTTCCGTCCGTGAGCATCCATATCTACGGCTGCGACATGGGCACCCAGCGAAGGCGCCGCTACGATCCGGCGACCGGCGCGATCGAGTGGTACTCGACGCCGCACGACTCGGACGAAGTCGTGGCGGCCTGACGGCGGGCGTAGAATCCACTCTTTCCCGCAAGCGGGTCGATGACATGGCCGATCGGCGCCTCCAGGTCTTTCACGCGGTAGCGAAGAACCTCTCCTTCACCAAGGCGGCGGAAGCGCTCTTCATGACGCAGCCGGCCGTCACATTCCAGATCCGCCAGCTCGAGGAGCAGTTCAACACGCGGCTCTTCGACCGCGCCAACGGCCGCATCGCGCTCACCCCCGCGGGCCTGCTCGCGCTCGAGTACGCGGAGCGGATCCTCGGCCTTTCCTCGGAGCTCGACACGCGCCTGAAGGAGCTGACCGGCCACGTCGCCGGCCCGCTCATGATCGGCGCGAGCATGACGATCGGCGAATACGTGCTGCCGCAGCTGATCGGCGAGTTCAAGACGCGCTTCCCGGCGATCGTGCCGCGGCTCTTCATCGCCAATTCCGAGCAGGTGCAGCACCGGATCGTCGAGCGCTCGCTCGACCTCGGCTTCATCGAAGGCGACTCGCACCTGCCCTCGCTTGCCACGGAAGTCTGCTGCGACGACGAGCTGCAGGTCGTGTGCGCGCCCGAGCATCCGCTCGCGAAGCTGAGCGCGATTCCGCCGCGCATGCTGCTCGAGCACGCGTACGTCAGCCGCGAGACCGGCTCGGGCACGCGCGAGGTGATCGACCGTTACCTTGAAAAAGCCGGCGTCGCTTTGCAGCCGGTGATGGAGCTCGGCAGCCCCGAGGCGCTGAAGGGCCTCGTCGCCACGGGCTTCGGCTTCGCGATCATGTCGCGCGCCACCGTCGCGCTCGAGTCGACCCTTGGACGCATCGCGCGCGTGCCGCTGCTGCCGCGCCTCGACCGGCAGTTTTCGGTCGTCTATCCCAAGGAGCGCATCCACTCGAAGCTCCTGAACGGCTTCGTGGAATTCGCCAAGGAGCGCATGGCCGCGCTGCAGGCCTTCAGCACCGAGCGGCGCAACATCAGCGTCGCTTAGCTTTTACTTCTAGACTTTTTCTTTCGCGTCCAGCGACCTGTAGTATTCCTGCAGGACGGCGAGCACTTCGGGCCGGCTGAATTCCGGCGGCACCGTCTTTCCTTCCGAGAGCCACTGGCGCAGCTGCGTGCCGGACACCTGCACCTGATCCTTCGCGTCGTGCGGGCAGGTCCGGTCGGAGGCCATGCCGTAGCAGCGATGGCACCAGAAGGTCACGCCGATCCGGATCGGCCGCGTCTCCAGCGCGCCCTCGGGCAGCGTGTCGAAGATCTTGTGCGCATCGAACGGGCCGTAATACTTGCCCACGCCGGCGTGGTCGCGCCCGACGATGAGGTGCGAGCAGCCGTAGTTTTGGCGGAAAGTCGCGTGCAGGAGCGCCTCGCGCGGGCCCGCGTAGCGCATGTCGAGCGGATAGCCGGCCTGCACGATCGTGCCCGGCCGGAAATAGTTCTTCACCAGCGTGGCGATCGCCTTGGTGCGCACCTCGGCGGGAATGTCGCCCGGCTTCAGGTTGCCGAGCAGCGAATGGATCATCACGCCGTCGCAGGTGTCGACCGCAACCTTGGCGAGATACTCGTGCGAGCGATGCATCGGATTGCGCGTCTGGAACGCCGCCACTCTCGACCAGCCGAGGCGCTCGAACTCGGCGCGCGTCTCGGCCGGCGTCTTGTACAGGTCGCCGTACTTCGCCTTGAAGCCGCCATCGGAGAGCACCTTCACCGGGCCGGCGAGATTCACCTCGCCCTGCTCCATCACCATCTTCACGCCCGGGTGCGCGGCCTCGTCGGTCTTGAACACCTGCTTGCACTCGTGCGTCTTGTCGATCGCGTACTTCTCGGTGACGCGCATGGTCGCGAGGAGGCTCCCGTCCTCGGGATCCTTGAGCGCGACCTCCGCGCCTTCCTTGAGCGAGTCGGCCGTCTGCTTGTCGGTGGAAAGCGTGATCGGAATCGGCCAGAAGACGCCGCTCGCCATGCGCATCCGGTCGCACACGCCCTGCCAGTCGGCCTTGCCCATGAACCCCTCGAGCGGCGTGAAGCCGCCGATGCCGAGCATCACCAGGTCGCCCTTCTCGCGCGTGCTGACCTTGATCGCCGGGAGCTTCGCCGCCCTTCCCCGCTCGGCGGCAAGCGCGTCGCCCTCGAGCAGCAGCGGCTTCAGACCTTTTCCTCCATGCGGCGGGACGAGGCTCGGCACGGCATTTCTCCTTTGGGCACGAGAGTTTGCGTCGTATTTTCGCGACGCGCGGCGCGGCAGGCAAACCCGATGTTCTGATCCGGCGATAAGCCTCCCTGATCCGTCCGGGCGATTCGGGTAAACACAATCCGCAGGGAGAATCGCCCGGTGGCCCGGGCGAGCAAGGAAGAAAGGCATCACAAGGCCGACCGGGTCGAGGAGCGCTCGACTCCCCCCACCCCGGTCATCTACGAGATCGTCCGGCGCTACGGCGAGGAGGAGATGGCGCGCCCCGCCGTGTCGCTCTGGTGGTCGGGGCTCGCGGCAGGCCTGTCGATGAGCTTCTCGCTCCTCGCACAGGCGATCCTGTGGATGCGCCTGCCCGAGGCCGAGTGGCGCCCGCTCCTTGCGGCGCTCGGCTATCCCGTGGGCTTCATCATGGTCGTGCTCGCGCGCCAGCAGCTCTTCACCGAGAACACCATCACCGTCGTCTTGCCGGTCATGCGCCACCTGAGCGGCCAGAACCTCCTGCGCGCCGGACGAATGTGGGCGATCGTGCTCGGCGCGAACCTCGTCGGCACGCTCGTCGCGGCGCTGCTCTGCGCCTATACGCCGATCATCACCGAGGAGCTGCGCGAGGCGATGCTAGAGATCAGTCGCGAGAGCGTGCACAAGGAGCTCGTCGCGATGGCGCTGAGCGGCGTCACCGCGGGCTTCCTCATGGCGGCGATGGTGTGGCTGATTCCGTCCGCCGAGGGATCCCAGTTCTTCGTCATCCTCGCGATGACCTACCTCATCGGCATCGCCGGCGCCGCGCACATCGTGGCGGGCAGCGTCGAGACGTTCCTCCTCGTCGCCCGCAACGAGCTCGGCATCGGCGCCATGCTCGGGCAGTTCACGCTGCCCGTCCTCCTCGGCAACATCGTCGGCGGCACGGTGCTCTTCGCGCTGCTGTCGTACGCGCAGGTGATGAAGGAGCTCTGATCGCGGGGGCGATCGCCGCACCATGCCCCAGGTCTTCCAGCCGCAGCATGTGCTTTCGATCAAGGTGGTCCTGCTCGGCGTGCTCGCGGCCGCGGGTATTTTCTGGGTCGCGCTCTACCAGGCGCTGCCGGAGGCGGGCGGCCTGCGCTCGCCGCAGCAGCCGATTGCCTTCAGCCACAAGCACCACGCCGGCGACGACGGCATCGATTGCCGCTACTGCCATTACTCGGTGGAGAAATCGGCCTTTGCCGGCATTCCCTCGAGCGAGGTCTGCCTCACCTGCCACTCGCAGCTCTTCAAGGACGCCCCGATCCTGCAGGCGCTGCGCGATTCGGCGGCTACCGGCCGGCCGCTCGCCTGGGTACGCGTGCACGACCTGCCGGATTTCGTTTTCTTCAACCACAGCGTTCACATCGCGAAAGGGATCGACTGCGGCGAGTGCCATGGCCAAGTCGACCGCATGCCGCAGATCAGGCGCGTCGCCTCGCTCGAGATGCAGTGGTGCCTCGAATGCCACCGCCGCGTCTCGCGCGAGCGCCACCTCGACGAGCGGCGCATGACCGACTGCTCCACATGCCATCGATAACGCTGACGCGGCGCGACTTCCTCAAGCTCTCGGCGGCCTCCGCCGCGCTCGCGAGCGCCGGATGCAGCCCGCCGCGCGAGCACATCGTGCCCTATGCCAACCAGCCCGAGGCGGCGCTGCCGGGCGTGCCGCGCTTCTACGCGAGCGCCGCGAGCTTCGTCGGCGCGGCCGAAGGCCTGCTCATCGAGTCGAACACCGGCCGTCCGACCAAGGTCGAGGGCAACCCCGCCCATCCCGGAAGCCTCGGGGCGACGAGCGTCCAAGGCCAGGCGTCCGTCCTTCAGCTCTGGGATCCGGAGCGCTCGAAGGCGCCACGCCGCGCCGGGCTCGCGGCAACCCGCGCGCAGCTCGAGGCCGAGCTCGCGAGCACGCTTGCCCAGCTCGAGGCGCGCCATGGGGAGGGGCTTCGCATCCTCCTCTCCGCGAACAATTCGCCGACCCTCGGCCGCCAGCTCGAGGAGCTGGCGAAGCGTTTCCCCGCCGCGCGCGTTCACCACTGGGATCCGCTCAATCCCGTTCCTCGCCGCGAGGGCGCGCGCCTGGCCTTCGGCAAACCGCTCGAGCCGCTCGCGCGCCTCGAGGAGGCGGGCGCGATCCTCAGCCTCGACAGCCGGCTTTTTCAAGACCATCCCTTCCGGCTCAACTACGCGCGCCAGTTCGCCCGCGCGCGCGACCCGTTCGGCGGAAAGATGTGCCGGCTCTACGCCTTCGAGAGCGCGCCGTCGCTCATCGGCGCGATGGCCGATCACCGCTATGCAAGGCCGGTCCATGGAATCGAGCGTTGGCTGGCTGGTCTTTCATCCGCAAAGACTTCAGAAAAGATCTGGAAAGATCTTCAAAAGAACCGCGGGCTCATCCTCGCCGGCGAGGCGCTCGCGCCCTGGGCGCAGGCGCTCGTGCATCGGCTCAACCACGAATTGGGCGCCCCGGTGAGCTACGTCCCGCCCGTCGACGCTTTCCAAGCCGATTCGCTCCAGGACCTCGTCTCGGACATGCGCGCGGGCCGCGTTCGTTGCCTCGTCCTCCTGGAAGGCAATCCGGCCTACGACGCGCCGGCCGAGCTCGGTTTTGCCGAGGCGCTGGCGCGCGTTCCGCTCTCGGTCCATCTCTCGCTTTACTTCGACGAGACCTCGGCGCGCTCCAGCTGGCACTTGCCCGCGACCCACTTCATGGAGCACTGGAGCGACGCGCGCGCCTTCGACGGCACGGCCTCGATCGTGCAGCCGCTGATCGCGCCGCTCTACGACGGCGTGTCGCCGCACGAGCTCCTTTCGCTCCTTCTTCATCCGAAAAAGGGATACGACCTGGTGCGCGAGACCTGGCGCGAGGCGGACTGGGACTCGGCCCTGCGCCGGGGCGTGATTCCGGAAAGCGCTTTCAAGCCGTCTCACCCCACGCCGCGGGATGTGCAGATCCCGGACCTTCCAGCGGCGCCCGCCTGGAGCGTGCGCTTCATCCCCGATCCCAGCGTGCTCGATGGCCGCTTTGCCAACAACGCGTGGCTGCAGGAGCTCCCGCGCCCGGACTCGAAGATCACCTGGGACAACGCCGCGCTGCTCTCGCCGGCCTCCGCCAAAACGCTCGGCGTGGAAACCGGCGACCTGCTCGAGATCGGCGTCGGCGAGCGGCGCGTGCTCGCGCCCGTCTGCGCGCTGCCCGGACAGGCGGATGGGACCGTCGCCCTCGCGCTCGGCTACGGGCGAACGCAGGCAGGCTCAGTCGGCAATCGGGTGGGGGTAGATGTTTCTTCGCTTCGCTCTTCTCGGACCCCGTGGGGAACAAGCAACGTCGTCCTGCAAAAGGCGCCTGGCCACCACATTTTCGCCACGACCCAGAACCACGCGCGCATGGAAGGCCGCGACCTCGCGCGCCATGTCCCGCTCGAGAGGCTCCTCGAGAAACGCAAGGCCTTCGCGGACGAGACGCCGCGCGACTCGCTCTACCCGGCGTGGCCCTACGAGGGCTATCGCTGGGCGATGAGCGTCAACTTGAACACCTGCATCGGCTGCAACGCCTGCACGATCGCCTGCCAGGCCGAGAACAACATCCCCTCGGTCGGCAAGGACCAGGTGATCGCCGGCCGCGAGATGCACTGGATCCGCGTCGACCGGTACTTCGAGGAGGACCGGACGCTTTTCCAGCCCGTGCCCTGCATGCATTGCGAGAACGCGCCCTGCGAGTACGTCTGCCCGGTCGAGGCCTCGGTGCACGACAGCGAGGGCCTCAACGTGCAGGTCTACAACCGCTGCGTCGGCACGCGCTTTTGCTCCCAGAACTGCCCGTACAAGGTTCGCCGCTTCAATTTCCTGGCCTATGCGAAGGAAGACGAGACGCTAAAAGCGCAAAGAAATCCAGAGGTCACCGTGCGCCGGCGCGGGGTCATGGAGAAGTGCACCTACTGCGTGCAGCGCATCAGCCGCGCCCGCATCGAGGCGGAAAAGGAAGGCCGCCGCATCCGCGACGGCGAGGTCATCACCGCCTGCCAGGCGGCCTGCCCGACCGGCGCCATCGTGTTTGGCGACCTGAACGACCAAGGGAGCGCGGTGAACAAGGCCAAGCAGTCCCCGCTGCGCTACGAGCTGCTCGCCGA
>Ga0310810_10001491_pt1 | contig 24621 bp, 22 predicted proteins | sample NCmetagenome_FD_207641 | JGI IMG/M metagenome (GOLD analysis project Ga0310810, IMG submission 207641) | Soil microbial communities from experimental microcosm in Duke University, North Carolina, United States - NC | ecosystem: Engineered > Artificial ecosystem > Soil microcosm > Unclassified ...
CTCGGCGAAGAGATGGCGCGCTGTCGCTCCGGCGGGGTGGCGTTCAGCGTGCTCGTCCATACCGACATGTCGACGCCCTGGCTGACCCGCTTCGGCACCGAGGCGCAGAAGCGCAAATACCTGCCCGGCATCGTCGCCGGTGAGACGGTGTGCGCGCTCGGAATCACCGAGCCCGGCACGGGCTCGGACATGGCGGCGCTCACGACGCGCGCGATCCGCGACGGCGGCGCGTACCGGCTCACCGGCAACAAGATCTTCATCACGAACGGCGTGTACGGCGATCTCTACTTCGTCGCCGCGCGGACGGCGCCCGGCACGGCCGAGCGTCGCCACGACGGCATCTCGATGTTCCTCGTCGAGCGCGATCGGCCGGGCTTCACGGTCAGTCGAACACTCGACAAGCTCGGCATGCGGGCTTCCGACACCGCGGAGCTCGTGTTTCACGACACCCCGGTGCCCGCCGACAATCTGCTGGGCGTCGAGGGACGCGGCTTCCACCAGCTCGCCGCGGGGCTGCAGCGCGAGCGGCTGCTCGCCGCCGTGCTCGCGCTGTCGGGCGCGGATCAAGCGCTCGACGATACAATCACGTACTTGCAGGGACGGTCCGCATTCGGTGCGCCGCTGGCCACTCGGCAGGCGTTGCGCCACCGCGTGGCCGATCTCGCCACCGAGCTCGAGGCCGCCCACCAGCTCGTGTATCACGCGGCGCGCCTGTATGCCGACGGCGAGCAGTGCGCCACGCCCGTATCGATGGCCAAGCTTCACGCGACGGAGGTCGCCAATCGCGTCGCCTACCAGGCGGTGCAGCTGCACGGCGGCTACGGCTACATGCGTGAGTTTCCTGTCGAGCGGTTCTTCCGCGACGTTCGGCTGTGGACGATCGCGTCCGGCACCTCGGAAGTCATGCGCGAGATCATCGCGAAGGCCGTCTTCTCAACCGACAAGGAGATCCAATGAAGCGTACGGACGTCATCGTCGCGAGCCTGCTCGCCGTCGCGCTGGCTGTCGTCTCGGCGGAGGCGCAGAACGTCGTGAAGATCGGCCAGGTCGAGGCGCAGACGGGAGCCAATGCGATTTATGGCTGGATGTCGTCACAGGGGACCGCGCTCGCCGTCGACGAGATCAACAAGGCCGGCGGGTTCAGCGTGGGAGGCAAGACCTACACGCTTCAGCTGATCGCGCTCGATACGCGCGGTGAGCCGAAGGAAGCCTCGGTGCAGCTCAAGCGGCTCATCGAGGTCGACGGCGCGAAATACATCTTCGGGCCGTTCCTCTCGAACGTGTTCCTCGCCATCCGACCGTACGCCGCGGAGTTCAACGGCAAGATCCTCATGTGGGGCGGCGCCACGCGCATCCACGATTACGTCGGCACGCCCGGCCACGAGTTCCTCATGCGCACGTGGAACTGGGACGCGGGCCCGAACGGCTTCGGCGAGCTGATGGTGGACGATCTCGCCAAACACGGCGTGAAGAAGATCGCGCTTCTGTACCAGAACGACCAGGGCGGCAAGGTCATGGAGGACATCTACGTCGCGATGTTCAAGCGCAAGGGCATCGAGGCGCGCCTGGATTACTTCGAGCCCGGCACCAAGGACTTCTCGACGGTCCTCGCCAAGATCGCGGCCTGGAAGCCGGACTATCTGTTCCCCGGCTACGCGGATTCCTACATCTACGACATCGTGCGCCAGGCGACGGAGACCGGCCAGCTGACGAAGTTCTTCCTCGTGCGCGGCTCGCTCGGCCCAGGGCTGAAGAACAAGGACGCGCTCGACGAATATGTGGTGTACGTGCCGAAGTATTTCGAGGAGGCCGAGAAGAAGGATCCGAAAGTCCAGAAGTTCGTCAAGGCATACCGCGACTTCTACAAGCGCGACTTCCCGTACGACCAGGCGCCGCTCTGCTCGTCGTCGTGCTACGACCACGTCTACATGCTGGTGGAGGCGATGAAAAAGGCGGGCACCGTCGACGATCCGGCCGCCGTGAAGCGCGCGCTGATGTCGATGACCTACGAGGGGCTCTGGCGCCTGCGCTTCGACGACAAGGGCGAGGAGGTCTTCAACTTCGATGTCGTCCGGCTCAAGAAAGGCGGCGCCATCGAGGTGAACCACATCAACCCGAAGTAGGGCGCGCCGAAGCGTGCTCTCGCTCGTCGCCGGACAGGTCCTGAACGGGGCGATCGTCGGCTCGATGTACGGGATCATCGCGCTCGGGATCACGCTCACGTTCGGGATCACCGGCATCGTCAACTTCGCGCTCGGCGAGTTCATGATGATCGGCGCCTACGCCACGTTCGCGCTGGCCGAGCGCGGCGGGCTGCCATATCCGGTCGCGGTCGTGCCGGCCGCGCTCATCGCCGCCGTCGCCGGCTACGTCTGCAACAAGGCGTTCTTCCGATTCACGCGCGGCAATCTCGTCAACGGTCTGCTCGTGTCGATCGGGCTGATCTCCGTTTTCGAGAGTGCCGTGCTGTGGTACTGGTCAGCCACCCCGATCGAGATGCACTACGTGCTGCCCGGCGCGCTGCGGCTAGGCGACGTGAGCCTGCCCAAGATGAAGCTGCTCGTGTTCGCCGTGATCGTCGTCGTGATCGCGCTGACCTATGTCGCGCTCGCGGGCACGTGGCTCGGGCGCGCCTCGTTCGCCTACGCGCAGAACGCCGAGGCGGCGACGCTCATGGGCGTGCACACCGAACGTCTCGTCACCGCGGTCATGCTGTATTCGACGGGGCTCGCCGGTCTCGGCGGCGCACTGTACGCGAGCCTCTATTCGCTCGAGCCGTCGCTCGGCGGCGTGTACGTGCTCAAGGGGATGGAGGCGGCGATCCTGGGCGGTATCGGCAGCCTCATGGGTTCGCTCTGGGGCGGCGTCATCCTCGGCGTCATCGAGGCCGTCGGCTCCATCTTCCTGCCGACGGCGTTCCGCGATGCGTACGGGCTCGCGGTGCTGGTGGCCATATTATTGTTCCGCCCGGCCGGCTTGTTCGGAGACGAGAGCTGATCGGACGCCTCGTCCTCTGGGGCGCGCTGGCCGCGCTGCCCCTCGCGGTGCGCAGCGACTTCGTGCTGACGATCTTCATCTATACCTTCCTGTCCGGCATTCTCACCGTGACGTTCGACCTGATCTTCGGCTTCACCGGCCAGCTGTCGATGTTTCATCCCGCGGTCTTCGGGCTCTCCGCCTACGTCACGCACCTGCTCGTGCTCCACGTCCGGCTGCCGTTCTGGCTCGCGACGCTGCCGGCGGCCGCGGCCGCGGCGGCGCTCGCCGTCGTCGTGGGCAGCATCTGCTTCAAGTTCCGGCTCAAGACCTTCTACTTCGCGGTGGTCACGCTGGCGTTCGCCGAGATGCTGCGCCTGATCATCGTGAACTGGAACAGCGTGACCAACGGCACGCTCGGCCTCGTCGTGTCGGGCAAGCCGACGATCTGGTGGCCGGGCACGGGGATCGTCGCGATCCGGGGGCCCGTGGCCTGGTATTACCTGACGCTGGCGGCGCTGGGTGCGACCGTGTTCATCTGCGCGCGCGTGCTGGCGTCGTGGATGGGCCGCGCCTTCGGCGCCATCCGGCTCAACGAAGACCTCGCACGGACGCTCGGCATCAACGTGTTCCGCTACAAGCTCGTCTCGTTCGCCATCGGCAACGCGCTCGCCTCGTTCGCGGGCGGACTCTATGGGTACTACACCGGCTACATCGACCCCGGCTACCTCGGCATCAACCAGTCGATGGAAGTGCTGGCCATGGTGCTGCTCGGTGGGCAGGGGACGCTGACGGGGCCGATTGTCGGCGCGTTCGTGCTGACGGCGCTGCCGCACGTCATCGACCTGCGGGCGGAAGCGCGCGCGATCCTGTACGGCGCGATCCTGATCTTCACCATCCTCGTCATGCCGCGCGGGGTCGTGGGAACGTTGCGCGCGTGGCGTGTGCGGCGGGCCGCGTGAGCGGCGCGCGCGGGGGGAGTCTGCTCGAGGTGCGCGGCGTCACCAAGCGCTTTCTCGGGCTGGTCGCCGTCTCCGACGTCTCATTCACCGTCGCGCGCGGCGAGATCGTCGGCATCATCGGGCCGAACGGGTCCGGCAAGACCACGCTGCTCAGCGTGATCGCGGGGATGGTGCCGCCAAGCGACGGCGCCGTGATCTGGAAGGGCGAGGCGATTCAGCGGCTGCGGCCGGACGTCATCGCCGCGCGCGGCCTCGTGAAAACGTTTCAGAATCCCCAGGTGTTCGCCGAGCTCAGCGTCTTCGACAACGTGCTCGTGGCGAGTCATCTGGCCCTCAAGCATGCGCGCGGCCGGCACCGAGCGCTCACGCTCGTCGGCATCGAGGGCCGCGCGGCGCGCGGACTCGCCGCGCGGGTACGCGAGGTGTTGGGCCTGTGCGAGCTCACGCGCGCCGCCGACCAGCCCGCCGGCAATCTCTCGTACGGCGAGGAAAAGATGCTCGGCCTCGCCATGGCGCTCATGTGCGAGCCGGAGCTGCTCTTGCTCGACGAGCCGGCCTCCGGACTCGGCCACGAGGAAGTCGACCGTCTCACCGCGGTGCTCCGTCGGCTCCACGACGCGGGCACGACGCTGTGCATCGTCGACCACAAGGTCGGATTCCTGCGCGGGCTCGCGGCGCGCGTGATCGCGCTGAACTACGGGCGCAAGGTCGCGGAGGGCCGTCCGGACGAGGTACTGAACGATCCCGCCGTCGTCGAGGCGTATCTGGGCCGCGCGCATGCTTGAGCTCACGGACGTCCACTGCCACTACGCCAAGGTGCACGTGCTCCGCGGCGTGTCGCTGCGCGTGCGCGAGCGCGAGATCGTCGCCATCGTCGGCCCGAACGCGGCCGGCAAGACGACGACGCTGCGCACGGTGGCCGGGCTCAAGACGCCGTCCCGCGGCGCCGTGCGCTATCTCGATCAGGACATCACCGCGGTGCCGGCGTTCGAGCGCGTTCGTCGCGGGCTCGTGCTCGTCCCCGAAGGCCGACAGATCTTTCCCAAGTTCACCGTCCTCGAAAATCTGCGCATGGGGGCGTATCAGCGCACCGACCGCAACGCGCTGGGCGGCGACCTCGCGGCGGCGTACGAGCTCTTCCCGCGCCTGCGCGAGCGGCACACGCAGCGCGCGGGCTCACTTTCCGGCGGCGAGCAGCAGATGCTCGCCATCGCGCGCGGTCTCATGGCGCGACCGAAGTGTCTGTTACTCGACGAGCCGTCGCTCGGGCTCGCCCCCATCATCGTCAGCGAGATCGGCCAGACGATCCGGCGGCTGGCGGAGCGCGGCCTGACCATCCTGCTCGTCGAGCAGAACGCGGCGATGGCGCTCGAGCTCGCCAATCGCGTGTATGTGCTCGAATCCGGGCACGTGTCGCTCGAGGGCAGCGCGACCGAGCTCGCGAAGACCGACATGGTGCGCAAGCTCTATCTCGGCGCATGAGCCCATCCGCCGTCACGCGCGACGTGCTCGACGTCATAGCCGTGCGCGCGGCCGGAGACCCGGCAGACGCCGTGCGGCGGGGGCTCGCGCCGGACCGCGTCGAGGAGGTGCGTTGTGACGTGCTGGTCGTCGGCGGCGGCACCGGCGGCGTGGCTGCCGCGCTCGCCGCCGCCCGCGCGGGACGGACCGTGTGCCTCACCGAGGAAACCGACTGGATCGGCGGACAGCTCACCGCGCAGGGCGTCTCCGCACTCGACGAGCACGAGCACATCGAGCGATTCGGCGGAACGCGCGCGTACTATGCGCTGCGCGAGGGCATCCGCGCCCAGTATCGCGCGCGGTCGCCCATCCTGGCGGCCGAGCGGCACCCCAACCCCGGTACCTGCTGGGTGACGCGGCTGGCCTTCGAGCCGCGCGTCGCGCTGGCCGTGCTCGAATCGCTGCTCGCACGATACGTCGACAGCGGCCGCCCGTCACCGGGGTGCGCCTGGACGACTCCCGCCGGTGGACGCGGTTCGTTCCTGCCGTCGTCATCGACGCCACCGAGCTCGGCGACGTCCTGCCGCTCGCCGGCGCCGAGTACGTCAGTGGCGCCGAGACGATCGCCCAGACGGGAGAGCCGCACGCGCAGCCCGCCGCGGCAAGGCCCGAGTGCGTGCAGAGCTTCACCTACACGTTCGTGCTCGAGAAGACAGACGACAGCGAACGTCACGTGATCGCGAAGCCGGCGAAGTACGAGCACTATCGTGACACCCAGCCGTACTCGCTCCGCATTCACGTCCATGGCGGAGAGATCTACGGTGAGGAGACGACGTGGCTCGACTACCAGGTGATGGACCGGGCGCCCGGCACGAAAGGCGGGCTCTGGACGTACCGCCGGCTCGTCGACGCCGCGAAGTTCCCGGGCCGGCGTGACGTGACGATGTTCAATTGGCCGGGCAACGACTACCGCGACGTGAGTATCGTCGACCGCACTCCCGAAGAGCAGGCGCGAGCGCTCCAGGACGCCAAGCGCGTGAGTCTCGGCTTCCTCCACTGGTTGCAGACCGAGGCGCCCCGGCCCGGTGGCGCGCCCGGATTCCCGGAGCTGAAGCCGCGCGGCGACGTCTTCGACACGGCCGACGCGCTCGGCAAGTACCCCTACATCCGCGAGAGCCGCCGGCTCGTCGCACGTAGCCGCATCGTGGAGCAGGACGTGTCGGCCGACTTCAACCCCACAGCCCGGGCGCGACACGTCGAGGATTCCGTGGGCGTCGGCTGGTATCCGATCGACATCCATCGCTGCGCGTGCCCGGACGACGCCGGCGTCTCGTGCCGGACGAAGCCCTTCCAGATCCCGATGGGCGCGCTGATCGCCGTGCGCGTGAAGAACCTGCTCGCGGGCGCCAAGAATCTCGGCACCACCCACATCACGAACGGGTGTTTTAGACTCCACCCGGTGGAATGGAACGTGGGCGAATCGGCCGGGTTGCTGGCCGCGTTCGCGCTCGACACGAGGCAGGACCCCGCGGTCGTGCACGCGAGCCCCACGGCACGCCGCGAGCTGCAACGCCGTCTCGTCGACGCGGGCGTCCCGCTCTGCTGGTCCATCGACGTCGGGGTCGACGATCCCGCGTTCGCGCGCGTGCAGCTGGCACTGATGTCCGGGGAGATCACCGCGGCGGCCGACCGCCTCGAGATCGGACGCGCATGATGGACATCGTCGGCACCCGCACGCTCGGCACCGCACTCGAGGACAAGGCGCGACGCCTGGGCGCGCGCGTGTTCCTGATCGCCGAGGACGGCCGGCGCTGGTCGTGGGAGGAGCTTGACCGCGACGTCAATCGCGCGGCGCACTTCCTCCTCGCGCGCGGGCTCAAGCACGGGGACAAGCTCAACCTGCATCTCGGCAACGGTCCCGAGTTCGTGATCTTCTGGCTGGCCGCGGCGAAGACCGGCACCGTGATCGTGCCGACGAACCCGGCCTCCACGGCCGACGAGCTCGCCTACATCTTCGAGCACTCAGAAGCGCGTCTGTCGTTGACCGAGCCCGCGTACGCCGCGGCCTGCCAGGCGGCGTGCGCTCGGAGCGCACGCCTCAAGGACGTGATCGAGTGTCGGCCACTTGCTCGCTTCATCGCCGACATGCCGGCGACGGCGCCCGCCGTCACGGTCGCCTCAGCCGACGAGATCTCGATGCAGTACACCTCGGGCACGACCTCGAAGCCCAAAGGCGTGCTGCTCACTCACGCCAACTACATCTACGGCGGCGAGGTGATGGCCAAGGCCATGCGCGTGGCGTCGACCGACCGGCACCTGATCGTGCTACCGCTCTTCCACGCCGGCGCGCAGCTCCACGCCTTCATCCCGATGCTGTTGACCGGCGGCAGCGTCGCGATCATGGAACGCTTCAGCGCGAGCCGCTTCGTCGCGCAGGCGATCGAGCACGAGGCCACGCTGGCGGCGCTCTTCGCGGCGCCGATCCGCATGCTGCTGGCGCAGGCGCGGCATCCCGACGAGGCGCGTACCCGGCTGCGCGCCTGCTCGTACGCACAGAACATCACGCGGGAGCAATTCGACGAATGGCACGCACGCTTCCGAGCTCCGCTCATGCAGATCTGGGGGATGACGGAGACGATGTCGCTGCCGCTCATGCATCCGCTCGACCTTCCGCCGAAGCCGCTGTCGATGGGGATGCCAGTGCTCGGCTACGAGGTGAAGATCATCGACGAGGCGGGCCGTGAGGTGGCGCCCGGCACGACCGGCGAGCTCATCGTGCGCGGCGTACCGGGTGTGTCGCTGATGAAGGGCTACTTCAAGAACGAGGAGGCCACGGTCGCGACGCTGCGCGACGGCTGGCTCTACTCGGGGGATCAGGCCTACGCCGACGCGGACGGCTGGTTCTTCTTCGTGGACCGAAAGAAGGACATGATCAAGCGCGCCGGTGAGAACGTCTCCGCGTCCGAGGTAGAGGACGTGCTGAAGCAGCATCCGGCGGTGTTCGATGCGGCGGTGGTCGGGGTACCCGATCCCGTCCGCGACCAGTCCATCAAGGCGTACGTGATCGTGCGCGAGCCCGCAGCCGTCGCCGCACCCGAGCTGATCGCGTGGTGCCGGCAGCGGCTGTCGGCGTTCAAGGTGCCCGAGGTCATCGAGCTCCGGGAAACCTTCCCGCGCACGTCCGTCGGGAAAATCCAGAAGCATCTGTTCTGACACGACACCGAGGAAAGGATTGCTGAGATGCCCGCAACGCTGCCGCTCATTCCCACGCACGTCATGGGCAGTCACGGGTTCCCCGGTTGGTTCTGGGGGGCGCTCGAGAAGATCAAGGCCGGCGACTACGGCCAAACCGACGTCAAGGAGACGTTCGACGACGCGACGCAGCTCGCCGTCCGCGACCAGGAACGCGCCGGCATCGACGTGATCTGCGACGGCGAGATGCGCCGGTTCTTCTTCGTGCAGACGTTCTACGGGAAGATGCAGGGGCTCGAGGACGTCGAGCCGCTGCGCAAGACGGGGCTGTACGCGTACGACAGCGTGCCGCGCTACCGCGCGGTCGGCCGCATCAGCGTGCCCACGGGGCTCGGCGTCGTCGACGAGTTCAAATATCTCAAAACGCAGACCGACAAGCCCGTGAAGGCAACCGTCCCGGGGCCGGTGACGCTCTCGATCCACATCCAGATCCGCCCCGGCGATGCCTACAACGGCGATCGCCTCGCGCTGACCTGGGACATGGTGCCGGCCGTCAACGCCGAGCTGAAGTCGCTCGTCACGGCCGGCGCCGACTGGATCCAGATCGACGAGCCGTCGGCGGCGATCGTACCCGGACAGATCGACGAGTACGTGAAGATGTTCAACGCGTGTGTCGATGGTGTGCGTGCCAAGATCGGCCTTCACGTCTGCTTCGGCAACTTGCTGTCGCGCCCGCGCGGCAAGCGGTCCTATCGCTGGATGTTCCCGGCGCTCAAGTCCGCGCGGTGCGATCAGTTCGTGTTCGAGTACGCCAACCGCGAGATGGCGGAGATCGAAGACTGGAAGGACTACGGCGTCGATCGCGAGGTCGCCTGTGGCGTCGTGGACGTCAAATCCTTCTATCTCGAATCGCCAGAGGAAGTGGCCGACCGCATCGCGCTGTGCGCAAGGTACATTCCCATCGACAAGTTGTCCGTCGTTCCCGACTGTGGCTTCTTCCCCGTGCCGCGGTGGCTGGCGTTCGAGAAGCTCAAGCGGCTCGCGGCCGGGGCCGCGCTCGCGCGGAAAAAACTCGGCGTGGCGTAGCGGGCGCGATTGCGTGCTTCTACGCGTGCGGGTCGCCGCTCGTTGCCCGCCGCGGAACGGTCAGCGACTGACCGCAGTCGAGTACCGGGCGGAGCAGCTCACGCTAAGCTCCTCGCCGTGAGCAAAACTTTGGGGAGTACTCCATACTCCATTAACTCATTCGACGCGCCGCTGATCATAACGGGCTCGCGCACCAGACGATCAGCATGACGATGCGGTACAGCCACCTTGCCCCCGACCACCTGCGCGCGGCGGTCGCCGTCCTCGACGGAGTGCCCCGCAGCCCGCCGCAGAAATCACTCAAGAGCCTTCGCTGTCGCGTAAGTAAGCGCGCCCGGAGGGAATCGAACCCCCGACCCTCAGCTTCGAAGGCTGATGCTCTATCCAACTGAGCTACGGGCGCGTCATTCGAACTCAGCCGTACACTCCGCCGGTCTCGGCGTTCGATTCTACCTGCTGAAACATATTCTGTCGGCTTACAGGATCATCGTTCCGACAGCGCACATGAGGAACCGCCGGACATCTATTCGATGATCTGATCGGCCCGCGCCAGCAGCGCCGGCGGAATCGTCAGACCGAGCGCCGCGGCTGTTTTCATGTTGATGACGAGCTCGACTTTCGTCGGCTGCTCGATCGGAAGATCCGCCGGCCTTGCGCCCTTCAGGATCTTGTGTACATACAGCGCGGCGCGTCGCTCCATCTCAGACGCGTTGACTCCGTAGGACATGAGACCTCCCGGCGCGACGAACACCTGTTGCTCGTAGATCGCGGGAATTCGATTCGCGGCCGCAAGATCGATGACGGCCTTCCGATGCACGAACATGAACGCGGGCGATGTCACCATAAGCGCCTGGTCCTGATTCTTCTTCATGCCGGCAAACGCAGCGGGGAAGTCGTCGCCTCGGCGCACCGTGAACGTGTGAACTTCGACCCTCAGGCTACGAGCCGTGCCGGCGACGTGTTCGTCGAAGCTATCTGAGATGTGGGGGAACGGTGAGGTCGTCACGTCCTCGCGAAGGAGCGCGACCTTCGACAGATGCGGCACGAGCAGTTTGAGGATGTCGAAACGCTTTGGGATCAGCTCGTCGCCCAGCACCTGTGCTCCCGTGACGTTGCCTCCGGGCCGGGCAAGGCTCTCGACGAGTCCGGCGGCGACAAGATCCGTGTCGGCGCGACCGACCACAATCGGGATGGTTTTCGTTTCCCGCTGAAGCATCTTGGCCAAGCCCACGCCCGAAACGAACAAGACGTCGGGTTTGCGGCGCACGAGGTCAGCGGCGCCGGCGCGAAGTTGATCGACGGATTCTCCGAACCGTCGCTCGACGAGCATGTTTTGACCATCGACCCAGCCGAGCTGTCGCATCGACCGCCAGAACTCGTTTGCCGCAATGGACTTCGCAAGCTCCTGCGGAGTCGGAGACGGACCGATGCCGAGGATCCCCACGCGAGCAATCTTGTCCGGGTGCTGCGCCTTGGCGGCGATCGGAACGGCGAGAAGCGCAATGCCGCTCGCCACGAACGTGCGGCGGTTCATCGGTTTCGTCCCACGGTTGAGCCGGATGGTAGCGCCCGGCCCACGTTGGGGCAATGCTCCGCGGCGGCCGCGCAGCCCCGGTGTGCTGCGCAGCCCCGGTGTGCTGCGCAGCCCCGGTGTATAGTTGCGGTCGGCCGCGCGTCACGCCGGCCTAACCGTTCGTTCGGGAGACTCCTCATGAACGCCGTCAAAGACCTCATCGGACCGGCCGTCGACCGACTCGCCGCAGACCTCGAAACGCTCTCGCGTCAGATTCACGACCATCCGGAGCTCGGCTACCAAGAGGCGAAGGCCGCCTCCTGGCTTGCGGAGTTTCTCGACAAGCGCGGCTTCAAGGTCGAGCGCGGCGTGGCCGGCGTCGACACCGCGTTTCGCGCCACGATCGACACGGGCGATGGTCCGACGATCGGGATCATGTGCGAGTACGACGCCCTGCCGGGGATTGGGCACGCGTGCGGCCACAACGTCATCGCCGCGGCGGGCGCGGGTGCGGGCGCCGCGCTCGCGGCGATTCGCGATCGCTTGCCGAAGGGCCGCGTGCAGGTGATCGGCACGCCGGCCGAGGAGGGCGGCGGCGGCAAGATCAAGCTCATCAAGGGCGGCGTATTCAGTGGCGTGGACGCGGCGATGATGATCCACGGCTTCGACCGCTGGATCCTGCATCAGGATCTGCTGGGCATCGTCCGCACCGCGTTCGAGTTCACCGGCAAGGCGGCCCACGCGTCGGCTGATCCGTGGGAGGGCGTCAACGCGCTCGACGCGGTGATCCAGACGTTCAACAACGTCAGCATGCTGCGCCAGCAGATCCGTCCGGAGTCGCGCATCCACGGCATTGTGACGGCCGGCGGCTCGGCCGCGAACATCATCCCCGAGTCGGCCTCCGCGCTGTTCTACGTGCGTGCGGCGGAGCTCGACTACATGTGGGCCCTGCAGAAACGTGTGATCGCGTGCGCGGAGGGCGCGGCGAAGGCGACCGGGTGCACGCTCAACGTCGCCGACCAGCCCGACAACGCCTACGAGCCGATGAAGCGCAACGACACGCTGCTCGAGCTGTTCCGCGCCAACGCGCGCACCTTTGGTGTCGTCGAAGCGCCGGAGAGCCGCGAGCGCATGGGCTCGTCCGACGTCGGCCCGCGACGGCATGCTGACGGCCGCGAAGGTCATGGCGATGACGACGTGCGATCTCCTCGCGAATCCCGCGCTCGTGAAGCAGGCGCGCCGCGAGTTCGACGCCGCGAGCGCCTCGCGGGGGCCAGCGTGAGCGGCGCCGACGCCGTCAAGCCGAAGGTCACGGAGGCGGTCGAGCGACTGGCGGACGAGCTCGAGCGTCTCTCGCACCAGATCCACGACACGCCGGAGCTCGCGTACCGCGAGGAGAACGCGCACGCATGGCTGACCGGGTTCCTGGAAAAGCACGGCGCCCTCGTCGAGCGCGGCGTCGGCGGAGTCGCCACCGCGTTCCGCGCGACGGTGGCCGGCGCCGGTCCCGGCCCCACGATCGCGATCATGGCGGAATACGACGCGCTTCCCGGGATCGGCCACGCGTGCGGTCACAACGTGATCGCGACCGCAGGCGTCGGAGCGGGCGCCGCGCTCGCGGTGCTCGGTGCTCTGCCGTTCGCGGGCCGCGTGCAGGTGATCGGGACGCCCGCCGAAGAGGGCGGTGCGGGCAAAGTGCGGCTGATGAGCGCGGGGGTCTTCGACGGCGTCGACGCGGCGATGATGATCCACGGTCGGTGCGGCACGCAGGTCTGGCGTCCGAGCCTCGGCATCATCAAGGTGAAGGTCGAGTATTTCGGCCAGGCCGCGCACGCCTCTTCGTGGCCGTGGCGCGGTATCAACGCGCTGAACGCCGTCATCTCGCTGTTCAACGCACTGGATGCGATGCGGCAGCAGCTCCGCCCTGACGCGCGGATTCACGGTGTCATCACGAAGGGCGGCGAGCAGGCCAACATCATCCCGGAGTACACGAGCGCGGAGTTTTATCTGCGCTCGATCAGCGTCGCGTACTGTCGTGAGCTCCTCCGTCGCTTCACGGCGGCGGCCGAAGGTGCCGCGGCGGCCACGGGCTGCCGTGTGCAGGTCACCGCCGATCCGACCGTGCACGAGCCGCTACGCCCCAACGCGACGATGGCCGCCGCGTTCAGGCGCAATCTCGAATTCATCGACTTTCCCGAAGATCCGGACGACGGCCAGGCCGGATACGGCTCGACCGACTGCGGCAACGTCAGCCAGCGCGTGCCGACGATTCATCCCTACATCCGCATCTCTCCGGACGGCGTGCCCGGCCACTCGCGCGAGTTCGCGGAGTGGGCGCGCTCGCCGCTGGCACGAGCGGGGATGCTCGCGGGCGCGAAGGCGCTGGCGTTGACGGCGCTCGACCTGCTCGCCTCATCCGAGACGCTCGCGCGCGCCAAGGACGACTTCGTGCGCGCAGGAGGCAACGCGTGAGCCGCACCGGCGTCGTCGCCGTCGCGCTGTTGCTCGCCGGCTGCGGCGGGCTGCACGGCAGCTCGAACGTCGCGGCGACGTCGGAGATCAAGAACGCGACGGGGCAAACCGTCGCCGTGGCACGGTTCAACCAGGCGGGGAACGTCGTCCGCGTCGTGATCGAGGCGCACGGTCTCCCGGCCGGCGCGCACGCCGTGCACGTGCACACCGTCGGCAAGTGCGATCCGCCCGACTTCACGAGCGCCGGGCCGCACTTCAACCCCACTGGCAAGCAGCACGGCGCCCTCAATCCGCAAGGGCCGCACGCCGGTGACCTGCCGAATATCACCATCGCGGCCGATGGCACCGGGCGCATGGAGACGGCCACCGAGCAGCTTTCGCTCGGCAGCGACGGCAGCGCGGTCGTGATTCACGCGAACCCCGACGACTTCAACACCGATCCGACCGGCAACTCGGGCGCGCGCATCGCGTGCGGCGTCCTCGTGAAATCGCCCTCGCCCTAGCAGACCGTCCGACTAACGCCCCGCAGCCAGGGCCTGGCGCCGGTTTGGTGCCGGTCCGGCGGGCTACGTCACCCACTCGACCCACACGCCGTTCTTCGAACGGCGAGGATCGACGGGGGCCCACTCTCGCCCGCCTCCCGGCACCAGCACCGGCGCCACCCGGCTGCGGAGCGTTACTCAGACCGTCTGCTGATCGCGCCGTTCCGGCCGTGCGACGAGCGGTCGGGGTGGGACGCCGATATAGTCGGCGCGCGGCCGGATCAGCCGGTTGTCCGCGTACTGCTCCATCGCATGTGCGCACCATCCCGCGACGCGTCCGATGGCGAAGATCGACGTGCACAGATCCGCGGGAATGCCGAGCGCCTCGTAGACGACGGCCGAAAAGAAGTCGACGTTGACCGGCAAGTCCGTGCGCGCCTTCATCGCATCGTAGACGCGCTCGGCCACCTCGAAGAGCCGTCCGCGGCCCGTGGCCTCCGCCATTGTCTTGGCCATCCCGCGCAGCACCCGCGCGCGAGCGTCGTCGACGCGGTAGACGCGGTGACCGAAGCCGGGCACGCGCGCCTTCGGATTCGCGCGCTCCTGCTTGGACAGGGCTCCGCGCGCGCCCAGCCGCGCCTCGACGAACGGCTCGGCTTTCGCCGGGTCGCTGATCTCCTGCAGCATCCGCAGCACGTCCTCGTTGGCGCCACCGTGGCGCGGCCCTTTCAGCGTGGCGATGGCGGCCACCACCGCCGCGTGCAGATCCGCGAGCGTCGCGACCGCCACCCGCGCGGCGAACGTCGAGGCGTTGAACTCGTGATCGGCGTGGAGTGTCAGCACGATATCCATGACGCGCGCGACGTCGTCGCTCGGCGCGACGCCGTCGAGCAGCTGCAGCACGTACGCCGCATGCGACGGCGCACCCGCGGCCGTGGCCGGTGCGCGACCGGTGCGGATGCGCTGCCACGCGGCGACGATCTCGGGGACGCGGACCATGAGCCGGATGGACTTTCTGAGATTGGCCTCCGCGCTGCTGTCCGCGGCGTCCCGATCGAGCGCGGCGTCGAGCGAGACCGCCGTGCGCAGCGCATCGAGCGGGTGGCAGTCGCGCGGCAGCGTACGCAGCATCGCCTCGATTGGGCCGGGCAGACCGCGTGCGGCAGCGAGGCGTGCGCGAAAGCGTTCGGCCTCCGCAGCGTGCGGCAGCTCGCCCGTCCACAGCAGCGCCGTCACATCCTCGAACGGCACCGCTCCGGTCAGGTCGCCGATCTCGTAACCGCGGTAGAACAGCCGTCCCGCTGCGCCGTCGATCGTGCAGATGGCCGAGCGCGCCGCGATGACGTCCTCGAGTCCCGCCTTCCACGTGGTGTCTGCCATGGGAGCCTCCCGTCGATCAGTTGAATTGATTATACATGATTTATATTGATTCAACTTGACCGAGGTTGATTCCGGACTCGACCAGACACCCAGCAGGCTGGTAGCGTGGAGGCCGTGGTGGCGACGATCGTGGTGGACGGCGAGGAGTATCTGACCGGCGACGATGCCGCGCGCGCGCTCGGCGTGAAACCGGCGACGCTCTATGCGTACGTCAGCCGCGGCTTCTTGAAGTCCTACCGCCAGGGCACGAAGCGCCGGCGTCTCTACCGCCGCGCCGAGGTCGAAGCGCTGCGCCGCCTCGAGCGCGGCGCGTCGCCGCAGATTCCGCCCGCCGACTCCTGGATCAGAGACTGAGCGTCAGCGCGGCGGTGCGACCGCCGCGTACACGGTTCGCGCCTGATTCAGGTGATCGATGACGTGCAGTCGTAGGAAGACCGCATAGGCCTTCCAGTCGATCTCGTCCTCCCACGCCAACGGCACCGTGCTCCCGTCACTCGCCTCCGCGTTGATGACGACGACGACGGGCGCGCGGACGCTCGTCGGGAGCGTGTCCGGTACGGCCGCGAGATCCGCCACGATGTCGGCGTGTACGCGGGCGAGCTCGTCGAGAAGCGCCGGCCACGGTCGCGCGAACGGGTCCTTCGATGCCAGCGACGCCTGAATCGGCGGACCGGCCGGGCGGCGTCCGGCCAGCAGCTCACGCAGCTCGTCACGCGAGGGCCGATGCGTCTCCAGCAGGTGGTCGGCGATCTCGTGCAAGCTCCATTCATTGGGCCACGCGCGGCGACCGACGTGTGCCGCATCGGCGGCACGCAGGAACTTGTCGAGGTTGTCGAAGGCCGTGGCGACGCGGCGACGGATGACGGCCGCCGGCGCCAGCGTGCCGTTGTCGCGGAGATAATCACGGGCTCGCGCGCGGAGCGCGGCCTCGACGTCCGCCGGAACGGCGGCCGTCATCGTCGCGATTCCGGTGTCATCAGCGCCCCTCCCGCCGTCGCTCGGCGGCGCGCTCGGCCTCCAGCCGCTCGAGCGCGACCTCCGAGTGGTCCGCGAACCGCATGGTGGCGGCCAGCGCGCGGTGCCCCGCCCGCTCGGCAATGAGCCGATGCATGGTCTGCGCGATGCGTCGGTAGGCGGGATGTCCCTGCGGCGCGGTGCGCAGCTCGATGAGGTGCATCGCCTCCCGCGCGTTCATGTCGAGGTAGAACCGGATCCGATAGGCCATGGCCACGGCATACGGCGCGATCTCGGCGAGGCCGGCCGCCGCGATCGCGTCGTGGAGCGCCGCCGACGCGTCCAGCGATCGACGCCAGCGCGCCTCGCCCCCTGCCTCGACGATCGCCTCCGGCATGACCGAGCCGTGGCGCGGCGACAGCCGCTGCCATTCGACGGTGAGCAGCCGGTGGCGCTGCAGATCGCGGAACGCGCCGTAGTCGCCGAGCACGTCGAAGCGATACGACGTGCGCTCGAACGCGCGTCCGGGCCGGTGCCGGCGATTCGCGCGCCGACCGACGTAGGCCTCGAGCACCGAACGGCGCTGCTCATCGGTCATCTTGTGGACGAGCTCGATCAAACGATCGTCGGGCACATCGGACACGGCGTAGAGGGCGGCCGCGACGACCTTCGCTTCACCATCGGGATCGAAATCCGTCAGCGTCACCTCGTCGCGCTCGACACGCGACTCGTCGGCCAGAAGCCCCGCCGCGACGCCCTCCGTCTCTCGGCGCGTCGTCTCGAGATACGAGGACCACGCGAGGCCGCGGTCGGGCAGATCGACGCGTCGCAGGAAGGCGGGGATGACCTTGCGCAGCTCGACGAGCATCAGGTCGGCGTATTCCCGTACCTCGTGGAGCGGATGCGCGCGCATGCGCAGCAGCAGGTTTTCGTACGCCTGGCCCGTCGCGTAGATGCCGACGTTCGACGTCGTGGCCGCGGGCAGGAGTCCGCGGAGCGTGTCGAGCGCCTTCGCGCGAATGGTCAGTCGGTACGCCGTCTCGGACGTCTGCGCATCGCGCGGGAACCGCGCCGCGAAGTGCTCGCGCACGACCGGCAGGAGCTCGCGATACGTGTCGAACATCGCATCCAGCGTCGCGACGTAGCGGTCACGCAGCGATCCGTCGAGCTCGCGCGGCACATGGTAGCGATACCGACCCTCGAGACGATCGTCGTACGGAATATAGCGCGTCGACTGCTCGAGATACGCCGCGAGCCGGCCCCATTCGAGCACTTTCGTCAACAGATTCGAGGCGCCCTCGCATGCCAGGTGCACCCCGCCGAGCTGCGCCACGGAGTCGTCGCCGTATTCGAAGAACATCCGGCCGTACAGCTCCTCCGCCCGGCGGCTGTCGAACGCAGGGGGCGCGCCCGCGGACAGCGTGCCGTTCGGCAAGAACTCGTCGAGGAACAGCCGGCGCAGCGACTTCGGTGAGCGCGAGTACCGCGCGAACAGGGCGCCCTTCACGACCTCGGGAAGATTGACCAGCGCGAATACGGGACCATCGAGGTTGGTGAAGTACGGCGAGAGGACCGCCCGCTCATCCGGGCTGAATGCTTCCGTCATCCGCCGAGCATTCTACGCGAGCGCGCGCAGCAGCGCCACGAGCGCGACGGCAATCGCCACGGATGCGAGCAGGTTCACGCCGCGCGCCGCGAGTACGAACACCACGACGGCGCCCCAGAGCGGCGGATGCGCCCAGCCGATCACCAGGCGTGCGTCGCGGACGAGGACGAGCGGCACGGCGAGGGCGGGCAACACGGCCAGCGGGACCAGTCGCAACCAGAGCCGCACGCGCGGCGGCAGTGTCCCGCGTGCGAGCGCCACGAACATCGGCGCTCGCGTGAGGTACGTGGCGACCGCCATGCCCGCGATCACGAACCAGACGTCGCTTCTCACGCCGGCTCGTCCACCGTCGACGGGGTCTCCACCGGCAACACGGCGGCCCCGATCGCACTGACGACGAGCCCGGCCACGACGATGTGCCAACTTCCACCGAGAACGAGGGACAGCGTGACCGCCAACACCGCCGCGGCGACCGCGACGAGCCAGTCGGTGCGCCGGCGCAGCTGTACGGCAACGAGCGCGAGAAACACCGCCGGAAAGGCGAAGTCGAGCCCATAGCGCTCGGGCCGCTCGACGAGGCCGCCGAGCGCGACGCCGACGGCGACACCGCCGACGAACGCGCCCGAAATCGCCAGCGCGCTGCCGACGTAGACCCGGGGATCCGGCGGTTGCGACCGTGCCACCGCAACGGCGAACGATTCGTCGTTGATCACGTGGGCGATCACGAACAGCCATGCCCGGCGAAATCTACGAAAGGCCGGCGCGAGTGTCGCGGCCATCAGGTAGTGGCGCATATTCACGACGTACGTGGTCATGATGATCGCCAGCGCGGGCGCGCCGCCGGCCAGCATCGGTACGGCCACGAACTGCGACGCGCCGGCGAAGACGAGGACCGACATGCCGAGCGTCTGTGCCGCGGTGAGTCCCGCCTGCACGGCCAGACCGCCGAAGACGGTTCCATAGACGAAGACCGATGGCACGAGCGCGAGCGACGCCAGCACGCCCTCTCGAACGGAGCCGACTGCCCCGCGCACATCTGAGTGACGTTGCATCGTCGGCCTGATCACGCGCCGAGTGTAGCCCGTGCGGCGTTACCGACAAACGATCCTACGGCGGTTGCGATTCAGCGGAGGACATTGCTATCGTTACACTCCACTTGGGGCGTAATCCGCATCCATCGACGAAGGCTGCGCCGCCTCGTTCTCAGGGGTGAGGATGCGCGTGGCGCTCCGCTGCGTCATTCTGTTTTCCACCATCATGCTCGTCCCCGTTGCATCGCACGCGGCGCCACCGCAGGGCGTGATCGCTGGCATCGTCAGAGAAGCAAACGGACGGCCGGTGGGTCTCGCGCGTCTGCGACTCCAGACGATCGCGGGTGGCATCGCGGCAACCACGATGACCGATGATCACGGCGAGTTCACATTTCGGGACGTGCCGCCCGGCACGTACGTGATCGTCGCTGACAAGGAGCGGTTCGGGTCTATCGATACGACGGTCACGCTCCCCGCCGCCGAAGGCATGACCGTCGAGCTCGTGCTGCGGTCCGTCGTTCTCGACCCGGTGCGCGTTGTGGCGAAGCAGCTCGAGGAGGAGCGCATCAATATCCAGCCGCGTGGCGGCGCCTCGACGTATGAGATCACGAGCTCCGCCATCGACGCGCAGCCCGGCGGCGCGAACAGCCCGATGCACCGCATCCTGCTTCAAGCGCCGGGCGTGAGCCAGGATTCGTCGAGCGCCGGAGGCATCCACGTGCGGTTGCAGATGGGCAATCTCCAGTACCGAATCAACGGGATCGTCTTGCCCGAAGGAGCGACGCTCTTCAGTCACAGCGCCGGTCTGAGTCCTCGGCTCGCCAGCTCTGTCACGCTCTTGACCGGCGCGCTTCCCGCCGAGTACGGCCTACGCACGACCGGTATCTTCGACATCCAGACGAAAAACGGCGTTCTCGACGAAGGCGGCTACGTCTCGTTGTACGGAGGCAGCCAGTCCTGGATACAACCTGGCGCGGAGTACGGGGGAAGGTTCGGGCCATTCTCGTATTTCGTGACCGGCGACTATTTGCAGAACAGCATCGGCATCTCCCCCGCGACTCCCGGCTACGCGATCCACGACGACACGCGGCAGGGGCACGGCTTCGGGTACTTCGAGTACCTGTTCGACTCGACCAGCACGCTGAGCGCAATTTTCGGAAGCTTCGTCGGGCACTTTGAGATCCCGAACCGCCCCGGCGTCGCGCCCAGCTTTTCGGTGAACGGTCTCTCAGAGTTCGACTCACGAGATATCGACGAGACGCAGCTCGAGCAGAGCCACTTCGCCGTCGTCTCGTATGTGACGACCGCGGCGAACACGACCTTACAGGCGTCGACGTTCGCCCGGTACAGCACGCTGACGTTTCGGCCCGACCGGCTCGCCGACGTCATGTTCAATGGCATCGCACAGCGTGTCGACCGCAGCAGCATCGCCACCGGCCTACAGATCGACGCCACGCATGCGGTAACGTCCAGCCATACGCTGCAAGGCGGCGTCTATTTTGCGGCCGAACGGACGAGCGTCCAGACGTCCTCGGACGTACTGCCGGCCGCGGACGGCACGCCGACATCTGACCAGCCGTTCCGCATCTTCGACAGCAGAGGCACAACCGGCTACACCTACAGCGCATACGTCCAGGATGCGTGGCGCGTGACTTCCACCGTCACCCTCAACGGCGGGCTACGGTTCGACGGACTCGAGGCGTTCACGAGCGAGCAGCAGCTGAGCCCACGTTTGAATGTGGTGTGGGAAGCCACACCAACGACGACCACGCACGCGGGCTACGCGCGCTACTTCACGCCGCCGCGCCAGGAATTCGTCTCCACCACGACGGTCGGTCGCTTCGCGAATACGACCGCGGCATCGCAGGTCGACATCAACCGGCCCGTCCGGGCCGAGCGCGCCCACTACTTCGACGCGGGCGTCACGCAGCTGATCCTCCCAGGGTGGAAGGTGGGGCTCGACGCATACTACAAGCAGTCGCTCTACCATCTGGACGAAGGCCAGTTCGGTGCTCCGACGTTCTTGACGCCCTTCAACTATCACCACGCAACGAACGTCGGGATCGAGCTCGCGACCTCATTCGTCGCGGGGAGTCTCTCGGGCTACGGCAACCTGGCCGCGGCTCAGCAGGTGGCGAAGGGCATCGTTTCGGCGCAGGCGCTGTTCTCGCCGGACGACCTGGCCTATATCCACGAGCATGACATCGTCACCGACCACAGCCAACTGATCACCGCATCCGCGGGACTCAGCTATCGGTGGGATCGCACCCGATTCAGTCTCGATCTGCTCGCAGGCAGCGGCCTGCGACGCACGGTGCGCCACCCGAACGACGCCACCAATCCGCCCTATCAGCAGCTCGACTTCGGCGTCAGCCACGGCTTTGACGTGCCCGCCATCGGCAAGATGGAGGCGCGGTTCGACGTCATAAATCTCCTCGGACAGGACTACGTCATCCGCGACGGAACCGGCGTGGGGATCTTCGCGAAGCAGTTCGGTCCACCGAGGGGGTTTTTCGGTGGGCTCAAAAAGCAGTTCTGAGAGACATCAGCCGCCGTAGCCCCAGTTCCAGCATGGCCGGCGCTCGAGCCAGAACCAGCGATCACAGAGCTCACGATCGCAGCGCTGACGGCAGTCGGTCTCGGTGAGATCCCCGGTGCACCGCAGCTCGGCGGCCGCCTTGCAATAGCACGCCCCGAGCAGCGGAAATCGCGGCTCCTGGGCGGCGCTTCCGCCGCTTACCAGTACACCGCCGAGCAGCGCCAGGCCGATGGCGAATCGCCTCATTGTCGTCGTCGCTCCACCCGCGATAATGTCACGCCATGTCCGCGTGGATCCGCCTCGTCGTTGCGATGCTGTTCGTGCTGGGCCTTGGCGTCGGGGGTGTGCGAGCGCAATCGACGATCCGTCCCGTCGCGCTGGCCGGAGACCGCGCTCCCGGCGGCGGCACGTTCGAGCACTTCGGCGTCGAAGCGCTGCCGATCGTCGCTCCAGTGAACGGCAAAGGGCAGGTCGCCTTCTTCGCAAGCCTGCTGCGGTCGACCGCGAGCGAGGCATTCTTCATCGTGACAAAGAGCCGGACGCTGCGCATCGTCGCCGAAGGCGATCCTGTCCCGGGTGGAGGAACGTTCTCCGGCTTCGGTCGTCACCCGATTCCAGCGCTCAACGAGCGCGGCGACGTCGCATTCGCGGCCGCGGTCGTCGGTGGCCGCACCGTCGAGGGTATTTTTATTCGCGATTCTCGAGGCCTGCGGACCGTGGTGCTCACCGGCGGCGCCGCCGCGGGAATGACATCCGGTACGATCGCCGCGGTCGACGCGCCGGCGCTCAACGATCGAGGCGACCTCGCGTTTCTCGCCTCGGTACGACGCGGCCGTGAGATCGTCGAGGCGATTTACACGGTCGTCGGCGGCAGGCGGACGAAAATCGTCGCCCAGGGCGACCCGGCGCCGGCCGGCGGCACGTTCGCCGGCTTCGGTCCTCCGGTGATCGACAATCGACGACGCGTGGCATTCGCGGCCGTCGTCGAGGGCCGCGCCGTACCCGGCGGCGTGTTCGTCGCGGATACGGCGGGCGTACACATGCTTGTGGGCGCGGGCAGCGACACACCGATCGGTGGAATCTTCGCCAAGTTCTCCGAGCGCGTCGCGCTCAACGACGCGGGCACGCTCGCGTTCACGGCAATGCTCAAGAACACCGAGGCCGAGCAGGGCGTCTTCGTCGTGGACGATCGCGGTGTGCGAAAAGTTGCCGCGCTCGGTGAGCCCGCCCCCGGCGGCGGCACGTTCGGCCACTTTTCGCTGTGGCCCGCCCTGGCCGCAGATGGCAGCACCGCCTTCGCCGCATCGCTGGACGCCAGCACGGCACAGGTCGGCCTCTTCGTTGCGTCGGGTCGTGGCGCCAGCCGCGTGGTCGCGCTCGGCGACAATCTCAGCGCGGGTCACCGGCTGGCATCGTTGGGGCTCTATCCGGTCGTGTCCCTCAGCGCAACCGGTGGTCTGACGTTCGCGACGACGGCCGCCGCGAACGCTGGCATCGAGGGCATCTTCCTCGTGGAGCCGCGATCGCAATGACTCACTGCATGTCGTACGGCGGATATTCCTTGAACACATTGGCCGCGGTGATGAGCTTGTGCGAGGTCATGGTCCGCGGTGGGAGTGTCTCGCCGCGCAGCATACGCAGCGCCAGCGGCAGCACGTCGTATCCATACCGGTCCAAATAAAACGCCACTGAGCCGACGACGATGCTGCCGCGATTGCTGGGGTCGATCTCCTTACGATCGCTGGCGCCACCGTGGATCGACCGGTCACACCCCAAGCCGACGATGGCACCGTCGGCGACGCGACCGGCCGCTTCGAGCGCGCTCTTCGCCGCCAACGCCGTCGTGTCGTCGAGTGCGGCGATCAAGAACTTGGTGTTGGGCTGCGCGGCAACGAGCTTGCCGACGAGCCCAGCGACGGTGGCCGGATTACCCTGCGTATCGAGCTGGACGATTCGCATCGAAGGCTGCCGTCCGTGCAGGCCGTCGGTGACACCGCGGATACGCTCTGCCATTCGATCATGCCGCGCACCAACGGGTCCGATAATTACGCCGACGACGTTGACACCGCGCCAGGAGCGCACGGCAAAATCGCCGAGCGCTTCGCCGCCAATGCGGCCGGCCGCGGCATTGTCGGCCGTATAGATCGGGGCATCGCCGACCGGATAGTTGATCGCGAGAACGGGAATGCGGGCTTCCCGCAATGTCCGCGCGATGGCGTCGTTGGTGGACGGCTCGTTGAAATACTCGACGAAGACGTCGACACGGCGGCGGGCCGCGTCGGCGGCGTTGTCGACCGCGGCCCGAGGGTCGCGACGATTGTCGTAGAGCACGAGATCGACCGGTAGACCACGCGCGGCGAGCACGAAGCTGTCGCGAATCTCCCGGCCGGTGAATCCGGTTGCTTCGAGCGTCGCCCCCGGTTCCTCGGTGAGGTTCGCGAACGCGATGGTATAGCGGCGGTCCTGTGCGCCGGCGCGGAACGCGGCGAGAACCGCCGCCATCATCAGAATCATCAGGACCGCACTCCGCCGGCGCCGCTCGACTGGCGCCGGCGGACGACTCAAAACCACAGCCTCCTGCTAGCGGATGCCGTCGATTCCGACGAAGTTACCGGTCATCCCGACTGCGCGTGGCACGGTCATATTGAAGAAGAACGTCGCCCGGTTGGTCCGCGCAGCCTCGGCGGCCATCAAATCCGTGCGGACGTTCTCGATGATGTGAATGCCGTTGTCGGTGATGAGCATGTTGTGGACGATGAAGGCTTCCTTCGGATCCTCCCCCGGGATGACCTCGACGGCCCACGTGTCGGAGCCGACGGCCACGACCTTCTGGCTGATCAGCCATTTCGCCGCATCCTTGCCGATGCCGGGCTCGCCGGAATTGTAGGTGGCATTCTGCGCCGGGAACTGCTCGAAGAGATCGCCCCAGCCGGTGTGGATGACGATGACGTCACCCTCGCGCAGTGT